>Ga0078972_1005201_pt1 | contig 33628 bp, 48 predicted proteins | sample YelNatPaOPGAMG01_FD_67568 | JGI IMG/M metagenome (GOLD analysis project Ga0078972, IMG submission 67568) | Hot spring thermophilic microbial communities from Obsidian Pool, Yellowstone National Park, USA - OP-RAMG-01 (SPADES assembly) (version 2) | ecosystem: Environmental > Aquatic > Thermal... | reverse complement strand
AATATCGTTTGAAAAACGTCGGTGCGAAGATCAATCAACAGTTTCAAAGTAAGTTGTCTGAAGATGATTTTGAGTTTTATGTGATTAAATACACCAACTCTCTAAAACAATAAATAAGGAGGTATTAATGAAAGTTGAAAGCTATGAACTCGACGGGTATACCGTTGAAATGATATTTGAAAGCGGATCTTGGGATATCTATGTTAACAATGAACTCGATGCACAATTTCACGCATTCCAGGACGCCGCAATCCACTTCGACCAAAAAGTAAAGCAACTACTCGAGCTTCAAAAGCTTAAGATAGTCAACTAAACGTAAAACTACGAGGGGCTCATCACGGTCCGCCCCGATGATGACCCCTTCGTTGTCATCTAACCACTCACGGATTAGTTTAAATCCATCCTTTCGCTTCTTCACTTCAAATGTCAGCCCGTTAATACACACGTCCCAGTGCCCCTTGCCGTCCGGAGCCCTGCTCATCCGATTTCGATAAGCATCAAACCCCATCTCCGACGCAATGCGCACTATCTTTCGCTCAAACCTATCACCCTTTGCTTTCGACCTGTTCATTCTTCCCGTTCCTGTAATCACGCCACCTGGTGACCCTTTTTATCTTTACAGGCCGGCAGTACGTAAGGTGCTTCTTATACACCTCCTCCGCACTCCCCGGACCATCCATATCAATAAAAATTGAATTGCATATTTTACAGTTTATGACATTACCCATATTTACCCTCTACCCGCACTTAGAAGCCCGCAGAACGATTTTTTAGAGAAGGTTAATAGGGTTTCTTTCTTCCATACATAAAAAACGCCTTAAAAAGCCTCTAAATGCAAATCAACCGTTTTGATTGGTATGTACATTCTAATCTCGTTACCTTCTTCATCAAAATCAAAGTCATACAGCAGCCGCCATTGTGGCCTGTCGTGGTATATCACCCGTTCAACAGGTGGAATACCTTCTCCTTCGAAATCAAACTTATCGGCATAAATGGCCCATTCATAATTGTATTCTCTTATTTGCCTGAGCCGTTTCATATATTCAGTTACTTTTTCCGTAAACCCGGGCTTTTCTTTGTTCAGTTTAGCACGAATAGAGTCAATATGATGCTCATCAATAATACCACGAATAGCAATTTTCCAGTCTTTAAATTCAGGTGGATACATTGGAATTTTCTTTAGTTTGGGCCAGTTTTTCCCGCTCTTCCCGTTCTCTGATTTTCCTGATTTTCCATAGCCTTCTTTCAATCCAATCGGTTGGCTCTCTGTCATCTTGCGGCACCTCCAGTGGTTTGTCTATTTTTGAAAGCCAGTTGACCACGAAACCCCTCGTCAGCCGGCGGTTGCGGCCCTTCGGGGTCAACAGCCAGGCCTTCATTTTGCGAAGCTCTTGGTCAATATCAATATAGGGGAAAAGCTCTTTTATTCTTGCAAGAAATTCATCGTCAGCCAGTTGAGCCCTACCTCTACCCTTTTTTTCTTTCTTTTCCTCCTTGGTTGATAGAGAAGATGGGGGATTTGAGTCCATGTCGGGATTTTTATCCGACATGGAATATATTACATTATTTTCTTTTGATTCTCTTTCTACTGATTCTCTTCTTACAGTTATAGAGGTAACATCCATGTTACTTCCGGAGGTAACATACATGTTACTTCCGGAGGTAACATACATGTTACTTCCGGAGGTAACATTTACTTCACCTCCGGTGGTAACATTTACGTCATGTTCAAAAATTTGATGCATGATGAAATAATATTTTGTCGTTCGGTGGAGTAATTTATCTTTGCCTTTAGGCAGATCACGATAAATAAATTGCTTCGTTTCAAGTTCTTTTAGTAGTCTGATAATTTGCTGCTTTGAAATTCCCAGCTCATCTGCGAGCGTTTCTACGCTTGGATAACAATAACCATTTTTTCCTGCATATTGTGCCAGCCGAGCCCATAGCAATTTAGCTGATGGAGATAGGTGGGGATATTTCATTAAACAATTCGGGATAAAACTTCCAACGAAACTCTGATATGGATTAAAGAACTTCATTTAAACCTCCTTATTTGATTTTAACCCATAAAAAAAGACCTGCAAGTCGGGGAGCCAGGCATGGTTGCCTTACTTTTTCTTGCAGGTCTTTCTTATGGGCTTTCTTTTTTGTTTTACCATTTTTAGCTCCCCTGAGCTAAGTAAGTAACTAAATACCATAAAACATTTTTTCAGTAAAACAAAAAAAAGGGCCCGCCTGGAGGAGGGACAGGCGAGCCCGGGAGGAAAGGAGGGTGGTGAAAAGGGTGTTTATATTATATCTCATATTTCCCTTTTTGCAAGTTATTCAGGCCGGCATAAGTCATAATACTTGCATATCTTTTCAACTGATACTTCGTACTCAGGTGCAACTATTGTATGACCCTGGCCTGTTTTAGAATTTACATGCTTATTACTGCCCCACTCCGTCTCAAATTCTTTGCCGCAGGTGAGGCAATAAGGCCGCTTTATCATATTCTTAAGAATTCTGCCGCACATCCATTCAGGACAGTAAGGCAACTTATCGGGATTTTTAGTTTTTAAAGCTTCTTCTAAAAGAAATTTTGTTTCTTTTAATCGCCTTCTCTCTTCTGCTAATTCGCTTTCCTCAAATTCAATATCATAAAAAGCCCATTCAGGTTCAGTATGATAAGCGTCTTTATACTCAAGCATGGAAAGTACAATGAGCCATGCTTTTGTACTGTTCTCAATAGCGCAATAACCCAGAATTTGCTTGAGATAATGCTCATAAACTTCCTCTTCCTTTCCCTCTTCGGCTAAAGCCCGCCTCCGTGTTTTGATTTCAGCAGGTATGTTACCAAGAAAGGTATCAACAGAATACTTAATGCCTTCCCATTCCCTTGTTTCCCCTTTTTTATAGCCCATTGCGGCAAGGACTTTAGTTTCTATGGCCGCTCCGGAAGTCCAGTAGGATATTTCTTTAATACTTGCCTTCATGGGTTTGATTACCTGCCAGAATTTCCGCCGGGGGGTAAGCAAATCAGTAAGATGTATGCCCTCTCTCCCCTCTTTCCCCCAGTTGTTCTGTATTTCTTCAATTGCCCATTGCTCTACTGATTTATTCCTTGCTATTTTCATTCCTCTTCCTCCCCCTCTATGCTCTTCAATACTTCTCTCATAAACCTGCAGAAATGTTCCAGATGTTCTTTTTTGATGCTAATCAACTGAGAACGCTTTTTCATTTCGTAAGTTACCGTTTTTGTTAACCTTGCCAGAATATATGTTTGCTTTGAGTTGGGTGGTTGATAGATAATATTATTTTCCCATAAAAATTCTGTATTACCTATCGTCATCTTTATCGCCATATTCAGCATCCTCTGTTAGTTTTACCTTTAAATCATCTTTAAATCTTACCACTTCTGCAAAATCCTCAGGCTGTAATTTTGCTTTCCATTCCTCATAGTGCTTTTTCCAGCCGTTTCTTAACTGAAAGATATTTTTGTAGGTGGCTAAATGCTTAATAATTTGCTCCGCATAAGCACTTGAAGCTTCAGGTGATAATCTCTGTTCTTCATCCTTTTCAATCTCAATTACAGGTTTAATAATCTTAGGTTTCTGTTCCTGTCTAATAAACGTTTGCTCGGGAGGTTTCTCAGGAAGCTTTTCAACAGGATGTTCCTCTACCACCATATCCGTATCCTCTTCAGTTGCAAGTCCTAAAGCAAGCGATAAGGAGTATCTTTTCGAGTAGGTTAAAGCGCTCCCCCATTCCTGAATAGGCAGCATCCTCCCTGAGAATTCGATTGGCGCTTTAAAACTTGTCGTTTCAGAATGGCCTTCACGGTGGGTAACTATACAATCAACTGTTACTGATTTTGCATCAAAAGAAGTCTTAAAATGATAGGATAAACCATACTTTTCAAGTAGTGGTTGTATAGCACTTACTATGTCATCAAATGTAGCATAATGGTATCTGATAGTACCGTCCTTATTCTTTACTGCTTTTGTTTTTTTAACCGGTTTTAATTCGGCCTGAAAAGCAGAAAGAGCTTCAAAAAACCTTTCCTTTGCCCATTCGTCTTTCAACTGCCGGCGCATCTCAACCAGCTTTTCAAGAATGCCTACATCCGCTTTCTCAACAGCAACTTTCGCCATGTCCATTACAATATCCGGCACTCCAACCTTCACATCACTAACCATTATCTTTTTCTCTTTTTCTTCCATCTTTAACCTCCTCCGTTAGTTTTTTATTGGTTGGTTCAAGCCCGAAAATATCCTTTTGGCCCTTGAAAGTTCGTGGTTAGCTGAATCCATCCTCTTCTGCGCACAAGCTGGTTAAGGAACTCCGCTTCTGCCTTTTCCAATCGTTCAATGACCGAATCATCATAGTCCTTTAGTCTGATATACAAGACAAGGTAGCAGTCGTTAATTTCAGGATCTTGGTAAACATCCATAGCAAGCTGCGCTTCTGGAAAGTACTTCTTTGCAGCGTCTACCGCTTTTGGGATTACATCCAGGAGCTCGGTAAAGTGCAATAAATATTCTCGGATGCTGTGGGGATTTTCAAGCCGCACCCTTCGGCCTGCCCGCTTTATCAAGCTATCAATACGTTTTTCTTTCTCTTTCATTTAATTTTTTCTCCAGAATGTAGAGTCTTACTCCAATGTTATTGAGCCGCAAAGATAAATCTCTCTGCTTATCAACAAGTTCTACTATAGCTTTATCATATACCTGTTCTGTTTGCTTCATGCGCCATGTATAACCTAAAAAAATCCCGACTATAAAAACCAGCAATACAATAGCTACCATAGTTGATTTTCCGTTCATTTCACCCTCCTTAATACCTTGATTCCCCAAACCAATAGCTAACTTCACTTACATACTCCCTGCATGATGGGCAGTATTGATATTTGCTTCCCCTTAAATCTTTAGGGAAGCTGTGCATACGCCCGCAGCAGGGGCATTTAAAAAATGGATTGTTTTTCTTTGCCTGATACCTTTCCTTTGTTTTTTCCCTGTTTGATTTCTGATAGCAGGGCAGGCAAATCTTTGATTTTGGACGATTGACTATTACGGAACCACATATTTCGCAATACCTTTCCATTTCAATCCTCCTCAATTTTTTTAAAGGTATTAAACACCAAAAAAGATTAAATGTCAAGAAAATTTTTTACTACAGTTATGCCTTTAATGTAAAATAATTTCTTGACAATAGAGATGATGTGGTGGTATAAAGAAGCCATGAAAAAGTTAACTCAGGCAGAGATTGCAAAGAAATTAGGAATATCCCGTCAGTATTTGAACGGGATATTGAGGGGTAAGGTGCGGCCTGGAGTAAAGTTAGCTGGTAAGATTGCTGAGGAGTTGAATATCAGCTTCTTTAAGCTTCGGCCGGATTTAAAAGACCTTATAAAAAAATATCTGTGAGAAGCAGGAGGTAAAAGAATGAAAGAGCAAAGACAATTATATCCTCCTCTTTGAGGAAGAGGTTGTTACACGAATGATTGACGAGAGGTTATAAATAATGCGTTCACCTATAAAATAGGTTTGGGGGTAGAAGAGGTTTAAAATGATAATCAAGATTTTAGGTTACAAGGGAAATTCCTATATTCGTTACACGTGCGATTTTTTGCTACATGAATTTAATAGAATTGCTCCAGTTGTAGTTATTTATTTCCATCCTGATTATTACTATCATGTTAAAGAGCAGGTCATGAAGGCCAATCTTGATGTAGTCCTGGCAAATTTCTATTTTTATTTTGCTCCCTGGGTAGGAATTGAAACCCGTACAAAAGAGCTTTACCGCCTATTCTGGCAAAAGGCAAAGGATGTAACTGGCAGGATTTCGATTAAAACATTGGTGATAATGGATGCCCATACGATGAATGGGGAGGCGATGGATTTCGTAAAGAATGTTGTAAATGCGCAAACTTTGATTCTGGCAGGAGACCCTAACTACAGCCAGTATGCAGAAAATTTTGGTGAGAATTATCTTAAATCCCTTGAGGGAAAAATAATAGATGTAATTCATTACTTTCCTTTCCCCCGATATATTCACCACGAAATAATGCAGTTGTTACCGCAGATGTTACTGGATGGAGTTAAGCCTTACATTCCTGAATGGGCTCCTCTCGATATTAATGGTGAGATTTTGAAATCTAAGGGGGAAGGTTACTTGAAAGCTTTAAAGGGCAAAACATTAATTGTTGCCAATAAAATAAAACCGATTGCGGAAAATCTTTTCAGGAAGGATATTCCTTTTCGTCGATTAAGAGTAGAGCCTTTATTCAGCATTCCTGTACAGCTATTCAAGATGGTAGATACTCTGGATGCATTGGTTAATGAAACCCGTCTGTTAACAAGTGATGAGATTATTAGAATAATCCATCTGACAGGCGGGGAAATTACAGAAAAGTTTGGTGGAAGGCAATATTTAGTCGAGCTTTTTCATTGTGCTAATACTTTTAAGCCTAAAGCAGTATCCTGCTCCGATTTCTTCAAGACAGTTCTCGAATACTATAAAAGAGATAAGATAGAGCTTTTAATTACTCCATTGCAACGGCAGTATTATGCTAAATGGAAACATAGATTAAGAAACATGAAATGGATAGACCCTGATATTGTTATTGCTTATCCATGGGAAGTGAAAGGAGGTGAATATGATACGGTGATAACAGAAAAGCTTCCCCCTCTATTTATGTGGAGAATTTTGGGTAGATGTAGGGAAAGATTGGTTTATTTATAAACCCCAAAAATAAAAAGAAGGAGGAAGGGTAAAATGTGGGAAACAATTAAATGCAAGATGGTTTTTCAGGAAAAATTGTGTGGGAGCGTTCCGTTAAACAAGGAAATAGTGAAAGCATGGCTTCAGGCAAGGGAGGCACCTGAAGATGCCGAAGCAGAGGTGATGTCAACGATAGAAGATATTGAAGAAAAGATGACCTTAGGGTTTCAGAAGGATGAAAAAGGGCTTTTTGTACGGGGCGGGTCCTTTAAGGCCCACATAAAGGATTGTGCCAATCAAATCAAAGATATTATTAAGGTTAAAAATCTAAGGTCCAAGGTAGCCAATAAAGTCTTTTAGCTATCTTCGAGTACGGGTCAGTTCATGGTTTTGGCGGAGAAAGGGGAATGGGTGAAGGAAGATATAAATATGAGCTTGAGAGGGTTGGCTTCACGGGGAGAGGTGGCTTCGAGAATTGTTGTGAAATGGCGTGGGATGGGCTGAAATGAATTGACTTCGAGACGTGGAGTGTTTTGAATTGTGATGGAATGACTTCGAGGATTGCTGTGGGATGGGATGGTGTGCTGTGGTGTGAATTGGCTTCGAGAAGTGGGGTGGATTGCGATGGAGTGCCGTGACTTCGAGAGATGGATTGCGATGGTGTGATGTGATCTGAGTTGTTATGTTTTAGATTGGCTTTGGGCAATACTGGAGTACTTTCCGGGTACTCTGAGCGTGCCCAAAGTCAGTCTTTTTATTTCTTCGTAGAGCTTTTTACTTTTGGCTTTTATCTTATTGTACTCATTTATACGGCCATTTTGCAGGTTGAAATCTCTTATCTCAAACAATCCCTCCGTCAGTTTTTCTACATAAGCACGTAGTGCGGCCTTTGTTTTTTTGGACATAAAGACTTCTGCAGGGATTTTATATCCATACCCATCAAGCATTTCTTCAATCTTTAAAGCAGTTTCAATATCTGCTCCACTATCATTGTTAAGCAGTTTTTTGATATTGATTACACCTATTCCGGAGTAAAATCCAAGCTCATACAGAGATAATTTTTTTCCGTTTAAATCAGTGAATTCTATCATGATGTGCTCCAATAAAAGGTTGAATAGCGTTTATTAATCCTGTTTGCTCAAGGATTTTTCTGTTTTCCGATGTTTCTACCCGTTTCTTTGTTTCTTCGTACCGTGGCAATCTATGAGACCAGTAGGTTCTCCAGTATTCTACTGCTAAAGCGGCAGAGATAACCCTGTCATCTTTGCGTCCGGATTCTGCACCAAGATAAGCACCATCTTTAATAAAGATGTTCATTTCTTCAATAAGGTTTTTGCTCTTCGGATAAAACATGCCAAGACTTACAATGCTTCGCATTTGATTCATCAGCGCTTCTTTTGTATTTTGATTAGTTTCCCAGTGTCTTGCAAAACTGCGTCTGATGGCATCAGGCCGATAATACAGGTAATCTCTTATATCGCTTATATTTCCCTTGATAGTTTCAAGATTGTAAAGTGATTTATCAAGGTTTACCTGAACGATACCAATATCAGTATTCTTGTTTTTTATTTTATCAAGCTCTTTTACAACTACTCTGCCTGGCCCTGTTACTTCAAGATTCAGGTAACTCGGCTTATAAAAACAGCACAGGAATACTAAAAGCTTGGCGAATTCTATAGTGCCAACGGAATTATCCACGTATTCTGCTACCTGTTCAATACGGTCATTATAGGCTTTCCAGATGGAAACAACTGCATTGTCGCTATCAGGAGAACTGCCAAAAGAAGGGTCTGCCCCGAGGAAATATATCTCATCTGGTTGAGGTAACTCATAAATTTCAAGGTTATGTTTTTGTTTGCTTGCTTCCTGTAAATAGACACCATTAATATCTGCATAAAGGTCAAGATAATAACATATTTGCTTTTCTGTTTCTTTCCGGAATTCTGTTAGCTTTATACTATCAAAGAATTTATACCCTGATAGTCTGAAAGCGTCATCTTCCGTCCATGGTAGCTCCTGTAATGCAAAATTTAAATCGTTCCGATAAGTAGTAGCAAGCTCATTGCGCCACCAGGCAAGCTGGTAAATATCAAGTTTAAATCCATACTTTTTCTCTACCAGCCCCATCATTCTTTTTTCTTCACGGTCGGGAGGATAGCTGTATTCTTCAAAAAGAGGGTTGTTTTTAAAAATGCGGTAGTCATTTCTAAACCACCAGCCGATAAAGATTGTTTTCTCAGAAGGGTTACTTTTAGCGTTTTGCCAGTGGTCGTAGAATGAATTAAAACCATTTGCGGTTGTTTCGATTATTGTATATCTTGCCGGATGATGTTTTGCTCTTGATATTTGCAGGCTCTTCAGAACTTCATTATTGGGGTCGCTTACGTCATAATAAGCAGCCTCGGTTGCATGGATACAGGTTAAGGCCTGAGATCTTGAAGTTGCCTGTCTGCTCGCCTCCTTTGAACTGATATGATAGAAAAGGATTTCAGAACCATTAACAAAGTGCATTAATTCTCTGTTATCTATGCTTACCGGCAGTTTATGTGTTCGTGGCAGGGATAAATAAAGTACTCTAAAGTTTTCCCTCAGTTTCGGTCTTGCTTCGTAATTATGGCAGAGAAAACCTAATTTGATAGAGGGATGCTGCTGCAACCAGAACAGGTCAAAAGCAAAAGTAACTGTTGTAATACCTACCTGTCTTGATTTAAGAACCAGAAAATCTCTTACAGGACTATTCCAGTCTATCTCTTCAAAGATTTCCCGTATCAAGTATTTCTGGCTGTCAAACCAGTATTTCGGGGAAAAGGGAGTCATTCCCTTTTCTTTTGAAGATATTTTTAACTGGGAACACCAGATAAGAAAATTTTTTAAGTTAGACATACCTTATAATGTTTCTTGAAGGACTGGTTTTTCTGCTTTTAGATATCAAAAACTGCTTATAACCAAAGGTAATAATATCTTTCAGTTTTCTCATATTTGCCGGTGTATGTTCTACGGTATTAAGCAGAGATAAAATCACCAGTATAAATTGTTCACCTGCATCCTTTTGGTTAAGATAGTGTAAAGCATATTCTTCTTTGAATACTGGTACTTCAGTTGTTTTCTGTAGATGCCCTCGTGCATGGTGAAGGATATGCCTTGCTATTTTAGGGATAAGTCCTCTGCCGTAATTTACAATAATATCTATAAAAAGAAACTTTGTCGTAACTTCCGAAAGGATGCCAAGGCGAAAATAGAGATAATCCTGCTCTATCTCGTCATACTGAACATCGCTCAGGTTTCTCTCTTTTGCATACGTTTTCAGGATTTCTACGCTCATTTCAATTTTTTCCAGTAAATCCTGCCAAGGTAAGAGATAATAAAAAATCCTAATACATAGGGTAAAACATCAGGTCTATAAAAGAGAGATACAAGAAATAGAACCATGTTTATTGAAATGATAACCAGAAATTCAAGCAAACCCGAAATAATGGAAAATCCTAATATCTTAGAAGTCATCTTTTCTTGGTTTTCTGCCTTTCTTGCTCTCATATAATTCTCCTTCTATCTCTTTTTCTTTTGCCTCAAGTTCAGTTAAGCTCAGTATTTTATCACTATCAAGACCGGATAAATCATCTTCCTCTTCAGCATTGCTATCAAAAAAGCCGCCAAAACTGCTATCTTTTATCTTTGCATTTATCTTGCACAGGTCTTTTATTTCCTTGATGGTAAGTAAAGGTACTTTTACCTCTTCCAGGCTAACTGTTTTTCTTGCTCTTCTTTTTTCCAGAAGGTCATCTAAAACATTTAGGGCAAGAGTGTTCAATTTATCCATTATTTCAGTTGCAGCATCTCTCTTTGACTGGTCTTTTTTTCTTGCCATTTTACTCTAATTCTCCCCTTAACTGCCTGTCTATTTTCCTGATTACTTCTTCTGCATACTTTTTTGCTTTTCTTTCATCCCATCCATAAGCATACTGGTACTTCTGCCATAAATACTTAAACTGCGGCAAATGGGGGAAATGTTTGGCTACTACAACAATTTTTGCATTGCTTATTATACTTTTTACAATTCTCTCCTTTGCTGGCAAAGGCATAGATTGATATGCCTGACTTGAGAATAATTTATCAAGCTGATTATAGACTTCTTTGCCATATTCGTTTTTTAACAACTCTTTTTCCCGTTCCTTTAAAGGAAAGCCATTTATCGTCTTAGGTATCGGCAATCCTAATTTTACCTCAAATAATCCATTATTAACCCTCTTTCTTACATCATCAGGAATATCTACATTCTGATAATAAGAATTGGGCATATAAGTCTGTACACCCAATCCTAACGTGGTAGTAGGAATTACATACCATAATGAAGATGGCTGAGTATCAATAGCATCCCATACATCCTGAATAGATATAGGTATTAACATCTGTAAGGTTTCCTTAACAATATCAAAGGGTTGGCCGGTAAAATCTGTTCCTTTGGTCCAGTGCCATAAAAACGATGGAACAGGTGCAAATTTTCCCTCAAGCCATCGGTACAGTAAATCAGTATATCCAATCTTGTCTATTCCTTCTCCTACCTCAATGAATTTGCCTGAAGTTGATGAAACCATCCCCCCACTTGCCAGGCGGCTTGCCAGTACAATGTAGGGTAAAAACCCTCCCCAGGGGTCAATTCTTGTATTCTCAAAGCGAGCTTTCATGAAGTCAGCACTTCGTGGGTCTGTTTCTATCTTAGCGCCATTTAATGCAGCCAGGGCTAGAATACCGGAACCAAAGCCTAGGAAAGAGAACATATCTCTTAAGTATTCAAGTCTTAATTCTTTAGGCAGCTTTAAGTATCTTGTAGGGTCTAAAAAGTAAAGTCTTGATGCAATTAACCGTGGAGCAAAAAAGATATCTGCTCGTGCCATTGCCTGGCCAATTTTACCTGGCAATTCGCCTCTGCCTGTTAATGAGTTAATATAAATAGCTAACTTCCTGAACAGGTCAGGATTATCTTCAATATTATGTCCAAGTGCTTCAAGTTTCGTACCCATATCTTTGAATAAGTCGTATCTAAGTTTATTTAAGAAACCCTGATAACCTCTTTCAGAAGCTTCAATAATACGCCCTATTCCCCATGGTCTTAATTTTGATATAAAGTATTCTTCAGGGCCTGTTAAAAGGTCAGTTAATGCCAGTCCTGCTTTCTTTGCCTTACCAAAATAAGCATCAGTAATAATACTTTCCATTACGGTTTCGTAATTCTTTTTGCCAAAGGATTTTATATATGTGGGGATAGCTTTCCAGAATTGCGGTCTTCCAACAGCTAAAACACCCTGTCTGAAGATGCCGCTTAAGTCAGTAGAAGCCATAATAGCACGGGGAAAGGCAACTAAATTAGCCCAGAAGCCTCTTTTGCCTAAAACAGAAACATCAAAACCTAATATCTCGTTAAGTTCTTTTAAATGCTTTTTCTGCGGTACCCTGCCCTTTATCATAACTTCAGCAAGAGCATCGGTGAGTTCTTTTTTTTGCCACATTGTCTTAGGTGCGCCATGGATGGTTTTAACAAGGCCTTCTAGTTCTTCTTTAGTAAAGATTGGGATTTGCTTTACAAATTCGGGGTTACGGGCAAGTATCGCCTGTAAATCACCTTCCAGTGCTTTTGAAGCTCTTATAGCTGCTTCAAAATCTCCTCTTGATAAAGCAAGGTCATATTCTTCATAAAATCTTTTTACTTTCTCTGCAAACTCCTTTCTCCATAGCTTTCTCTGTTCCGGATGCAGTGCTTTTAATGTTTCAACTTTATTTACAATACTTTCCCATAGTTCCTTTGCAAGAGGTTCCTTCGTTAAGGTTTGATGCAGTTCATAAGAAGGCTTTACCACTTCTGCTGCTTTTTTACCTATACCTAACAATTGAGGCACTTTAGTTGCTTTTAAAGCAGCTCCTGCACCTATCGTGGCCACCATTCCCGGGACTTCTTCAATAAGCCTGACCATCCAGCCAGGTACTTTCCCTCTCACTTTCTCGGCTAAAGGTTCGCCGATAAATGCCTTTGCTGGTGCAGTTACAGGGGTAGCAATGATATTAAGGGCCTGTAAAGCAGGTAATATAAATTTCCAGGATTGCGTAAGCGAGGCATGTCTCGCTTCCTGAAATTCTTTGCCCAGCTCTCTAATTTCGCTCTTTACTATCTGTGGCATCCGGCGAATTCTGTAGGATATTTCTTCCCCTACAGTTTTTGTCTCAACAGGGGTCTGTCTGATTTTCTCCACTAATTCGGTAGGGTCGGTATTAAGAATTGCTATCTCATCATGAATTGCTTTTCTTATTTCAGGCCGTCTGGTTTTAGTATAAATATCCTTAAGAATATCTACTGCCTTTTTACCGGCATTTACGCCGCTTTCTACAAGCAGTTTTTCTTCAGGAGTCAAACGTACTTTCGGCATTACTACAACCTCTTACGGGCCAAAAGAATAAACATCTTCCGGTGTTTCAGTAGCCGGTTTAGAAGAAAAGATACTTTTTAAGGTATCAAGAACATTTTTCTTTTCTGCAATTTGAGGCTTGCCTGAAATTTCAGCTTGTAAAGCAGCAAGAAGAGCCTGTTTAGCAGGTCCTCCTGCATAAAAATCTAACTTTTCTTTATTGGTTAAACGCCTTCTTATTGCACTTTCTATGGCTGATATATCACGTTCTTTAGAAGTTGGTTTTAAGCCTTTTTCTCCCCGTTTGAGCTTTTCGCTTGTTTCCACCCATTTTCTTTGCAAATCTGAATATCTTAGCTTTAATTCTTCTGTTTTTCGCATCGAGTCGGCAAGTTTATTAAAACTATCCTCAATGTTTTTAAGTGCAGTCTCTGCGGTTTTATATTGTGTTTCGTACTCTTTTATCTTGTTTTCTATTGCCCTTAATTGCAGTTCAGTAAGTGTCCTCTGTGTTGCCTCTTTCTGTCTTTCTCTTTCTACTAATAACTTAAGAGATTCTATCCTGTTCCTTTTATCTTCCAACCCTGCTTGTGTTTCTCTTTGCCATTTCTCAAGGCTTTCCTGAAACTTCCTGTTATCCTCAGTTAAAATAGCCTCATACATGGAATTAAAGAAATATAGGTTTTCTCCGTACTTGCCAGGCCTTAACATAGCAATAAGACCAATAACAATAGGAGAGATTGCCTTTACTAAGGCAAGAAGAGGTTCTTTGGGGATGGTTATTTCTTCCTTCGCAGGTGGTTTTGGGATAGGAGATTCCAGTTCTCTGGTTAACCTGGAAAGGATTTCATCTATTTTACTATTAACTTCAGTTGCCTGTTTTTTGTAATCTTCTATAGTTTTTGCATAGTCTTTCTGTAGAGTTTCAATTTGGCTTGTTGCAGTACCGACAATTTGCTGTAAAGGACTCTTTGCTTCTACTAAGAAATCCTGCCATGCTTTTAAAATATTCTGCTTTTCTTCCGGTTTTTCCACCGGTTTCTCTTCCGGTTTTTTCTCAACTGTTTTAGGAACATCCTTAGGTTTTACAGTTTTTACCGCAGGTTTCTTTACTGTCGGTTCAGCAGCAGGTTTCTGTGTTTTAACTTCAGGTTTCTGCGGGAAAAGAACAGGCGGTTTAGGACCACCAGCAGCAGTATATCCTGTGGTTGAACGGAAAGCCTTCGTTAATCCTCCAGGAGCATACGGAAGATATGGTTGAGAAGGAACAGGTTCTATTTTTGGCTTTTCTCTGGGTTTATATTTAATACCAATCTTTTCTAAAATTTGTTCAGCAATACTGGGCATATGATCCTCCTATATCAAACCCCATTCCTGTACAAAACCTTGATATTCAGGTTTAATTTCTCCGCCCATCAGGATAGATGATTGCAATCCTTCTTTAATAGCTGACAGGTAAGGGGACATGGTTGTCTGAATTTCTTCAGGAGTAAATCCAAGATTGGATAAGGCTTCTTTTGTTGAAGTTAAAAATTGCCTTGTTGATTCAAAAGCACTCTCATAAGCCGGAATATATCTTGAAGCTTCTGGTACCGGTGGCAATGCAGTATATGCCCCTGCCGTGCGCAAAGAAGGGCCTATTTTACCTGCAGTTTCAATATAAGGTTTCTCTATCGTTTCATAAGGCGCGCCTGTAGTCTTAGCTATGGATTCAGTTAGTATCTTCTCATAGGGATTGTAAGATAACGAGCCGATAGCTGCTAAAACTGCATTACGTAAACGGCTTACTCTTTCCGCAGTTAGCTGTTCTATCTGAGATTGCTTTTTCTGTTCAAGGGATTGAATAAACGGAGAAATATCTACAGCAGGTGATTTTTGAAATTCCTGCAATTGCCGGTAATAAACAGGAAAAGGCATTTCAGTTTCTACTTCTCGTCTTAAAAATCCCATATTTCCCTCCTTTATAAGGTTCCAAAGAGTTCCGGCCCGAACGTAGTCGTACCTCCAATGGTTGGATATGTAGCTGCTCCTTCAATCACCGGTGCTGTAGTGGTTGTGGTAGTAGCTGGTGCTGTCATAATTCCTAACTTTTGAAGAGTAGAAGGCAAACCAAGAACAGATTGAGTAATAAGACCGGCACCAATACCTTTCATTGCCTGCGCCTGCTGAGCGGCCGGCATTGCAGTAGCATATGATTGAGCATAGGCTTGCTGTGCACCGATTTCAAGCTGAGCCTTGGACAGTAGTTCGTTAATATGTTCCTGAGATAAACCGGATAGAGATAAAGCATCGCTTAACTGTGTTCTCAGCATATCTGTCGAAAGGCTTGCATACTTTGAGGCAAGTTCATTGTAGGCTTCCTGAGCAATTGATGAGTTCTGTAATCCTGCTGCGGCTAATCTCTGTGAAAGAGATTTAGATGCCTGTTTCCACCATTCATCCAGTTTGGCTTGATAAGCCGGGATAAGCCTGCCTTCATTGTAGCTGGAAATTGCTTGCTGTATAGTGGTTCTTGCCTGATCAGATAAAGCTTTATTAGCTTCTATTGCTTGATTAATCCTGCTTAAATCTTCTTCCGGAATACGAATAACTGGAATATCAACCTTTGGTGCAGCAAGTACCTGATAAGCTGTTAGACCAAGACTGCCTAAAGCCGCTGCCGCTAATGCTGTTTCCATTCCCATAGTTAACCTCCTTTAAATGGAAATAAGAAAAAATTTGTTTATTTTTGCCTTATGATAAAGTACTTTTTTAGCACCCAGTTCCTTCCATTTTCCTGTAATGAAGTTTTTTATTCTTACTACATTTTCAATCTTTCCGCAAACTATATCCGGTATAACCACTTCGCCCCGTATTTGCTTTCTCAATAAGACAAGCAAGTATTCCCTTACCGCTTCATCATAAGGCAAATTCATTATCCTTTCTGCATCATCAGCATTGCAAAACCCGTAAATACAAATACTTATATCATTGCCTTCTGATAGAAAAACATAATTCCCGACTTCCCAGCAGAAGGCATAGTAGGGTGTCATATTACCAGGGAACCCAACATTATTTGCAGTAAGTAATCTTAAGTATTCAAGCAAATGAGAAAATAGCATTGTTATCCTCTCAAAACATCAATTGTTTTCCACAGCATCATATGGATTTCGTACTCGAGCTTAACAAAACTTTCTACAGTTAAGTCATAGATATTAGATGGATAATTTTTAGGGAAAATAAAAACCGGAGGATTTACTTTCTGCCCTATTTGATTAAATGCATCGTAAAACACCATATGCTGTTTCCAGTTTACATCGAAAAACAAAGAAATTGATTTTTCATCTGTAGGGTCAAAAACCGGTAATGAATAATAAGTAACTGTAATGGGTACTCCATGAGCGCTTGCTAAAGCATTCAACCAGCCGGCTATATCCTGATGCTCCTGCGCATGCATTTGATTGTATTCCCTGACTGCAATTATGTTATCTTTTTCCAGTACCATTGGTATCTTAAAAGGCATCAGACGTATCTTGCTCCAATAGTTCCTTTTACTTTTACGTTTATCAGTTCTGTATAAACCCCATTATCTTCTGCTTCTATAGTAAGATAAAACTGTTTCATTCTTACGCCCATATATCCTGTCAGGTAATTCCTGTAGGCATTTAAGAAAAAGCCGGGTGTTTGTGCAAGAAGAAAATGCCCGTAGTCATTAGAGAACAGGAAATCCCCGTATGAATTGGAAAAGAGAAAAGTATTCGAAACAAGCCCTGATTGCTGATAAGTAAAGTTAACCTGATGAGAAGTTTCATCATAGACAGTGCAATCAATAACATTACTGCCTCTACCGTAAAGATAAATAGTTCGTAAATTGTAATAAAGTTGCTCAAGATTAAAGAATGTCTTGGTTTTAATCTTTACAGGATAATAGTATCCGGAAGAAAAGAATTGCACTATATCTGTTCCTTTTGCACCATAAGTAATGTTCTGACAGGTTGAGATATTTTCTACATCTGTTGGCAGGGCAAACCATTTACCAAAAAGCAGGTTATAGCAATAAACAGCATTGCTTGATGGATTGTTATACGATTGGGCTGTTACAGCAATATAGGGTATTCCATTATAAACGAAGTATGTTATACCTGAAATACTGCCTGTAAGGTTTGTTATTGCATCATCTATCTTTTCAGGTGCGGTCGCTATAATACTCATTATACCGATATTACTATGGTAGTAAATGGTATGTTCGTACTTAACCAATTTCCTTATACCGGTTAAGCCATGCCCTGAAACCACTTCAGTTAAATACCACTGTGTAGGGTCATTGGAAATGGTAGTACCCAGAAGGACAAGAATATTGTTATCGGTAAAGATATAAATACTGTCCTCTTTCGGCACAAGCGCTCTGATTTTACTGAAGCTTCCAATATTAATGGTAATAAATCCTGCACCATTAGCAGTACTAAAAGGATTGTTAACGTTTGTATAGTCAGGATCAGGTACAGTAAAGTTTATTGTGCGATTATTACCGATAAAAATTCGGCCTTTCCAGTAACATATTGCATCACCAAAAACATTTCTTCCTGATAGATTATAGACGTTAGTACCATCAAAAGTAATAAGAAAACTGCCACTTACCACCCAGACGGCAGAACTTCCCTGCAGCCCGTAATCACATTTAGACGCAGATGTAGAGAAGGAAGTTACAGGAACAAAGTTTTTGTTTAAAAAATAAAGACTGGTACCATCAAGAAGGCAGTGATAACTATCTGCAAGGGGAAAGGAAAAATAGTCAAGAATAGTAGCATTATGAGTATATTTTGTTAAAGGTTTAGGTACTCCCTCAATAGCCCCTGTAAGCTTAGGTAAGCCCTCAATCCAGAGGGAGGCATTGTCGGGTATTGTAAAAGGGTCCTGTGAAGTAACCATCCCCTCCCATGGAGCCAGAGAAATCTCGAACTCCTTAGAAATGGTCTTAGGCTTCTTAATACCCTCTTTTCGCTTCGCCATACGTCCATTAAACCTTGGCCACTCTCATAATATCAATAAACAACTTCTCAAAATAATCCGCTAATTCATAATTCTGGTCATTCCTTGCTAATTGAGAAGCTATCAGAACGGCTACCGGTTCAAGATAATTACTCATTGTAATATCCGTATCTTCTTCGCCTAAAGTATCTGCAGTATAAATTTTGGAAGGAAAAGGCACGCCGTAAAGATAAACAGCATAAACTCTATCAGGGCAGGGATAGAAAAATATTCTATTGGGTGGAATAAATGTATATTTCCACGGAGGAGCAAAGAAGGTAGCCGTTGATAAAGGATACCTGCCTAAAGGCATTGGATTTAAGCTGTACCGGATAGTATTGTCCCACTGAAGAATAGCGCTGTAAACTTCTAGTAAATTATCTGAAAGCGTATAGTTTGCTGTCTGAGCCGTTAAGGACAGAGAACTTTCTTTATATCCTATCTTGGCATATTTTATTACCTTCTGCCTTGCTGTGTTTAAGAAAACAGCTAAATCGGCATTAGATATATATGTCTCGACAGGATAAAATGCCTTTTTTGCATAATTGATATAATCTGTTCCTGTCATTTGGTCGTCTTAACAATTTTCACTTCTTCATCGGGCAAAGGCTCTTCCTCAGCTAATACCGCATCAACATTAAACTTCACCTTTATAATGTAATTGTCCCACACATCCCGATTGGGAAGATTGAAAAGCGTTAAATTGCACCGCTTCAATCTATCAATACAGAGATTTGCCAGATCCTCGTCCACGTCAATTCCGTAAGCAAAATACAGCCTAGCCGCTTCCTCAGGGATATTTACAGGTTTCTTTATTGGAAGAGTATAGTCCACTCCCATATAGGAAACGGTAAGTTTCCTATCCGACGTATTAACTGCCAGTATCATGTCTTCCTCCTTATGCTGAGGTTAAGCTATTACACGTTAGAAACAGTCGGCATATTCGTCAATTTAAAATGAGCAACAGGCGCATCGCTCCAGAACTGTCCGCCAATCAGTATTAAAGCCAGATAAGCAAGTTTCCCCACAATAGTCATATTGTACCACGGTGTAACGCTGGATACATAGCCCTCAACAAAGTCAAACCATGCATGGTCAAAGTTCACAAAGTAAATTGTCGTCGAGCCGGTGAAATACGGTTCAGGGAAGATTGGAATACCCTGAATAATCAGCCCGGTAACCTCATACTGCCTCGTGTCTTCCAGCTTGGCGGTATCAGCAACTATGTAACGTTCTATATTGCTGAAGCTCTCAGCCAGTTTCTGCCATACTCCGTAGCTGGTAAAGGCACAGGTCGGCATACCCATCGTAGAACATTCATTCTGATACTTGCCCAGAGCTCTCATAACATAAACATAAGCAGCGGGTGAGTCAGTCCATAATGCAGTAGCATTATAAACCTTCGCATTCCACCAGGAATAAGTACTTCTGTTCAGGTTCCCGAAATTTGCATTTGTCGTGCCGTCATCAACAATATCCTGCAAGCCATAGAATTTATTGGTATCTTCCGTACCGCCACTTACCCTTGTACCAGTAAGGTTGCTGGTTAATGCATCCATTAGCCCGATCCACACCAAAGATGCCCTTGTCTTCAGGTTATTGAAGAGCATGTAAGGATTACCGGCTTCAAAAGCTTTGGCTTCAATGTCCGTTACATAAAGTGTATCCAGAATCATGTTCGCATAGAATGTAGGCATCTTGGTCAAATCAACATCAAGAGAAGTAGGAACATTGAAAGAGCCGTCGTAAGTAACATACTGGGAATGGCTTACAGGCATTCCAGCTACCGGCTGACTGATAAACGGAAAGCTCATCGGCTTGACCTGCGCATTTGTTAAAAGTTTGCGCATTAGAGGGGAAAGCTTACCTAAATTCTGGGCTACGACATAGTTAGGAATTGCCCTCGAAAGAGCATTGAGCATGTCATTAGCGCCAGTTTCCACACTGGGCGGGTATATACCCGTCGGAGTTCCATAATTAAAACTGGGTACTGTCATTTCTTTTTACCTCCTGTTTATTTTTTCCCTGCCATAGCAGTTAAGAAAGCCTTTTCAAAAGCCTTATTCGGGTCTTTCAAAAAGTCTTCCTGAGTTACAGTTTCTTTAAATGTTTTTGTTAATCCAAGAACAGGTTCCGCTACCAGTGATCGTCTGTAATTTTGAGCCGCTATTGCCCAGCCATCAGGTGTCGTAGGTAACAGTCCTGTCTTGGAGATAAACTCCTTGAATTTCGGTATCTCATCTCCAGTAATACCATACTGAGATAATACCGTTTCAAGTTGCTTCGCATAACTTTCCCTGATTTCTTTTTCCTTTTCCGCCTTCAGTTCTTCCAACCTCTTCTCAAGTCTTGAGAGCTCATCTTTCACATATTTCTCATGAGGAGGGTCTTCAATCTCTACATTAGCTGTTTTCTTCATTATCTTCTTCAGCGGGTCTCTAAGTTCAGGGTCAGCATAGGCCTTTTTTATCACCTCGTCATATTCCTGCTTCTGCTTGAGAAGAGCTTCATATTCCTCTTTCAACCTGTTATATTCATTTTGTAATTCTTCAAAATCCAGTTCCATTTAATTACCTCCGTTTCCTTGGATGTTTCTTGGCCAGAACGCCTGTAACGGCCTTGTTAAAGCCGATAGTCGGGTTCTGATCAAGGTCAACCAAAAACTTCTTATCACGTTCCAGATCAACATTTACCTGTTCTTTTGTTTTGGTTGTCTTTAACATTTTACTACCTCCCTTCTAAATTAGAATTTAGAACAGGATAGTTTCCATAAAGAAACACATCCCGTTCTATTAATCTTCTCTTTAACAGTCCTGCGCTTTTCCTGCCGTTTACCCAGCACCATTTTGGAAATTCATCAGCAGCATCCTGATATTCTTCACGGTTAAGTTTTTGCCTTAATGTGCTTCTCTGCAAAGCTCCGCTACCCAGATTGTAGGTAAAACTAACAAGACTGTCAAACATTCCATCAGTAAGAGGAACATTTATTAATCTCAATACGTACTTCTCATATCTAATCAAATCCTTCTTCAACAGTTCCTCAGCTTCTTCCCTGCTTAAGTAAATTAGCTTTTCTTTTTCGCTTTCACCAATCACATGACCAAAACCAACGGTTAGAAAGCCAGCAGGACAGTAATAAGGCTTTGCCCTGTAACCTTCAAACATTTTAATCATCTCAACACCAGTTTCTGTAACATGTCTTATTGCCATTTGTTAAAAGCTCTCATTGCAGCTCTTTGACCGAACCAGAATGCAATTACCGTCGAAAATATTGCCGTGTCAAACTCAGTCCATAATTGCGCTTCATTCTTCGTCAGCATCAACTTTACCCATGCATATAATCCAAAGAAAGAATATGTAATCAGTGGTCGAACGAGGGAAGTGGCAAGTGCAATAATCGCATCAACCCAGAGCACTCCTGATTTTTCAGGTTTTGCAAATTCATAAAGAGCCTTGCTTTCTTCAATATCTGCCTGCGCACTAATTTCCTCCATCTTCTCTGTATGGAGCTGCGCCTGTGCCTGCATTTGCAGTTCAAGAAGCTTTAATTCATGCTGCTTATCCTGCTTATCCTGATAGAGTTTAAGTAATGTAGGCACTATACTGCCAAGAAAACCAAGCAAAGCTCCAAATAATGAAATCATATTACCTCCTTGAGGTTCTTCTACTCCTTCTCTTTTTTCGTGTTCTACTGTACGCAATAGCAGCCGCCTGTTCCCGGGGGTAACCTCGTCTGATATAATGCCTTATCAAACGGCTGCGGTAAGTAGATTCTGATTCGCCCTGTTTTCTTTGTGGTTCAGGCATTATCTTATCCCCCTTATTGCCTCTTCAATCTTGGCAAGCCTTTCGTCAATTCTCTGAAAGTTTCTCCTTGTCTCTTCCACGAAAATAGCAAAGGTTTCTTCTCCTACTTTCTTATTACCCTTTATGCCATTGAGGAGAAGATTCCCCGTTACAATACCAACTACGGCTATAACAGTACCGGCAAGGAATTGGTAGTCCATAGCAACCCTCTTTAAGATTAAGTTCTACTTACTACCTCTGCAGTAAGAGAAGCAGTAGTAGCATTAGCCGATGAAATAGTTGGAGCAGCAGCAGTTGTTGCATTCTGTGTATATGATGCGGCTGTATTTTCAGTATGGGTATGAGCGCTCATACTTGATTTAAGTTCATTAATAAGAGTAACAGCAGCATTGTATTTTGTTATTAGATTATTTAAATCATCTCTCAATGCATTATATTGCGCCCTGATTGTTTCAAGTAAATTTGCAGGACAATCTCCCTTTACCGTTGCCATTCTACCTCACCTCCTTCTTTAAACTGTCGGTCCGGCCATGGGAGGCGCAGGCATTCCTACCGGCGGTACCGGTGCTGCTGGTGCTGCCTGTCCTATCCCACCAAGAAGCTGGGCAATATTAGCCTGTGCTTCCTTTACCTTCTCTGGCGGTACAATCTTTCTTAACGAGCCGATAACCCTGACAAGGGTATCTCCCCTGTCAGAAGCGCTGCCTTCCAGAGACAGTGCCTGGGTGAGCAACTCCAGGGCTCCTACTATCAGAGTATCTGACAAACTCTTTACACCGCCTAAATCCGCAGGTGCCGTCATTTCTGCCATAGGCGGCTTTGTCTGCTGTGCCGCTAATCCGCCTGTCGGAGGAGGTGGCAAGGTTACTCCCAATTGTTCCAGTATATCAGGCATCTTTCACCTCCTACACAATAGTTGACCAGGACGTGCCATTAGATAAAAGCATTTTCTTCCCGTATTGAGCGGTAATGTTTACGGAAGTAGCACCATCAATTGTATCACCGGAAGCGGCTGTAACTACTGTATATCCTGCCCCACTATCTACCTTTTGAATATAGACTACCTTGCCCTTAACCTGAGATGCCTTAGGTAAAGTAATTGCTGCATTTGAAGTGCCTGTGGTACTAAGGATGCAATTGTCATCTGTAGTCATTGTATAAGCACCGCTTACCGATTTTGGTGAAAATATCGTATATCTTCCAAATTCAGCCATAATCATTCTCCTTTCTTTTTAATTAGCAGGTCAAAGGTAAATTACGTTAACTAATTCCTTTAGTTAAGCTCTCTTGGCACGCCGGGTCTTACGCCGGGCGACTCTCTTTTTCCTTGCCATTATAAAACCTCCTTTTTAGATTTAGTTAACGGTAACGTACCCTTGACCTGCCTTTTATTCTTCTTACGGGATAAACCCGTCTGCTTCGCCATTTAGGCCTTTTTCTCGCTTTCCTTGGCCTCATTCTGCAACCCTGCTAAACTTTTAAGTTTCATATATTCTCTTATAACATCTTTTTTGGGTAAAGACAATACATCAATCAAAACTTCCGCAGGGATAAGGCCTGACTCAGCTAAACTTATTAACATATCCTGATAGAATGTTGCCACAATCGGAGATGAAGTGTGCGCATAAACATCAACTCTAAACGGCAATCCTGAAATCATGCCATACTTTTCAAGTATCTTTGTCTTAATAGAAGCAAAAAGGGTCATCATGGTTTCAATAAAATATTCTGCCCTTAATGCTTTCTTTTTCAATGGAGCAGAAGCAAACTGCGCAAGAATAGAGGCATAAGAACCTGAACGCACATTGGGTAATGGTCTGCCGCCCAGTACCCCCGTTATTCCACTCATTTCTTTAAATGAAGTTTCCCAGTATTCCAGAGACTGGTAAAGTATCTCCGGAGTTAGTTTGGGAAGATAAAAATCTATTTTAGCTGTTGGGTCAATAATTTCTACCACTTCTCTTGGTTTATTCAATTTTTCTCTAATTTCCTGCGCTTCAATTGAACCGGTAAGTCCACTTACAATCATTGGCGGCTCATTAAGCATCTTCTCATTGTGTTCAATTTTATCTATCTGACTTTTTAATCTGTCCTGAATTGGATAGAGAAAATGAATTTCCGAAAGACCGAAAAAGTAATTTTCTAAAGGATTTGGTATAAAAGCGATTACTGGCTGTTCTTTGGGAATAAAAGGATTACGGGATTTAATAATTTTATTGCCAACAAACTGTACCATTAAATAATCATCAATCGCTTCATCCCATAGCCACATTTCGTATAATTCAATGTATCTGCCTGCTTGCTTTGGTACTGGCGGCATATCCCTGTCAATAGCCCAGAGATTATCCTGTGCTGGTACCTGCCCTTTTGTCTGTGAATAAACAAGAGCAATAAACCTTGATTCCGGCCGGATTGGTGCTGATACTTCCGGCATTTCAACAAGGGCATCGGCACCATATCTCTGCGCTGCTATGTGCTTTGGTATCCTTGTTACATGAAGAATTACCTGGTTTTTATCTAAAGACTGGTAATCTTCATAGAGTACGCAAATGTCATAAGGGGATACCTTTTTTACTTTGATTTCATTATTGGAATTTATAAAGAATTTGCAGAAATAAGAACCATAAACAAGCGCCCAGAAGAAAATATCGTAAAGCTGTATATCAAGTGCGGCAGAAATAAAGTCTTCGTAAATTTCTGTTTTAAGCTTTTCTAAAAGCTCGGTTTTATCCTTTGTAACCTTTTCCTTATCTATTTGCGGCACAATATCAAAGATTATATTATCGGGAAAGTAGATAAGAGAAGTAATATCTTCCAGATGCTTAAAAAGCGGGTTTTTAAGGTTATTCCTCAGGACCTTTTCGCTGTAATTATCATAAATCGCTCTGCGCTCTTCTAAACCGGCAAGGCAGTCATTCTTAATTTGGCTTAACTCTTCATCTGAATATGATATTTGTCTGATTTCTTCTTTCTGTTTTTTAGCCATTTATCTACCTATCCTGAGAAATATAAACATAATTTAAATACATTATATCGCCAGAATTTGTAGCAAAACCAGCACTGAAGTATAAATTAGCAGTTGGAATATTAGTGGTAATTGTTCCCTTAGATACTCCATCAACAAAAAATTCTACCGAAGTTGTTCCGTTTACTACAAACTTTAAGGTATGGAACACATCATCTGCTGCTGATACACCAGTATTAAGAGTAGTTTGAACCGAGTTAGAACGGCATACTCCAATATAAGGTCCATTTTGATCATGATAAAAATATATCCCGTTAGCAGGAGCACCATGAAGGTCACTATCTCCCAGACCAAAATATCTAATAGCATTAGGAGCACCATTATTTATCTGAGCTTCTCTAATAACAACCACAGGATTTTTTGATGAAACATAAGGTTTGCTAATATTACTTCCTGCCGGTTTTAAAACAGGAGTGCTACTAATAGCTGAAAGAATAATAACTCCGCCTCGTTCAATATCGCTAATTGTTACGCTACTATAAGCAAGTTCCCATGCATTATTTGCATGAATACCCGTCGTGCCAATAAGTACACTGTCAAATTCTTCATAAAATATTGAACTGGCAGTCGGGTCAAAACCAGCTTTTATATTAATATCAATCTCATTATCCGTTGCATCATCGGTAATTGCTAAAGTAGTCCCCGGCCCCTCAATAAAATTCAATCTTGAGCGTGTTCCAATATTTGTTCCACTATTTTTTCTTACAGTTATATTCCCGTTAAGTGTAATATCAATTTCGTTATCCACTGCATCATCAGAAATGGTCAAACTTATATTGCTACCCTCAATGAAGTTTAACCGTGGTCTGCTGCCAATGTTTGAACCGGTATTTTTTCTAACTGTTAAAGCTGTAGAAATTGCTGTCCATCCTGTTCCATTCCAGATTTTAAATACATTTGGTGTGGTAGAAGTGTCCAACCAGAAACAGTATTTATCGGTATCCGTAGGTGCACTGTTACCTATCCATGTGCGAGCCAGAAGGTAGGTAAAATTATCATCAAGGGCAGTAGCAGGGACAATATAATTGCCGGCAGCATCCTTCTGATACTGAGTTAAATTCAAAGTAGCAAAAGTATAAGGAAGGCTCATCCTATACCTCCTTTTCGCTTATTAAACTTTATGAATTTCCCCTTTCTCATCTATAGCTGTTAAAGGGTTTACTTTCTTTATCATATCACTAACATTGCGGCTTATTTCTTTATGGTCTTTAAGCATATTCATCGTTGCTTCTATACCGGCAAATTCTTCAGGTCTTTTTATCTCAAAGTTTTTTACTCCGTGTAAACCGCTTTCCCTTAATCTTTCCTCTATTTCTTGTTTCTGTTTCCTTGATTTCTCAATAATCTCGTCATAATGACTTTTTAAATTAGCCATTCTTTCCCCTACATCATCAATAAACCTTTGATTAATCTGTTTCTTTCTTAAATCTTTAATAATGTAAACCATTTTTATCCAACCTTCAATATATTTTCTGAAACCATAGACATACCTGAATAGTCATTTGAGATTATTGGGGCAAAAAGCCATCGTAAAAAGCTCAGAATTTTTGTTTTAATTTCCGGTACAATTATCCCGGGAGCAGTATTAACCAGACCCCATGAGCAAAAGTAAACAGCTCTTTCTGTTGAATTTAACGCACCATAGAACCAGTATCCAGCGAAGGGGAGATAATTCACTTACCGCCTCCCAGAATTTTTTTGTACCACGGTTTTTCCTGCTGTGCTTTATACTCTTCAACTGCCTGCTGTTTTATTTTAGAAACAAATTCTTCCATACGCTTGATCTGCATGGTAAGCTCTTCCGTTCTAATCTTTTTAGCTCTTTCCAGTAAATATTGGTCAAGCTCAAAACCATTATTAAAAGTAACTTCTCCCCTCTCTATTTCACTATAAACATCAATCATCGCCTGTTCTATCTGAGCCTGCGTAAATCCCTGTTTCTGCAGCCATCTTATCTGGCCTTCCACAGAGGGAGAATGTTCATCTTTAAATTGTGCATGTAATTCCTTAAAATCCATATTGCCTCCTTATGCCCAGCTTAATTCAGCTCTTGTTGTTGCACCACTGGAGCTGGTTACAGAACCTGTCGCAATTGTTGCCGTATTCCCCAAATTCCTCAAAGTAACAGCACCAGTAGTTTCATCAACTGTCATTCTGTTATTGATAATTTCATAGGCCCGTGCAAGCAAAGTTTCAAAGCTTAAATTCAAAACGCTGAGCTGGTCCCATATAGCATCTATACCGCTTGAGGATAAAGAGTAACCGGTTTTGTCATTATTGGTTGTAATCGTTCCGCCGGTTATAGTTCTTACTGTAGTATTCCATACCTTATCTGCTGCTGCCTGCGTAAATTGCGAAGAGTCTATAGCATTGGCAGCAATCGCACTTGAAGTAATAGCGCCTGAAGCAAACTTGGTTGAAGTAATGGCACCGTCTGCTAATCCATAACCAGTTTTATCGTTATTAGTTGATACAGTTACACCGGAAACAACCGAACCAACAGAACCGGTAACATTGCCCTGAACGGAGGATACTCCTTCGCCAAATGTACCTGCTGTAATATGTCCGGACCTTAGTTCATCCCATACTTCATCCACAATAGCAGCCCTTGAAGCAGAAGATAAAGCAAAGTCTGCCTTGTCTGTAAGCGACCTTGTAGTTGCATTCCATATATCCGAAACAAGGGTACCAAACGAAGTTAATGTTCTTGTAGTATAACCCCATATATCGCTTACAAGAGTTCCAAAGCTTGTCAATGTCCTTGTAGCATATCCCCAAACATCTGCGGCAGTAAGCGTCGAGCGGCTGCTAACCGTAGCATCAAGGTTATCTAATTTTGCTGCACGTGCAGAAGTATAATCCGCCCCGGACGCTCTTGTGCTTACAGCTACATCCAGTTGTGCACCTAAATCTCTTGCTGTTTGATTTGTACCGGCTACCTGTATTACATTAACCTGAGCATAGGATGAACCATACTTCGCATCAAATTCCTGCTGAGAGATAACTTCAAACTCATGCCATACAGGCAAAGCTCCCGTCATGTTTACTGTTATAATAAGACGTCCTAAAGTGTCTGTATCAAGATTATCCAATGTGCAATAATAATAACCATTGGCTATATGGGTAGCACCACCTGAATTTTTGTTTACGAATGTCGTCCCGTTATGCTTGTTTAGCTTAATATCAGTATTTGCAATAGTTAAAGCAGTCTGCGGTGTTTTCCCGTCTGTATCACTTAAGAAAGGGCCCAGTAAAATTGTTTGTGATGTTGTGCTATATCTCAATGGTAAAGCCATTTAGCAAAACCTCATATTTCGATAATATCGCATAAAAATAGGAATTACACCTGCCGGTGGCGGTACTGCACCAGCAGGATTTGCTACAAACGGCAAGCCTCTATAGGCATAATCCATTGTAGTTAGATTAACACTGCTGTTTGCCGCTATGCTGACAAACGGCAAGCCACGGTAGCTGTAATCCATCGTTTTTAAATCACTTGCGGTCGGTAGAGCCATAATTACACCGTCGGATTAAGTGCTTCCTTCAGGGCTTCTTCTTGTGCCAGTTTCATCTGTTCAAAAAATGTATTAGCGGCATTAACAATCTCATCATAAGTTGGATAAGCATCAAACTTTAACAGGTAGGTATTACCGCCTGCTGTTTCCGCCAACCTTGCCCGCCATGTTCCGGATAAATCTTTAAATACTTCATAAATTTCCATTTTCCTTACTCCTAAGCTTGTGTTGCATTAAAATCATCTACCCAACCGTTATATGTAGTTCCACCATAAACATAGGCATAAACATCAACCACGCCTGTTTCTGATGGTGTCCATGACAGGGATAACTGTTCCCAGGTATTTGCTGCCGCTGTCATTGAAGCTTCTAATTGTGAAGAAGGGCCACCAATCTGATTTGCAGGTACAACCAGTTTCATTGTCAGGCCTGTGTTATCCCTTCTAAACCAAGCGCTGACAGTTACCTGTGAACCTGATTTAACAAGAACAGAAGCTATCTTGAACCGTATCGGATAATTGGCATCTCTGGTTGTAGATGTTGGACAGATACGCCAGGAAAGCCCTGGTGAAGTATGAACGACAGATGCATCCGTACGAGCATAGCCGCCTTCATAAAAAGCCCAGTGGTTATCAGCAGTATTATCATGATTTGTAGAATAGATAACGGCATCGTAGCAGCTAGATGGTATATAAACTTCTGTGGTTTCATTTATGGTACATTTTTCAAGGATTAAGCCTTCAGTATAATTACTGCCTACTGTACTAACATAAATTCCATAAGTACCTCTTCCATCGGTATTTATCCCGTATAATCTAATTCGACCGCTTAAGTAATTGATATAAACAGGATAAGTGCAATAGGATATACTTCCTCCGGTTATATTTGCAGTTTCTCGAGAACGTAAAAATGTGCTTGAACCTCCACCAAACTGGAGGGCATAATTCGTGCAATTTATGATATTATTAAAAGAAAGGTTAACGGAAGACAAAAGACCTGATAGAAGTATACTGATTGCTGGATTATTTGCAATTTTAGCTATATTTAAATTACATGCAGAACAATAATTAGAACTGTAGAGGGCAAAATTAACATTGTTTATTTTTGATACCGTAATTGATGATTTAAAGACACCATTCAAAGAAACACATGCATCGGTACATGACAAATTATTAGTAAGATTAACATTAAAATTATCAATTGCAGGAAAATATACACCATCATAATATCTTACACAGCTTATCCGGGAAATTGAAATATAACTTTGGCTACTTGCATATATTCCATAACCAAGCCCAGTCAAACCATCAATAAACGTTTCCCCGTCCTGCGTATCCGTACTTGGATTCCATCCGCCACTTATTGTAATCGGGTATCCTGAAGTACCCGAATTGATGATTGGATTTACCTGCGTACTTAACGCAGAAGCAAGAGGAGTTTTTAATGTTTCACGTCTGTATAATGCTACCGTTTCGCTTGTGCCATCGTAACCATAACCACGGGATGTTAAGCCAACAACAGCATTATCATGCACCAAATTATCAATTACAATAATCTTCCCATCTTCGCTTATATGCCTGATTGCATAATTACCGTCTGTAATGCCTATTGCCTGGCTATCTTTAGTTATTAATGATTGTAAGCTTAACCCGGGAGACTGGCAGGCAAGGATATTGTCAAGATAGATACCCGAGTTTGAACCTGGTGAAGTATCACTGTAAAGTGCAATAGAAGCAATGGAAGAACCGAGATTGCCACCGCCACTGCGAGTAATAGTAAGAGGCAGGAAATACCCCGTGGAAGGTACAGCAGGAATAGGAAAGGTATCCACAATTATATCACCTGTCGTATCGGAGCATAAGCAAATCTTCCACTGTCCTGCTGTTATTGCTGTATCATTTCTCAGCCAGAATGTTATTGCCTGGAAAGAGGATAAATTTAATGCAGCAGGTAAAGTAAAATAAGCATATTTTGTACTTGCCGCAGGGGAAGTCATGGCAATTTTTGCCGAGGCAACCCCCTCTCTATAGTAAGAGGTATCCTTTGTTACCGTTGAACCATTTGCCGCTGTCCATGCCTGTTCACATCGTGTAATGGTCTGAATGCCAGGATTGGCGGACATCTTGATAGCCATGTGATTTATCTTCACACAGGAGCCGCCGCTTCCTGCCGCAATTCCTGTACTGCCATCAAGTGTGAAATTATTGGCATCTACTACAGTAATTGTCCATGTTCCATTGGCAGTTAAATTGGTAGCATGGTTATAGATGATAACCACATCCCCTGTAGAATAGCCGTGAGAGGATACGGTTACCTGAATAGGGGATGTATTTGTGCTTGAGGTGATACTTTTTGCTGTTGGTAATGTATCGGGAGGACCGGTAAATGTTCCATTTACTCCAAGGGAAACAGGATCAGGGGATTTGGCAACTTTAACGGTATCTCCTGCCGCCAGTGTATGATTTGTCGTCCTCCATGGTGCTGCCCATGAAGTCCCAGCATTTGCATCATTGCCTGTTTCCGGATGAATGTAATACGTCGCCATCAGGCTACCATATAGGTTACCCTAATTGTCCCATCTGATGTACCTGTTCTAATAGCTTTGAAGTTAGCTAAATTTTTATATCCTTCCAAGGTTAAATTCTGATTTGCAGTTAACAAATGACCTTCTGTAGCAGTCGGAGCTGTACCATCTATCCTCCATCTCATATCCCCTCCCTCTGCAGTAATAAAGGCCTTAATCTCATAAGCCGCATAATCTGCAAACTTGCTTGAAGTAAGCCCTACTGCTGTACTGCTTACTGTTATACTTTCATAATTAAAAGCCGTATAACTTTTTATGGTCGTTTGCATATAAACTCTCCTCTTCAGTCTTAAGGTAATACATTATGAACTTAAAATAATTCTTTTGTCAAGAAAAAGTTTATGTTACAATAATAAAAAAACAGGAGGGTAAAATGATATTAGAAGAGAAAGAAAGAATTAAAGTTTTAACCCAGATTGTGAAACAGTCTGCCCGTATCAGGGCAAAAGAGGCTATTGGTTCAGGTACTGTCATCTATTCTAAAGAAGGGAATACCTTTGTATTAACCAATTTTCACGTAATTGAAAAGAATATCCAGTATCGGGATGTATGGGATAACCTCCTAAGAAAAGATGTAAAAAAGGACTTCCTATCACCTGTAGAACTGGATTTTGGCAGATTTGATGAAAGTGGAAGATTTATAGCTTCCTCCACAGTTTTAGCCGATATTATACTCTACAACAAACCTCAGGACCTTGCCTTACTGAAAATCCGGGACGACATCGAATACCCCTCTGCTTATCTCTACCCTAAAGAACAGGCAGAGAATGTCCCCCTGCTTGCCCCTCTCTGTGCCTGTGGTGCTGCTTTAGGTGAAAAACCGGTAGTTACCTTCGGAAACCTGAATGGATTTCAAATAGAAATAGAAGGCTATGAATTCTGGCTATCTTCAGCTCCAAGTATATTTGGCAATTCTGGGGGCGGTGTCTATACTCTGCTAAACAACAACTGGCATTTCCTTGGTATCCCCTCCCGTATCTCCGTTGTCTTCATCGGCTTCGGTGGATCACCAGTAACCCACATGGGATACTTTATACCTGTATCCCGCATCTACAAGTGGCTCGATGAACAATGCTACTACTTCCTGTACGACGAAAAATACACAATCAAACAATGCGAAGAGCTGAGAGAAGAAAAGAAAGAAAAAGAACTCGCCCTCTACATGCGCTCCAAAGCAGGAGAAAACTAAAACTAACCACTTCAGTTGAAATGCATTCTAAGCCGTTTTAAGGCTGTTTTACCCCAAAACTACAGGAAACTATTAACTGCCTGCTTGTAATGCCTCTATAAACCTCTAAATAGCGTTAGAAGGCAAATTCTGAAATAGTTTAAACTGTGATATTCTTTTCTGACCTGAGCTGTAATATTTTTTTTCTGATCTAAACTGTAATATTTTTTACTGGGGGGAAGGGAAGTAAGCGTCGCTTTACCTCTCTCTCAGAGGACCAGCGCTGTCTCCCCTCCTCTATCACGTAATTTTACTATTGTAGAAAATATTAACTAATTCAAATAGTTAAACTACTAATGTCAGATAATGTACATTATGTAAACTTAGTATTAACCAATTAGTTTACTAATTTACTGTATTATAGTATTTACGTAATAGTTACCCCATATCTCTATATTACCATATTACTATATTACTATACTACTATATTACCATACTACTATGCTACCATATTACTATACTACCATATTACCATATTCCCATATCTCTATAGTTACATATTCCTATATTGCTATTTTACAGTACTGCTATATCCCTATATCGCTATATCGCTATAATTATGTATTACTGTAATTACATAATTGCATACTTATTCAACTATATGTTTACATAGTTACATACTTACTTAATTACACACAGTACATACTATAACCCTATAATTATACGATTATATAATTGCATAAATATAGGATTATAGAAACATAACACACTACAGTACAGTTACTAACAAACAAATTCATACTTCATCTATTAGCAGCACAGGTTGGGGAAAAATTCCCCATCGTTCCCCACCCCATTGGGGAAAATTTCCCCATGTGCAATCTCCGCACAAAATGTGTGCGTTCAGCGAACAGCATCTTTTACAGATACAATCTACATTCTCGCTCCTTGCCACCATTCCAGCGTGCGCTAACCGCACAGTTTTTAAAAAACAGCAAAAAGCATCATTTTTAAGTTTTGTAATGATTACGGTAACTTACGTATTTTGGCACAGCTTATGCTTATAGAAGTGCAAAAAAAGAGGGAGGTTTAAAATGAAGAATTACTTAAAAGCAGGATATCCTGTGCTGTGGGTGCAAACCCACGAGGAAGCGAGAGCCATCGCCTCCTTGTCGCAGGAGGCGGAAGGCTATCATATATATTCATGGGACATAGTGGCTGGTCTCAAAGACCACGCCACAGGGCAGGCAAGACAAATGCCTGACCCGCTAAAACCCCTCCAGACAGCCCCAACACTGCCTGAATCAAGTATCCTCTTTCTCTTGGACTTCCACAAATTCATATCCTCCGTGGAAGTCTTCAGGACAATGAAGAACTTGATTCCTATCCTGAAAGCGACGGACAGGCATCTCGTGATCGTTAGCC
>Ga0078972_1005200_pt1 | contig 33636 bp, 30 predicted proteins | sample YelNatPaOPGAMG01_FD_67568 | JGI IMG/M metagenome (GOLD analysis project Ga0078972, IMG submission 67568) | Hot spring thermophilic microbial communities from Obsidian Pool, Yellowstone National Park, USA - OP-RAMG-01 (SPADES assembly) (version 2) | ecosystem: Environmental > Aquatic > Thermal... | reverse complement strand
AACATCAACCTGGAGGTAGAGTTGATCACGCCGGTGGCGATGGACAAAGGGTTGCGGTTTGCGATCCGGGAAGGCGGGCGCACGGTCGGCGCCGGCACTGTGACGGAGATCTTGGAGTAAATCCCCATGCCCCGTGAGATGATCACTTTCCAGTGCACCGAGTGCAAGCGGAAGAACTATACCAGCACGAAGAACAAGAAGACGACCACCGAGCGTCTGGAGTTGAAAAAGTACTGCCCCTTCTGCCGCAAGCATGTGGTTCACCGGGAGACGAAGTAGTAGTAGGATAAAGAAGTAGAAGTGAGGGTTTTAGGACACCCTGACGCAGGGGTGTAGGTTTAACGGTTAGACCAGCGGTCTCCAAAACCGCGAGTGCGGGTTCGAATCCTGCCACCCCTGCCATCCCCAGTACAGAGTGGGACGTCTTGGGATTCAGGAAATCCGCCGAAGTCGAATATGGAAGCGAATAGCAAAATCGAAGCGGTCACGACATGGCCGACACGCGTGAAAGACTACATCGGCGACTTGCGGGCAGAAATGAGCCGCGTGACGTGGCCAACCTGGAAGCAGGTGCGCGCGACCACCGGAGTCGTGATCATCGCGGTGTTCGCCTTCGGAGCATATTTTTATGTGATCGACCACATCGTGGGTAAGGTGATCACGAAGATTTTCGAGACCTTCGCTAAGTAGGCGGTGCCGCTGTGTCTGAACAGGATTACAATCCGCAGCCGGATCAGCCGGAAGAAATGACGGCGCCTCAGCAGGAAGCCCCGGCGCCGGAGGAGGCGTCTGCATCCGCAGCACCGGAGGCAGCGGAAACCGGGATGGCTAGCCCTGGTTCGACCAAGAACTGGTACATCATCCATACCTATTCAGGATTCGAAGAAAAAGTAAAAGAATCCTTGGAAAGCCGCGCGCGCGCTTTTGGCTTTGCTCACCGGATTGGCCAGATCCTGATTCCGAAAGAGGAAGTAGTGGAGCTGCGCGGGGGCAAAAAAGTGACCAGTAAGCGGTTGCTTTACCCCGGTTATGTTTTGGTTGAGATGGAGATGGACGACGAGTTATGGCACGCCGTAAAGAACACGCCGCGGGTGACCGGATTCGTGGGCGGAGGAAATACACCCGTCCCGCTGAGCCCTGAAGAGGTTCACAACATCCTCAACCGCCAAGCGTCTAGCGCCGACCGTCCTCGTCCCAAGCTGACATTCGAGAAGAACGAAACTGTCCGGATTGTAGACGGACCATTCACGAATTTCACGGGGAAGGTGGATGAGGTCAATAATGAGCGGAATACCCTGCGTGTTCTGGTGACCATTTTCGGCCGCCCCACTCCGGTGGAACTCGAGTTCCTGCAAGTGGAAAAGGTTTAGAGGTTTCGATGGCAAAGAAAGTAACGGCTCAGGTGAAATTGCAAATTCCGGCGGGGAAGGCCACGCCGGCGCCCCCGGTGGGCACGGCGCTCGGTCCCCAGGGCGTCAACATTATGGAGTTTTGCAAGGCGTTCAACGCCAAGACGTCCTCGAAGGACCAGGAAGGGCTGATCATCCCCGTGGTGATCACTATTTATTCCGACCGCACCTTCACATTCGTCACGAAGACTCCCCCAGTCCCAGTCCTGATCAAGCGCGCGGTGAACTTGGCGAAGGGCTCTGCTGAGCCGAATAAGTCAAAGGTCGGCAAGATCACGATGAAGCAAGTGGAGGAAATCGCCAAGATCAAAATGCCTGATCTCAACTGCTTCGATCTGGACGCTGCGATCCAGTGCGTGAAAGGAACGGCGGCCAGCATGGGCGTGGAAGTGGTATGAGGGGTTCAGACCGGGCTGGGTTTGCGCTGGGCTGCGAAGATGTGGTAAATTGAAGTTTTCTCTTTGTAAGTAGTTCCCGCAAACTTGGGAGGCGCTGCCGGCAAGGAAGCCAGCGCCGTTTGGACCAGTGAGGAAGAATGGCACTCAAATCAGGAAAAAAATATCAGTCTGCCGCTGAGCAAGTGGAATCACGGCTTTACAGTTTGGAAGAAGCCGTGCCGCTGGTTCAGAAGCTCAAATTCGCAAAGTTTGACGAAACGGTGGAAGTGCATATGCGTCTGGGCGTGGATCCAAAGCACGCGGATCAGATGGTGCGCGGAACCGTGGTATTGCCGAACGGCCTCGGCAAGTCCAAGCGAGTCCTCGTCATCGCCTCGGGCGAGAAGATTAAGGAAGCTGAGGAGGCAGGTGCGGATTTTGTGGGTGGCGAAGAAATGGTGCAGAAAATCCAGCAAGAAGGCTGGTTAGATTATGACGCCGTGATCGCTACCCCCGATATGATGCGGTCCGTCGGACGCCTCGGAAAAATTCTAGGGCCGCGTGGCTTGATGCCGAACCCCAAAACAGGCACCGTGACCATGGACGTGGCCAAAGCGGTGAAGGAAGTCAAGGCCGGCAAAGTGGAGTTTCGCGTCGACAAAACGGGAGTGATCCACGCTCCGGTTGGCAAGGTGAGCTTTAGCACGGACAAGCTTTTGGAAAACGCTCAGACGCTGATTGGGGCGGTTGTCAAAGCAAAGCCTGCGGCGGCCAAAGGGAAGTATGTGCGAAGCGTGACGGTGTGTTCGACCATGGGCCCGGGCATCCACGTTGACGTGACGCCGTTTAACGTCAAGACGGCCTGAGGCGCGAACCCCGGGTCCATTCGAAGCGTGGGGAAATCATGAAGAAGAGAGCGGACAAACGCAAGGAAGTGGCGGTGCTGCGCCAGGAACTGGAGAGCGCACGGAACCTGATTGTCGCGGGCTTCGAAAAGCTGACGGTGGCTCAGGATTTCGAGTTGCGTAAGGTGGTCCGGGGCGCTGGCGGAAAGTACAAGGTCGTGAAAAATGCCTTGGCGGAGAAGGCCGCAAGCGGTCTGCCTGCGGAGGCCGTGCTGGCTGGATTGCGAGGCATGAGTTCGATTGCTTATACGGCAGGCGATCCGGTGGCTTTGGCCAAAGCGCTCACCACTTATGCAAAGAATAATCCGACCTTCGTGTTCAAGGCGGGGCTGGTGGAAGGACGGGTCATTGACGCCGCCGCCATCGGCGAACTGGCGGCGATGCCGTCCAAGGAAGAGATCTATGCCAAGCTGCTGTATCTGATCAACGCTCCAGCACAACGTTTGGTGACGGCGATCAATGGCGTAGCGAGGAACCTGGCGGTGGTCATCGACCAGGGAGTCAAAGAAAGCAAGTTCCAGCAGTAAGGCGCCGGGTGCGCCGATTGCGAAAAGTTTTTCAGAATCAGGAGTTTAGGGAAGACAATGGCGGATATTAACCAAATCGCGGAACAGATTCAGGGGCTGACGCTTCTCGAAGCGTCCCAGCTCGTCAAATTGCTTGAAGAAAAGCTCGGCGTTTCGGCGGCGGCAGCAGCAGTGGCGGTGGCTCCCGCAGGAGGCGCAGCGGCGGCAGCAGCTCCGGCGGCGGAAGAACAGACGGAATTCAGCGTCGTTCTCACATCAGCCGGCGCAAATAAGATTAACGTCATCAAAGTGGTCCGCGAGGTGACCAGCCTTGGGTTGAAAGAGGCCAAGGACTTGGTTGACAACGTTCCGAAGCCGGTGAAGGAAGGCGTGAGTAAGGAAGAGGCGGAAGCCATCAAGAAAAAGTTCGTCGACGCGGGCGCCACGGTCGAAATCAAGTAGCAGCCCCGCAGGCACGCCCCGGACGTTACGGGCAGACAGGCGATTCTGTTCGCCGGATCTACGCATCTAAGGCCGCTGCGGGCCTCGATTTGACGTCTGGGGTGTATTCTGCTAGATTGAATTAATGTAGCCGGAGTCGGGCCGGACAATTGCGCCTGTGATCACATCCCGTTTAACTACCCGCAGTTTCCGTGTGACTGCACGGGGGTTAGCCCTGCGCGCACTCGACTGGCGTAGAGTGTGGCCGTTCATTCAACTGTTGCGCTTTGTAAGCGTTGTTCGAACCCGCGTTCGTCGGATCGCATCCCCCGACCGGTTACCAAGCCCGGATTGTGCGCTAAGATGCACCCTGATGCAAGGGGAATCTTTGCCTTCCGGGCATTGATGTTTTGATCCTGTGTTGGCGCCCTTAGTGGGCTGTGAGGAGTGGAGAGAATGCAGATTCCTGCAACCGAACCCAGCCGCGAACGAATCGATTTCTCGAAGATTAAGACTTCCGTTCCTATTCCGAATCTCATCGAGGTTCAGAAAAAGTCCTATGAGCGGTTCTTACAAATGGACCTACTCCCGGAAGAGCGGGAGGACATGGGGCTGCAAAGCGTTTTCACTTCGGTGTTCCCCATCTCCGACTTTCGTGGGCTTTCCCAGTTGGATTTCGTAGACTATTCGATCGGGAACTGGGAATGCAAGTGCGGAAACTTGAAAGGATTGCACCATTTACGCACCACTTGCCGGAACCCGAACTGCGGCGCCCGCATTAAGACCGATCCTTTCCACCCGGGCGATGTTCTGTGCCCCAAGTGCGGTACGTTCAACAAGAATATCGTAACGTTCTGCAACCGCTGTGGCGACCCCGTCTCCCTCCAGCTCAAATACGACGTGGCGGAGTGCGAAGAACGCGGCATGACTTACGCGGCGCCGCTAAAGGTCACTATCCGCCTTACGGTGTTCGACAAAGATCCTGAGACCGGCAACAAGACCGTGCGGGATATCAAGGAGCAGGAGGTCTTCTTTGGCGAGATCCCGTTGATGACGGATAACGGCACGTTTATCATCAATGGGACTGAGCGGGTCATTGTATCGCAGTTGCACCGTTCCCCAGGCGTTTTCTTCGAAAAGGTCGCCGCCCAAGGCTATTTTCTGGGCAAGATCATCCCTTACCGGGGCAGCTGGGTGGAGTTCGAATACGACAATAAGAATCTGCTCTACGTTCGGATCGACCGGAAACGGAAGTTTTACGGCACCGTGTTCCTGCGGGCTTTGGGCATCAAGACCGACGAAGAGATTCTGCGCACCTTTTACCGGATAGAAAAGATTTCGGTGAAGGATAAGCGGTTGTTCTGGACGGTTTCTCCGGGGATGTTGGGCGTTAAGCTGTCGCACCCGGTGACCACCAAGAGCGGCGACGTCATCTTGGCTTCGAGCCGCAAAGTCACATCCAGCGTGTTGAAAGAGTTCCAGAAACATCGGATTGAGCAAGTGGAGATCGCACCCAATGATCTCGACGAGGCTTACGTCGCAGCCGACGTGGTGGACATGGAAACCGGCGAGATTTTAGTGGAAGCCAACCAGCCGCTGACGACGACCATCGTGGGCAAGATCCTGGATGCGGGGATATCGAGTTTCGAAGTTTTCTTCCCCGAACGAGACGACGTGGGTAACGTGATCTCGCAGACCCTGAAAAAGGACAGCGTGAAAGACCAGAAAGAAGCGCTGCTCGAGATTTACAGGAAGTTGCGCCCCGGCGACCCGCCGACGCTTGACACCGCCACTCAGCTCTTCCAGGGAATGTTCTTCGACCCGCGGAAGTACGACCTCTCCCGCGTGGGGCGGATGAAATTCAACATCAAGCTGTACGACAATCCGGAAGGGCCAAAACGCACCAATCCGGATGGCGCCCCGTTCGACCCGCGCATCCTGCATCCGGAAGACTTCATCGACACTATCAAGTACTTGCTGCGACTCCGCAAAGGCAACGGCTCGGTGGATGACATCGATCACCTGGGGAATCGCCGCGTGAGAGCGGTGGGCGAATTGCTCGAGAACCAGTTCCGCATCGGCTTGGTCCGCATGGAACGCGCGATCAAAGAGAAGATGTCGGTGTATCAGGAAATGTCCACGGCGATGCCGCACGATCTGGTGAACGCCAAGCCTGTGATGGCCGCCATCCGCGAGTTTTTTGGGTCCAGCCAGTTGTCGCAGTTCATGGATCAGACCAACCCGCTGAGCGAGATCACCCACAAGCGCCGGCTATCGGCGCTCGGTCCGGGCGGTTTGTCCCGCGAACGCGCAGGCTTCGAAGTCCGCGACGTGCATCCGACGCACTACGGGCGCATCTGTCCGATTGAAACGCCCGAAGGTCCCAACATCGGACTGATCTCCTCGCTGAGCTGCTTTGCGCGCATCAACGATTACGGGTTCATCGAAAGTCCGTATCGGCGCGTCGAGGGAGGCAAGGTAGTGGATGAGGCCCGGGTGGTGAATCCCGGCGACAGCAACCGCAAAGTGGGCGAGATCTTGCTTCGAAGCGAAGTGGAAAAAATCAACCGGGAGCTTCTCGCGAAGAAAAAACAGCCCATTGAATGGGAGGCCCACTGCGATTACCTGTCGGCTTGGGAAGAAGATAAATACACGATCGCGCAAGCCAACATCCACCTTGACGAGGAAGGCAACATCATCGACGAGCTGGTGAACGCACGGCAAGCGGGCAATTTCGTTCTAAAGCATCGCGAAGAAGTCGAGTACATGGATGTCAGCCCGAAACAGTTAGTTTCGGTGGCGGCGAGCCTGATCCCCTTCCTTGAAAATGACGACGCAAACCGCGCCCTGATGGGCTCGAACATGCAGCGCCAGGCGGTTCCCCTTCTTCGCGCCGAAGCGCCTCTGGTGGGGACGGGCATGGAGGAGGTAACCGCGCGCGATTCCGGCGCGGTGGTTCTTTGTAAACGTTCCGGAATCGTGGATTCTGTCGATAGCGAGCGCATCATCGTCCGCGTGGAAGGCGGCGCTCACGAAGGGCAGCTGTCCCGTGAAGTAGGCGCCGACATTTATACGCTGACGAAGTTCAAACGATCGAATCAGAACACCTGCATCACCCAGAAGCCGATCGTCAAACAAGGTCAGAGGGTGAAAAAGGGGCAGGTGCTGGCGGACGGTCCTTGCACCGACGGCGGAGAGCTCGCGCTGGGAAGAAACGTGCTCGTAGCGTTCATGCCATGGCGCGGGTATAACTTTGAAGACGCCATCATAGTTAGCGAAAAACTCGTCAAGGAAGACTATTACACGTCCATTCACATCGAGGAGTTCGAAATTGAAGCTCGCGACACCAAGCTCGGCCCGGAGGAGATCACACGCGACATTCCGAATATCGCCGAGAGTTTTCTACGCAATCTCGATGAAAGCGGGATCATCCGCATCGGAGCGCAAGTAAAACCCGGCGACATCCTCGTAGGCAAGGTAACGCCCAAAGGCGAAACGCAGCTCACGCCGGAAGAGAAACTTCTCCGAGCCATTTTCGGCGAGAAGGCGGGCGATGTGAAAGATGCCTCGCTGTACTGCCCGCCAGGCATTGAAGGCACGGTTGTGGACTGTAAGGTGTTTTCGCGAAAGGGAGCGGACCTCGACGAACGTTCGCGGCAGATTTTGCAAGCGCAAGAGGACCGACTGCGCCGCAACCTCGAAGACGAGAAGCGCATTCTGGCCGACGAGCGGGCGAAACGCCTGGCGGCGCTGCTGGAAGGCAAAGAACTGATCGCCGATTTGCACGACGAGAAGACGAACAAGAAACTGCTTTCCAAAGGCGTCGTGCTGACGCGGGACATCATAGAGAAAATCAAAGCCCGCGACTTGAAACGCATGCGCCTCAAGGACAAAGACCCGCGGTTGAACGAGCAAATCGACGAGATCGAGGAGATGACCTCGCGTCAAATCGCGGTTTTGGAAAAGATCACCGATGAGAAGATCGCCAAGCTGCGCAAGGGCGATGAGCTGCCCCCAGGCGTCATCAAGCTAGTGAAGGTGTATATCGCCATGAAGCGCAAGCTGAGCGTCGGCGACAAAATGGCGGGGCGCCACGGCAACAAGGGCGTTATCGCCAAGATCGTGCCGGAAGAGGACATGCCGTATCTGCCGGACGGTACGCCGGTGGAAATTATTTTGAATCCGCTTGGCGTGCCTTCCCGCATGAACGTGGGGCAGATTTTGGAGACCCATCTGGGTTGGGCGGCCAAAGCTCTAGGGGTGCGCTTCGCTACACCGGTGTTCGATGGAGCCACCGAAAAAGACATCAAAGAGCGCTTGGCCGCGGCGGGTTTGCCCACGTCAGGCAAGGTGAAGCTTTACGATGGCATGACGGGGCTCCCCTTCGAGCAGCCGGTCACCGTGGGCTACATTTACATGCTCAAGCTTTCGCACTTGGTGGATGACAAGATCCATGCGCGCTCGATCGGACCCTACTCGCTCATCACCCAGCAACCGTTGGGCGGCAAAGCGCAATTCGGCGGACAGCGATTTGGAGAAATGGAAGTTTGGGCGCTCGAAGCCTATGGAGCCGCCTACATTCTCCAGGAACTGCTAACCGCCAAATCCGATGATGTTTACGGCCGCGCAAAGATTTACGAGGCCATTGTCAAGGGAGAAGCCGCGGCGGAGCCCGGCGTTCCCGAATCGTTTAACGTATTGATCCGTGAATTGCAGTCGCTGTGCCTGGATGTCGAGCTGATGAAGAAGCCGCGCGAAATCCCCGACACGGCTCTCGCAGCGGATTAAGAGAAGTCAGGAGAAAGGAGACTGAGAAATGTATCGTTCTTCCCCATACGACCGAGCGAACCTGATTGCGGATTTCGACTCGATCCGGATTTCCCTGGCGTCTCCCGAAAAGATCCGAAGCTGGTCACACGGCGAAGTCACGAAGCCGGAGACGATCAACTACCGCACGTTCAAACCAGAGCGCGACGGGCTGTTCTGCGCGCGGATCTTCGGCCCTATCGCTGACTGGGAGTGCCTGTGCGGCAAGTACAAGCGCATGAAGCACCGGGGGGTGATCTGCGATAAGTGCGGCGTGGAAGTCACGCTCTCCCGGGTGCGGCGCGAGCGCTTGGGCCACATCGAACTTGCCAGCCCGTGCTCTCACGTCTGGTTCTTCAAGGGGCTTCCCAGCCGCATCGGCTACCTCCTGGATATTACCCTCCGGGAATTGGAACGCGTACTGTATTTCGAAGCCTACGTCGTGGTGGACCCCGGCGAGGTTCCCGGTTTGACGCGGGGAGAAGTGATCAGTGACGAGCGCAAGCGCCAGCTCGATCAGGATCACCCCGGCCAGTTTGTCGCCCTCATGGGCGCCGAAGGCATCAAGGAGCTCCTCAAGAAGGTCGACGTCGAGCAGCTCAGCCAGGAAATACGGGAGAAGATGCGCACCGAGCAGTCGCAGCAGAAAAAGCTGAAATATGCAAAGCGGCTGCGCGTAGTGGAGAGTTTCCGGAAATCGGGCAACAAGCCGGAGTGGATGATTCTGGACGTGCTGCCGGTGATTCCGCCGGAACTCCGCCCGCTGGTGCCGCTCGATGGCGGGCGTTTTGCCACTTCCGACCTCAATGACCTGTACCGCCGGGTCATCAACCGCAACAACCGCCTGAAAAAGCTGATCGAACTCCACGCCCCGGACGTCATCGTGCGCAACGAGAAGCGCATGCTCCAGGAAGCCGTGGATGCGCTCTTTGACAACGGGCGCCGCGGCCGCGTATTGCGCGGCGCCAACAACCGCCCGCTCAAATCGCTCTCCGATACTTTGAAGGGCAAGCAGGGGCGGTTCCGCCAGAACCTGCTGGGCAAGCGCGTCGACTATTCAGGACGCTCGGTCATCGTGGTAGGGCCCGAACTGAAGTTACATCAGTGCGGATTGCCCAAGAAAATGGCGCTCGAGCTGTTCAAGCCTTTCATCTACCACCGGCTGGAACAGCGCGGCCATTGCACCACCATCAAGCAGGCCAAAGAATTGGTGGAGCAGCAAGACGCCGTGGTGTGGGACATTCTTGAGGAGGTTATTCGCGACCACCCGATTTTGCTCAACCGCGCGCCTACGCTACACCGCTTAGGCATTCAGGCGTTTGAACCCGTACTGGTGGAGGGGAAGGCGATCAAGATCCATCCGCTCGTATGCACCGCGTTCAACGCCGACTTCGACGGCGACCAGATGGCGGTCCACATCCCTCTTTCGCCAGAAGCGCAGATCGAGGCCGCCACGTTGATGTTGTCCTCGAACAACATCCTGTCGCCGGCGCACGGCGCCCCGATTGCCGTACCCACGCAGGATATGGTCCTGGGTTTGTACTACCTCACAAAAGCGAAGCCTGGATCCAAGGGTGAGGGACGGACGTTTGCATCCATGGAAGACGTCTTGATCGCCTTGGAAATGGGCGAGGTGGAGACACTCAGCGCCATCAAACTCCGTTACACCGGCAAAGTCATTGACCTAACCAAGTCCTTTGATAATCAGAACATTTTGCACAGTGAACCGATTGAGTTCAACAAGCAATACATGGACACCACCGTCGGGCGCGTGATTTTCAACGACGTACTGCCTGAGGAGATGCCTTACATCAATGGCTTGCTGAAGAAAAAAGGCCTTACCCAGCTCGTTCAGTATTGTTATTTGAAGTTCGGCTTGCAGACTACCGTGGCGATGCTGGACGAGATCAAGAATCTGGGCTTTCTGTACGCCACCCGAGCGGGCATCTCCATCGGCATCGACGACATGGTGGTCCCGGAATCGAAAGCGCGCCTGGTGCGGGAAGCCGAAAAGGAAGTCATCGCGGTCCAACAGCAGTATCAAGACGGCGCGATCACCCACGGCGAGCGCTACAACAAAATCATCGAGATTTGGTCGAAGGTCACCGAGAAGGTGTCCGACGAAATGTTTAAGCGGATGGAAGAAGATGACCGCACGGGGCGCTATCTGAACCCGATTTACATCATGGCCGATTCGGGCGCCCGCGGCTCGAAACAGCAGATCCGACAACTTTCGGGCATGCGCGGCCTCATGGCCAAGCCGAATGGCGAAATCATCGAAACGCCCATTACGGCGAATTTCCGGGAAGGCCTCAACGTATTGCAGTACTTCATCTCGACGCACGGCGCACGCAAAGGCCTCGCCGACACTGCACTCAAGACCGCCGACTCGGGTTACCTCACGCGGCGGCTGGTGGACGTGGCGCAGGACGTGATCGTCACTGAATACGACTGCGGAACGACGGAAGGCATCTACGTCGAACCTATCGTAGATTCCGCGGGCGAAACCATTGAACCCTTGCGTGACCGGATTGTTGGACGCGTGGCGCTGGAAGACGTTCGCGACTATGAGAACAATCTGATCGTGAGCGCGAACCAGGAAATCACTGAGGAACTCGCAGCCGCGATCCAGTCTTCGGGCGTGGACCGGGTGCGGATCCGCTCCGTGCTGACCTGCGAATCCAAAAGAGGGGTTTGCCAGTTGTGTTACGGTCGCAACTTGGCGACCGGCCGCTTGGTGGAGCGCGGCGAGGCGGTGGGCGTCATTGCGGCTCAATCCATCGGCGAGCCGGGCACGCAGCTCACCATGCGCACCTTCCACATTGGCGGCGCGGCCACCCGCGTATCCGAGCAATCCACACAAGAGGCCAAATCCAACGGATTTGCTAAGTTCATCAACATCTCGACCGTGCGCAACGCCAAGGGCGAGCTCATCGCCATGAACCGGAACGGCATCCTCGCGGTGGTGGACGAGAAGGGCAGGGAGAAAGAGCGGTATCCGGTTACATACGGGGCAAAAATTCTCACCGAGGACAAGGCTCCGGTGAAGGAAAACCAAATCCTGCTCGAGTGGGACCCCTACACCTTCTCCATCCTGACAGAGGTGAGCGGCACAGTTCACTTCAAAGACATGATTGAAGGCCTCACCATGCAGGAGCAGGTGGACGAAATCACCGGCTTGTCCCAGTGGGTGGTGACCGACTCCCCGGACGAAAAGAAGCTCCCCTCGGTGCTGGTGCGTTACGGTCCCGGTAAGGGCGAAGTCAAGACATACCTCATGCCCACGCATGCGCACCTGATGGTGCAGGAGGGCGCAGAAGTCCACGCGGGCGATATTCTCGCCAAGATTCCGCGCGCCACCACCAAGACCAAAGACATCACGGGCGGGTTGCCGCGCGTTGTCGAGTTATTTGAAGCGCGCAAACCTCGCGAGACCGCGGTGTTGACCGAAGTGAACGGCGTCGTCAAATATGGTGAATTCACCAAGGGCTATCGCAAGGTGTACGTCATTGCAGACGACGGAACGCAACACGAATATCTGGTGCCGCGTGGCGTGCACATCAATGTGCAGGAGGGGGAGCGCATTCAGGCAGGCGATCCGTTGATGGATGGTCCGCGCAATCCGCACGACATCCTGGCCATCAAAGGCGAAAAGGAGCTGCAAAGGTACTTGGTGAACGAAATCCAGGAAGTGTACCGCTTGCAGGGCGTCCATATTAACGACAAACACTTGGAAGTCATCGTTCGCCAGATGATGCGCTGGGTGAAGGTGGAAGATATCGGCGATACCGAGTTTCTGCCTGAAGAGGTGGTGGATAAGTTTAAGTTCCGCGAAGAGAACGAGCGCGTGATCCAGGCGGGAGGACGCCCCGCTACGGGGAAATCCGTGCTCCTCGGCATTACGAAAGCATCGCTATCCACCGATTCGTTCATCTCCGCCGCCTCGTTCCAGGAGACGACGCGCGTGCTCACCGAAGCCGCCATCAACGGCAAGGTGGACTACCTGCGCGGGTTGAAGGAGAACGTGATTATGGGCCGCTTGATTCCAGCGGGGACCGGCCTCGAATACTATCGCTCAGTCAAAATCGCGGGCGAGGACATCGAGGAAGAGCCTGTGCAGGAACCGGAGAGCGTGCTCAACGACGTGATGATCGGCTACGACGACGAAACGCGCCCGCAGTACACCGGCGGGCTGAGCGAAGACCTCGACTTTTCTACCGACGACACACCCGAGTAGCTCCTGCGGCGGCTTCGGAAACCTTACCGCGCCGCGAGCGTCCAGCGACGCTCGCCGGCGCGGTTTATTTTTGGATCACGCTCCTGGCAGGGCAAGCGCCCGGGCTGTCGCAAAAAAGCCCTGGCTGTTTCCAGCCAGGGCTCCAGGCCGTAAGCAACCCGCACAACCTACGCCGTGCGCATCGTCTCGCTCTTGTCCCCGCCGCTGATGGCCGCCTGCGCCGCCGCCAGCCGGGCAATGGGCACACGGTAAGGAGAACAACTCACATAGTTCATCCCTACCCGGTAGCAGAACTCGACGGAGCTCGGTTCGCCGCCATGCTCGCCGCAGATCCCCACTTCGAGGTCCGGACGCGTGCTGCGCCCCTTCTTCACACCCATCTCGATCAACTGGCCGACGCCTTCCTGATCAAGCACTGCAAACGGGTCCGCTTTGAAGATTTTCTTCTCCTCGTAATGCTTGGAGAACTTGACATAGTCGTCGCGGGACAAGCCCATCGTCGTCTGCGTCAAGTCGTTGGTTCCGAAGCTGAAGAACTCGGCTTCCCGAGCCACCTGGTCTGCGGTGAGCGCCGCACGCGGGATCTCGATCATCGTACCGATCATGTACTTCTGGTCCTGCAACCCCGCTTTGCCCAGCACTTCCTCCGCCACGGACTTCACGATGGCCTTCTGGTTTTCCAGCTCCTGCACGCTGCCGATCAGCGGAATCATAACCTCAGGAATGACTTTCACGCCCTTTTTGGCCACCTGAACCACGGCTTCGAAGATAGCCCGCGCCTGCATCTCGGTGATCTCAGGATAGGTGATGCCCAAACGGCAGCCGCGGTGCCCGAGCATGGGGTTAAACTCGTGCAGCTCCTCGACGCGTTTCAGGAGTTCGGGCAGACCCTTCTTGAGTTCTCCGACCGCCATCTTATAGCGTGCGGCCATCTCCTTCTTCTCTTTCGGAGTCGCGTGCGGAAGCTTCGCGATGTCCACCATCAGCTCTTCGCGCTTGGGCACGAACTCATGCAGCGGCGGATCTAACGTGCGGATGACCACCGGCAGCCCGTCCATGGCTTTGAACAGACCGGCGAAATCCGAGCGCTGCAAGGGGAGCAACTTCTTGAGAGCCGCTTTCCGCGTCTTTTCATCTCGGGCCAGGATCATGGCCTGCATGTGTTCGATGCGCCCTGGACCGAAAAACATATGCTCGGTACGGCACAAGCCGATGCCTTCGGCGCCAAACTTTCTTGCCACCAAGGCGTCGCGGGGAATGTCGGCGTTCGCCCGAACCCCGAACTTTCCGCGAAATTCGTCAGCCCAACCCATGAATGTGGCGAGCACGCCGCTGGAAGGATCGGGTTCTTGCGTCTCCGCCTGACCTTGGAACACCTCCCCCGTGGAGCCGTCCAGCGAGATCCAGTCACCTTCCTTCAACGTCACAAGCTTGCCGCCGACGTTGACAGCCAGAGTCTTCTTGCGCTCCAGAATCTCGAGAGCGCCTGCGCCGGCGACGCATGGCGTGCCCATCCCGCGCGCCACCACCGCTGCATGTGAGGTCATTCCGCCCCGCGCAGTAAGGATGCCTTTCGCCACTTCCATGCCATGGATGTCATCCGGCACCGTTTCGGCGCGGACCAGAATCACAGGATGCTTCTTGGCCTGCTCCACTGCGTCGTCAGCCGTAAATACGATGCGCCCTACAGCCGCACCTGGAGAGGCGGGCAATCCGGTGGCGATTTTCACCAGCTTTTTACGCGACTCAGGCGTGATCAGCGGATGGAGCAGCTGGTCCAACTGTTGCGGCTCAACGCGCATCACCGCCTCTTTCTTTGTGATGAGCCCTTCGTTCACCATATCCACGGCGATCTTCACCGCCGCCGGACCCGTCCGCTTCCCATTACGGGTCTGCAACATGTACAGCTTGCCTTCCTGGATGGTGAACTCAAAGTCCTGGACGTCCCGGTAATGTTTTTCCAGCTTTGCGGTGATTTCGTAAAGCTGGTTGTACACATCGGGCATCAAGTTCTTCAGCTCAGAAATCGGCTTTGGAGTACGAATGCCCGCCACCACATCTTCGCCCTGGGCATTCACCAGAAATTCGCCGTAAAACTCCTTCTCCCCAGTAGCCGGGTTGCGAGTGAAACCGACGCCGGTGGCCGATGTCTCGCCCATATTGCCGAACACCATGGCTTGCACGTTCACCGCCGTGCCCAGCGTATCCGGAATTTTATTCATCTTCCGGTAGTGGCTGGCGCGGGGATTCCACCAACTGCGGAATACCGCGTCACGGGCCATGCAAAGCTGTTCCATGGTGTCTTGGGGGAAGTCTCGCTTGGTCATCTTCTTGACCAGCTTCTTATAGCCCTCGATCACCGCTTTCAGATCTTCGGCGGTAAGATCCGTATCGAACTTGGCCTTGGCCTTCTTCTTCTGTGCATCAAAAATTTCGTCGAAGGCGTGTTTGGGGATCTCCATAACGACGTTGCCGAACATCTGAATGAAACGGCGGTAACAGTCGTAGGCAAAGCGCGGGTTGCCGCTTTTAGCCTCCAAACCCTTCACCGTTTCGTCGTTCAGCCCCAAGTTGAGGATAGTGTCCATCATGCCGGGCATCGAAAACTTCGCGCCCGAACGGACACTCACCAAAAGCGGGTCTGCGGGGTCGCCTAACTTCTTCCCCATCATCGCCTCCAGTTTCCGGAGAGCGGCGATCATCTCTTCGTTGATCTCCTCCGGCACCTGGTTGTTGTTACTAAAGTAAATGTTGCAGACGTCGGTTGCGATGGTGAAACCCGGGGGCACAGGCACACCGGCCCGGCTCATTTCAGCCAGTCCGGCGCCCTTTCCACCGAGCGTATCCTTCATCGTTCCGTCGCCGTCGGCTGTACCGCCGCCGAAAAAATATACATATTTCTTCGCCATGTCTTGCTCAGTTCTCCTTGATCGCTATCAGTAGAAACTTCTCACTCAAACTTCCGCCGGCGCGGAGCCGCCTTCTTCCCGGCCGAAAGGGCGGAAAAAGGAAGCCCCCGCTTATCAACTCGTAACGATCTCCGAAAAATCGGCGATCGCTGAAAACTCCGTCAACAGGTTCGACAACAACGTCAACCTGTTGCGGCGAACCGCTTCGTCGGGTGCGTTCACTAGCACCTTGTCAAAGAAGACATCCACTTTCGGCCGCAGGGAAGCTATGGCTTCAAGAGCGGCCCTGTAATTGCCGCTGGACGCCACCGTCTCACGGACGCGCCGAAACTCCTCGTACAGGTCGGTTTCAGGTCCCGGTTCCAGCAAATTCGTGTTCACTTCGCCACATTCCTGAAAGCCCGCCTGCTTCAAGATGTTCGCAATGCGCTTGAAGCTAGCAGCCAAAGGTTCGAAATTCTCCGTCGGACGCACGCCCTGGATTGCTTGAAGCCGCTTCTCCACGTCTATTAAGTCTTCGCAACCCGCCGCCAGCACGGCGTTCACTTCGTCGTATCGGAAGCCGCGGATCTCGCGGAAATAGTATTCGATGCGATCCATCAGGAAGTCCCGCAGCTGCGCGTCGCCGCGGGTAAGTTGGGAGATTGGAATCGAATAGCCGCCCTCCACAAGAATCCGCACCACTCCTTGCGCTGCCCGGCGCAGAGCAAAGGGATCGCGCGAGCCGCTCGGAATCAATCCCACCGCAAAACAGCCACGCAGAGTGTCGACCTTATCCGCAAGCGCCACAAGCTGCCCGGCGCGCGTCCGCGGGATCGAATCCTCCATGCTCACCGGTTTGTAATGGTCATAAATGGCCATAGCCACTTCTTCCGGCTCGCCTTGGGAGCGGGCGTATAGTCCGCCGATGATCCCTTGGAGCTCGGTGAACTCCTTCACCATCTCGCAGGTTAGATCGCACTTAGCCAGCCATGCGGCTCTCCGAGCGTGTTCGTCGCCGCCAAGCTCTTCCACCAAGGCGACCACCCGTTCCGTCTTCTCTTTATAGCTTCCAAGCTGCGCCTGAAAAGTTACATGCGCCAAGTCTTCCACACGGTCAGCCAGCTTCTTATGCTGGTCAAAATCCCAGAAAAAGCGTGCATCATTGAAGCGCGCCCGTAGCACGCGCTCGTTGCCCTGCCGCACCAAACCCTCTGGATCGCCGCTGGTGTTCATCACCGCCACGAACTGCGGCGCCAGCGAGCCGTCCTCCCGCTCCACCGAAAAATACTTCTGGTGGTGGCGCATGACCGTGACCAAAACTTCTTCGGGCAGCGACAGAAACGGCTCATCGAAATGGCCCACGATGGGGGTAGGAAACTCCGTGATGTACACCAGCGTGTCGAGCAGCGCCGGATCTTTCTTAATTCTCACGGGGATCTCCGTTTCGATCTTCCTGCGCCGCTCTTCCGCAGAGACAATCACGCCATGGGAGCGCAGCCGGTCAATATAATTCCTCACCGTAACTTTGACGGCGGATTTGCCCAGTTTCCGATGTCCGCGCGATACGTTGCCCGAGCGGACACCGGCAATTTCGAAGGGCACAACCTCCGTCCCCAGCAAGGCCACAATCCAGCGAATCGGACGGATAAATCGCGGTCCCCCTTTTCCCGTCCAGTACATCGTCTTCGGCCAGTTGATTCGCAGCACTAAGCCGGGCAGCTCAGCCGCGAGGATTTCGGAAGCCTTGCGTCCTTCGATCTTCCGGCGGAAAGCAAAGTATTCTCCCTTCGGAGTACGCACAACTTCCAACTGTTCGCTTGTCGCTCCAAACTTCCTCGCGAAGCCTTGTGCGGCCATCTCGCCGGCGCTTTTCGGCGGTCCGCTAATTAACTCTTCGGCGTCTGCTTGCCGTTCTGCAATCCCCTCCGCCCGGAGCACAAGACGGCGGGGAGTAGCGTCCACCCATGCAACGCGGCCGCCTAGCCGACTCGCAGCCAGCATTTCCTCGAACAGGGACCGCAACTGCTCGAGCGCCGGCGCAATCATCCAGTCGGGGATCTCCTCGCTGCCAATCTCCAATAAGAACGGAAGCTTTTTGACGCGCCCCGCCATCACGCCGCCTCCTGAGCCAGCCAGCTCTGCGCCACGCCTACAGCGAGCTTGCGCACCCGGGCGATCACCGCCACTCGTTCTGTCACGCTGATCGCGCCGCGCGAGTCCAGCAAGTTGAACAGGTGAGAACACTTCAGCACATGGTCGTAGGCCGCCAGCAGCGGAAAGCGGCTCTTATCGGGGTAACTCTCGAAAAGGTTAAGCAGACGCTGACATTCCTTTTCATGCAGGCTGAAAGTCTCCCACAATGCAGGCACGTCGGCCAGCTCGAAGTTGTAGACGGAATTTTGCAGCTCGTCGGCAAAGCGGACATCACGATACGTGAACCCGGGCGCCCACTCGATATCGTACACGCTTTCCCGGTTTTGCAGAAACGCTACGAGCCGCTCCATTCCGTAAGTCAGCTCCGCAGGCACGAGATCCAAATCCACGCCGCCACATTGTTGGAAGTATGTAAACTGGGTGATTTCCAATCCATCTAGCATCACCTGCCAGCCAATGCCCCAGGCGCCAAGGGTAGGGGACTCCCAGTTATCCTCCTCAAATTTGATGTCGTGCTTGGAAAGATCAATTCCAATGGCTTCCAAACTTCCCAGATACTGGTCGATCACATCATCCGGCGAGGGCTTGAGAATCACTTGCAATTGCTGGTGCTTGTAAAGCCGGTTGGGGTTCTCACCATAGCGCCCATCCGCCGGGCGGCGGCTGGGCTGCACATAAGCCACACGGTAAGGTTTTGGCCCCAGGACACGAAGGAAGGTTTCCGGGCACATAGTTCCCGCACCCACCTCTACGTCATAAGGCTCCTGGATGACGCAGCCTCTGTCGGACCAGTATTTCTTCAGCTTGAAAACCGTTTCTTGGTAGGAATCCATCATGAGAGCCCTTCGAGCACCGGCGCGGTAAGCAGCTTGCGCTCGATGTGGTTTTCGATTTCACGGACCAAAAACCGCCGTAAGTCCGCCGCCGTATCGCGGGACCACACACGTTCCGATAGTTGCCCGATTGGCGTTACCAACATCTCTTCAGCTAGCGCTCGCGATTCCGGTCCTACCCGCAATGCGGGAAGAAATCCCGCCAGGCGCACCGCCCACAACGTAAAATAGGCAGCCACCGCCCACACTGCCTCCGCCCGCTTCTCGCCCAAATACTCAAACATGGCGAGCAGCAGGCGGAAGTGCCGCTCATTGGGTTCGGCAGGGGGCAGGAGTTGCTCGGAAACTTCCGCGAGGTAATCTAATAGCACCCCACACGAATAGTCCGCTTCTAAATGAAACTGCGAACGGATCAATTCGCAGGAGTCCAGATTCACCAACTCCAACGGCTCCCGCTGGCGGTAATAAACCCGCACATACGAAAGCCTTTCTAATCCCGATCCGAAACTGCTTTTGGGCCGCCGGGCGCGTTTAGCCACCCCACGCAGCTTGCCTTGATCCCGGGTGAAAAAGCTTACGATCAGGTCGGCCTCCTGAAACGGGTAGGTTCGAAGGATGATCGCCTCGCTTTCCCGGGCCGGCATAGTCGGGCCAACCGACTTTAATATCTTAGGTTACCACACTCAATCGCCCGTTTCCGGCGGGTCTGCGGCCGCGCGCCAAGAACTTCGCGTACGGGCCCTTTTTTCGCGTGCATTTGGACCCGTTTCAGTCTAAACTGAGAGTGATCGAGGCGACCTTAGATACGCTTTTCATAACGGCGTCATAAGTGGGAACCAAGCAAGGAGGTCCGACATGTTTGACAGCCTCGATGAGACGATCAAGCACGACGAGCAGGAACAGACCAGCAAAAAAGAGCGCTACCTGATCTGGCTGGCTGTAGCCGTCGTATCGATTTTGGTTTTCGGCGGGCTATACTTTGGAGTCCGCCTGGTAGAATAGCTGGGCAGGGAGGCGGGAGGGTGAGTCTCCCCGCCTCCAACGCCGCTCTGGGCCTAAAGGCAGAGCTACTCTAACTTATTGACGGGCTTCAGAAAACGCGTCTGGACCGAGGGTTGCCATGACGCTTTTAACGAGCCTAGCATACTCCGGACGGGGATTGTATGTGCGCAGGATGCCGGAGGTGTCTTTCCCACGATACAGAGGGGAGTTCATGAGCTGGTATCCGACATAATGGATGCCGGCGCTCAACGAATGAAAGGCCCGCCGGCCGTTCGCCCACCCCAGGATGTTGTTATTGACGCATTCTTTTCCCCCGCCGGATTCGACAAACGCTATGCTGGGCAGCAAACGCCAGTCCAGCCCGTAGTTATCGGCGGCGGCTACAAAATCGGAAGCCAGCTTCGCTGCGGGCGAATCGTTATAGGCGAAGAACGCCCGAATTGCCTCTAGCCTCGGATCTGCTTCATAATGAAGCATTTCCGCAAACGCCATATCGGAATCCTTGGAAGAAGGAACGGCCAGCAAGCCTGCAAACAACACAAGCCCATGTGTAAATCGTTTCATGCTGGATTTCTCTCCTTGTGCGGATTTTGCTCCGGGCTCCCTAAAGAAGCCCGTTGTTGGCTAGGGTTAGGCCGGGCGGTACGACATGGAACCGCCGGTCGGTAGGAATCCCTATAAAGGAGTCAATAGCATCATTAGGCGTTATTATAACAAAGATCGCTGCGGCCTCCGGGCGGCGCCCGGTCGCCACGTCAGGCTTTGTACATATACTTGATGTTGGCCTTATAAACGAGCACGTTAGGTTCGTCTTCCCGAGTGACCTTCAAGCAATTCTTGTCGTACCACTCAATGACGCCATGCAGCTCCTCGCCGTCCTTAAGGACGATGACCATGGGGGTTTTCGCTTGCATCTGCTTGGCGTAGTAAAAATTCTCCGCGTTGGTCTGCTCTGGCGGGACAACCTTCTTCGCAGCCGCCGGCCGGCGAACAGGCGCAGAGGCTTCCTTTTCCTTAACCCCATTCAACGGCGGACGGATGAGCTTTCGATTGCTGGCCTCCACGGGTATTCTCCTTATTATGACTTGAAAATGCAGAACACTACTCGACTCCTGGCGTAGCCCCACTCTATTGGGACGCCAGGAAGGGACCTTGGATCTGCTCTATTGATAACACGCCACAATGCGAGATTTCAAGCTAAAGGGGAACAAAATTACGCGGACGCTTGCAGATTCAGTACCAGCGCGTCGAGCGCTATGCCCTTCTGAATGTTCCGCCGTAGCAGACGCGCAATTTCATCCACACTTTCGGTAGCACGCAACAACCAGTGGAATGAGACCCTTGAAGCCAGCTTGCAGAACTCCTCGCGCAAATCAAAGTTGCGGATACTAGCATTCGCACCGCAGGTGTGAACCTGTAAACAGTCTTCCAGCAACGAATATAAGACTTGGATATAGGCATCCAGCTTTTCTGAGCGCGCCGCTCCGATTTTTTCCGAGTAGGCCGCCCACTCCGAAAAGGGCGCGGCGCCAGAAGCGGCACGTAGCAACGCCAGCATGGCGGCGCGCCGCCGGTCCCACTCAGCCAGGTCAAGGGAGACGGCGACGCCCGGACTGCCGTTGGATAGCGCCGCTCTGCGTTCCGGCTCATTCAGTCCTTTTTGCCGCACAAACTCCACCACTTCGGCGGTCGCAAGCGGGGACAGGTGGATCAGCATCGATCGCGACCGGATGGTAGGCAGCAAATCATAGGGGTTGGCGGCAGTCATAACCAAGATGAGATACGGTGGGGGCTCCTCGAGCGTTTTCAAGAGGGAATTCGCCGCCTGTTCGTTGGCGCGGTCGATTTGGTCTACCAGGAAAACGCGCCAACGCCCACGCAACGGCGCATATTGCGCCCGGTCCTTAAGCAACCGCATCTGCGCGATCGAAATCTGGCGCAAAGGACCCTCGGGTGGGAAAGTCAGGAAATCAGGGTGCGTTCCAAAAAAAAGCGGTTCCTCAACCCGGCGCTCCGCCGGCCATTTATCGCGCTCGGCAATGATTTCCTGGTTCTCAGGGCGGCTGAGATCGTCGGCTTCGATCTTGGATGCGCCGCCCAACAGAGCAGCCGCCAACCGGCGCGCAAGGGTTGCTTTTCCAACGCCTTCCGGACCTGCCAGCAGGAGCGTCTGATGGATCCTACCGCTCCGGACCATCTGCTCCAAAGCTCGAACCGCCGTAGCATTGCCGTAGTAGGATTCGAACATCACCATCCAGCCTCATCCAGCAATGCCTTCACTTCCCTCCAGGTAGCTGCGAAAACCTCATCCGGCGGGGGAGCGCCGTCGATCAAGCGAAAGCGCCTCTCCTCAGCGGCTAGCCTGCGATACGCAGCGCGCACCTCTCGATGGAACTCAACCGCTTGTTCATCCATGCGGTTCCAGCCCCGAGCCCGGGCGCGCGTCAATCCCACCTCGACGTCAATGTCATAGCAGAGGGTCAAGTGGGGTTGGAGTCCGCGGCAAGCCATCTTGTGTAGTTCCGCGACGACCTCGCGCCCCAAGCCGCGCGCAAATCCCTGATATGCCATGGTGGAATCTGTATAGCGGTCGGAAAGCACAATCTTGCCGGCTTCCAGTGCGGGAACGATCACTTCCTCGACGTTCTGCGCTCGCGCAGCGAAGTATAAGAGAAGCTCCGCATGGGCGCACATTTCCCGGTGCGCGGGATCGAGAAGAATCTGACGGATTTGACGGCCGATGCGAGTGCCGCCAGGCTCAACAGTCTCCACTATGGGATAGCCTAAAGCGCGAAGCTTGGCCGCCAGAAGGGACATCTGGGTGCTTTTCCCGCTGCCATCGGGCCCTTCGAACGTGATGAACAGGGCTCGCTTAATCATAGACAAAATGCAGCACCTTTTTTAAGTCTTCCCAGGCTTCACGCTTGGCGTTTTGGTTATAGGGCCTCAACAGATAGGAAGGATGGTACGTGACCATCACGGGGATATCTCTCCAGGCGTACCAATGGCCGCGCAACCGGGTCACTCCTTCCTTGCGGCCTAACAGCGCCCGCGCCGCCGTACCGCCTAATGCGCAGATCGCCTTCGGCCGGATAACTTCCAGTTGTCGGAAAAGAAACTGTCCGCAAATCTCCATTTCGTCCGGCTCCGGCGTGCGGTTGTCCGGGGGGCGGCATTTTACCACGTTGCAAATATACACCTGTGAACGCTTTAGCGGAATTCCCTCTTTAGCCGCCGTGTTCTCAATCATAGCGGTCAGCAACTGACCAGCGCGTCCGACAAAGGGCAAGCCTTGGGCATCTTCGTCCGCGCCGGGACCTTCGCCCACGAAAACGAGCTTCGCCTGCGGATTCCCATCGCCGAATACGATCCGGCTGCGCCCCTGATGCAAGCGACAGCGCCGGCAGTCTCCAATATCATCACGGATCTTTTCTAGCGTGTCGTCTTGCGGAGCCAGCCCCGGAAGCTCAGGCTGAACCGTCGGACACGGAATCTCAGGCGCCACCGCCTCTTTGACCTGCGACGGCTTGAGAGGAGCGGAGCGAAGATACACTTCGCGGATCCCGAGGTCTCGAAAGAAGGACAGGTAGGCGCGCAGGTCTTCGTGGCTCATCCGGCGGAATGTAAGGCCAAGCGGAGCCGCAAGGCGTGGTCGAAAATCCAATCTGCAATTTTCCGTTTCGAAGCGCGCGGCAATTTTACCGTCTCACCCGAGGACATCACCAGGAGCACCTCGTTTTCGTCGGACTCAAACCCCACCGCCTCACCCACCAAATTCGCCACCACCATGTCGCAGCGTTTGGTTTCCAGCTTTCGCCGGGCCGACTCCAGCAGGTTCTCCGTCTCCGCCGCAAAACCAATCAAAATACGGTCACCTTTCCTTTCCCCCACTTCGGCCAAGATGTCAGGCGTGGGCTCAAGCGTAACCGACATGCGCATGGCGGTCTTCTTAACCTTGTGAACTGGAACCTGGGCGACGTAATAGTCCGCCACCGCCGCCGCCTTTACCACCATGGTGGCTTCCGGCAGCCGCTCCAACACGGCTTGGCGCATCTCCAACGCAGTGCGCACGGGAATCAGCTCGACGCCCGCAGGCGGTGGTATATGGACGGGACCCGAAACCAGGATCACGCGCGCGCCGCGGACAACCGCCGCCTCGGCAAGCGCATAGCCCATTTTCCCGCTCGACCGGTTCGAAATGTAGCGCACCGGATCCAATGGTTCTTGAGTCGGGCCTGCTGTGACCAGAACGGTTTCGCCGGATAAATCGCGCCGGGGCGCACCCACCTCACAAATGCGGTCCGCAATGGTTTGAGGATCGGCCAATCGCCCCATCCCGCTCATGCCACAGGCGAGCAGACCCGGCTCCGGACCAACCAGCCAGCAGCCTCTTTCCCGCAGGATAGCCACGTTATGCTGGGTGGCGGGATGCTCCCACATGTTGGTATTCATGGCGGGAGCCAGCACCACAGGCCCCTTAAAAGCCAGGAATGCCGTGGTGAGGAAGTCCCCCGCCAGTCCATGCGCGAATTTCGCGAGCAAGTCGGCGGTAGCCGGCGCGACCGCTAAAACGTCGCTTTCTTGCGCCACCCGGATGTGCTCAATGGAGCTGGAGAGCACATCCTCGGCGCCGTGGTCGCCGAACATGGTGGTGAGGACTTTCCGTCCCGTGAGCGCTGCCAGCGTCAGCGGTCGGAGAAACTGCTGGGCGGCATCGGTCATGACCGCCTGCACGGCGTGCCCACGTTCCACCAGGAGCCGCGCCAGTTCAGCCGCCTTGTAGGCCGCTATGCCACCACCGACGCCCAGCAGGACATTCATCGCCGCTCCGTCACTCTTGCGGTGGTTCGTTCTGCGCAAGTTTTCCGTCGCGGGCCGGGTCGAAATACTTCACCAACCCACGGCGCACCTCCTCCATCGCGGTCACCGTTGGTTTGCGCGAGGCGGTGGGCAGTAACGAACGCGCCCCGCTCTGGAGCTGGCGCGCACGTTTGGCCGCCACGATGATAAAGCGATACATGCTCTGCTCCGGATCGTCGGGGAGAGCGTACCGGGTGTTGCTACGCGTCGTAATCTCGGGCATTTCTGAAATCTACTTTGCGCGGTTCTCGAAAGTCATCAAGATGGGCCGTATCTGAGGCTCCATCCGCCGGGTGCGGGCGCGTTCCGCCTGGATGATCGCCCTCAGGATTCCCACGGAAGCCTCTACCTCCCTGTTTACAAGGATATAGTCGTACTCGTGGTACTCCTCGATCTCTCTCGCCGCAGCTTCCAACCGCCGGGCGATCACCTCCTCGGGATCCTCGGAGCGGGCCCGGAGCCGCTTCTCCAATTCTTCCCGGGAAGGCGCCAGGATGAACACACTTACCGCATCCGGAAGCTTCCTTCTTAATTGTCGCGCACCTTGGACGTCGATGTCGAGCACAAGGTCCTTACCCTCGGCTTCCGCCCGCCGCAGGATGCCAATGTGAGTGCCGTAGTAGTTCCCAAAGACTTCCGCATATTCCAGAAACTCGCCCGCCGCGATGCGCCGCTCAAATTCTTCTCGGGAAATGTAGTGGTAATGAACCCCTTCACGCTCCGCCCCACGAGGCTGACGCGTCGTGTAAGAAATAGAAAATAAAAGATTTTTATCTTCAGCAAGCACCCGGCTTACGATCGTGGACTTCCCGGAGCCTGAAGGAGCCGAAATGATGAATACCGTAGGCATGTCATTCCAAATTGAGAACAAGTTCGCGGATCTTTTCAATGTCGGCTTTCGCCGCAATGGCGATGTCAGTCAGCTCTAGACCCGGTTCTCCCGTTCCGCCGGTTTTCGAAAGGATCGTATTCGCCTCCCGGTTCATTTCCTGAAGCAAAAAATCGAGCCGTTTCCCCACTTCTCCACCCGCATCCAAAATCGCAGCGAGTTGGGCTGCGTGGATCTTCAGGCGGGCGATCTCCTCGCTGATATCGGTCCGGTCAGCCAGGATAGCGGCCTCCTGAGCCAGCCGCTGAGGGTCGACGCCGCTGGGGCCGAGCAGGCTTGATAACCGCTCATGCAAGCGGGCCTGAAAAAAAGCCAGCGCGCCATCCCGGATTTTCTCCATCCGGCTCACGGCGGCTTCTACGGCACGGTTGCGCTCCAAAATCGCGGTTTTCAGTTCCTGCCCTTCTCGCTCGCGAAACGCATTCAGGCATTTCAGAGCGCGAACCATCAAGCCCGTCAACAACGCCTCCACTTCCGGCCCCGCCTCTTCTGCTCCGGCATCGCTCAGCATCCCGGGAATCCGGAGGGCGGCATTAATATCCGGAGCGCCGCTAAGACCGAACAGTGCGGACGCCTCACGAAACGCAACGATATAGGACTCCATCAAGGTCCGGTTCCAAGAGCCGCGAACCGCCCCTGGACGGCGTATCCACGTGACGCGGATGTCCAGATGGCCGCGACTCACATGCTGTTTCACCAGACCGCGCAAGGCCGGCTCGAAAGGGTCCAATTCCGGCGGAAGATAAAAGTGCAGGTCCAGTCCGCGATGGTTTACTGCCTTCATGCTCAATACGATTTCGCCGTCAGGCAGATCTTCCCGGACGCGGGCAAAGCCCGTCATGCTTCGGATCATGAGTTCACCAAAGGATCGGCTTCCAAAAACTGAAGCTCATGCAGCCGCTGATAAACGCCGCCGCCCGAAACCAGTTCTTCGTGGGTGCCCATTTCGCATATGCGACCGCGGTCCAAGACCACGATTTTGTCGGCCCGGCGGATGGTGGAAAGGCGGTGAGCAATGACAATGACGGTGCGATTTTCCATAAGGTTGGCGAGAGCGCGCTGCACCAGCAACTCCGATTCGGAGTCAAGGTGGGACGTCGCCTCGTCGAGGATCAATATGGGGGCATTCCGCAACAAGGCGCGGGCAATGGCGATGCGTTGCCTTTCTCCGCCGCTCAGCCGCGTTCCCCTCTCGCCAATGATGGTGTTGTAACCGTCCGGAAGAGCGAGGATGAAGTCCTCGGCTAAGGCGTTGCGGGCCGCCTCTTGAATGGCCTCCATGCTCGCCCCCGGACGGCCGTAACCGATGTTGCTGGCTACGGAATCGTTGAACAAGAACGTATCCTGCGCGACAATGCCAATCAACCCGCGCAGGCTCGCAATACGAAGATCCCGCACGTCTCGCCCGTCGATCAAAACCCGACCGGACGTCACATCGTAAAAACGCGGCACCAAACTAGCGAGGGTAGATTTCCCTGCCCCGCTCGGTCCCACAATGGCCACGACTTCTCCGGCTTTTACTTCCAAACTAATCGAGTCCAGCAAAAAGCCGTTGGGCGACGCCGGATACCGGAAGGACACCGCCTCGAAAACGATGCTTTTTTCGAACTTTGAAATTGCGACCGCATCCGGCTTCTCCCGGACTCGGACGGGACGGTCCAAATACTCGAAAATTTTTTGTGAAGCCCCCAGCGCTTGCTGAAAGATGTTGTGTATGCCAGTAAGTCGCTTGACAGGTTCATAAAGCATCAGCAAGGCGATGACGAAACTGGTGAATTCCCCGGTGGTCATGGCCCCGGCTTTAATTTGCGTGCGCGCATACGTGAGCAAGCCGACGATGGTGATGGCGCCGAAAAACTCAATCAGTGGCGAAGCGATGGCTTGCTGAGCCACGTATTTGAGGTTGCTGCGCCGCAAGCGTCTAGCCGCGGCGCGAAAACGGGCGGCTTCATAAGCCTCTGCGGCGAAGGATTTCACTACCGTATGCCCGCTGAGCGCCTCTTGAAGGATCTGATTCAAAGTGGCGGCGTCGTCCTGGGCTCGCCGGGTCGTCCGGCGGATGCGGCGTCCGATTCTTACTGTGGGCACGAGCACGAAAGGCAACAGGGTGAGGCTGACCAGAGCCAGTTTCCAATCCGTCTGAAAGACGACGTAAAGTAGTCCAGCGGCTGAGAAGCTTTGACGCAGCCAATCGGCCAGCATATGGGAAGTCGCGACCTGGATCTTCTCAATGTCGTTCATGATGGAAGACATCAGCCGGCCGGTCGGATTCAGCTCATAAAACTCAGCATCTTGTCGTAAGACGCCTTCAAAGACCGTCTGCCGCAAGTCGGTAACCGCGGAAAAACCCACGTAGTTCACTAAGTAATTCCCGAGGTAGTCGCAGACGCCCTTGATCAGAAACACGAGAAGGATGCCGAACGCTACGGTGCTCCACACATTGTGAAACCAGGAGGGCGCGAGCTGGTGCAGGTACAAATCTCTTCCCGCAAACGAGATAAGCCGCACGGGCGCATTCCCAGCAGTAGGATTTAGCACGCGATCAAACACGGGTCCTATGAGCAGCGCCGTTAGGGCCTGCATCGCTCCCACTCCCGCCATAAATATCACCGAAGCGATGAGCGGTAAAGCGTAAGGGCGGACGAAACGGAGGATGCGGAACAGCTCCTTCATGGCTTCACCCCCAGACGCTGCGCCGCCGCTAGCACCTGCGCCGGGTCGATCGAAGCCATTCCCTCCGTCGCGGTGAGAACCTCCGCAGGCGACTTCCACGGCGCCTGCCGGCCCGGCCCGGAAGCGGGACACAAAACCACCTGCGGAACCTGCAACGCGGCGGCGACTTGGGTCACCCCGGTGTGGTTCCCAATAAACAGAGCAGCCTCGCGCAGCAAAGCTGCCCATTGAGCCGTAGACTCCGCCACCACAGCCGGAAAACCACCGAACGCCCGCAGATCTTCCCTTCGTCCAGCGGCGAACACCACATCGAAGCCGGCCGTGGCCAAGCTTCGCGCCACGTCCAAAAAAGATTCCGCCGGCCACGTTCGTTCGCGCGAATCCGCCGAGGGGTAGATTACGATGCGGACTCGCCGGGCGCTTGGGTCCCCGAGTGGGATCACGGCAGGGGGGATTTCGACCGGAGGAACCCCCAACTGGAAAACAGCCGATGCGAACCGCACCGCCAAGTGTTCCCCGGAACCGGTTAACGGAATGCTATACGCCCAGGCAGCTTTCGCGTCCTGAAATCCGGCGGTGATTTCCGCGCCCGAAAGTTCCGTAAGCCAGACACTGCGCCATTCCCCGTGTAAATCTAGACACAGCCGCGGGCGCCACGACCAGAGCGGAGGCAGATGCGGCGGGAGAACCGCACATACGTCCGGATTGCCCTGGAACACCGCATGGAACGCTCGCTCCGCCACCACCGCCACTCGAAGATCGGGCCGGTAGCGCTTCAAGATGGTGATGGCCGGGGTAGCCAAAACGCACTCCCCTAGCGCACGGAGGCATACGACCGCTACCTTCGAGCTGCGCGGGAGCCGGCTCAGCGCACTTTCCATGCAATAACCCGGCTCATTCCTCGATGCGCGCTTCGTCGATGAGCATCACCGGGATGTCGTCGCGAACCGGGTAGACGCGTTTACACTGCACGCATTTCAACCCCCGGCCTTCATCCACCACTTCAATGGCCGCTTTGCACGCCGGACAGACCAGAATCTCAAGGAGTTCTTGACTAATCGCCATCGGACCTCCAGTTTCAGGATACCGAACCTGCCAGTGGGCTACTTTGCCATTTCCGCACGGGCTCTGGCGATGACTTCCAGATATTGCTTCGCCCGCTGTTCGAACACTTCGTACTTGCCCTCTGCGATCGTTTTACCGTCGATGAGTTCGCCGCCTACGGCGACGGCGCACGCGCCCGCCTTCAAGAATTCGCCGGCGGTTTCCAAGTTAACGCCGCCCGTAGGAATCATTTCAATCTGAGGGAACGGCCCCTTGAGAGCTTTAATGTACTTGGGCCCGCCGACATTCCCGCAAGGAAAGATCTTGACAATATCCGCCCCCGCCTCCCACGCCGTAAGGACCTCGGTAGGCGTCAGGGCGCCTGGGCAGACGACCTTCGCGTACCGGCGCGCCATTTCGATGGTCTTGAGGTTTAAGGCCGGGGTGACGAAAAACTCAGCGCCGGCTAACATACAAACGCGCGCGGTCTCCGGATCGAGGACCGTGCCGGCCCCCAGCACAATTTTGTCGCCGAATTGGTCCGCCACCTTTTCGAGAGCCTTCACCGCACCCGGCACCGTCATAGTAATTTCCGCCGCGCGAATGCCTCCCCGGTAGATCGCCTCAATCGCCCGGATGGCGCTTTCCGCGCTCGGCGTACGCACTACGGGCACAATGCCCACGTCGCGGATAAATGACAGTACGGTCTCTTTCTTCATGCTCCCTTGATTTTAGAATATCCGCCTGAACCACAGGGCGAGGGTCTGGAAAATCCGGCGCGCCACCGCTCTCCGTTGTGCGGTATAAGGAAGATATTATGAATCGCCGAACTGCCATACTCACTGGCCTTGGCGCCATAGCGGCGCGGGCGGCAGGCGCACGCCCCCGTAATGTCATCTTCATTTTGGTGGACGACCACCGTTACGATGCGCTGGGGTTTATGAAAGGCCAGAAATGGTTGGAAACACCCCATCTGGACTCGCTTGCGCGCGATGGCGCGCACTTGAAGAATGCATTTGTGACCACGTCTTTGTGTTCCCCGAGCCGCGCCACCATTCTCACCGGCGTCTACGCGCACCGGCACAAGATTGTGGACAACAACACAGCCATTCCAAAGGGCACCACGTTCTTTCCGCAGTATCTGCAGAAAGCGGGTTACAGGACGGGATTCTTCGGGAAATGGCACATGGGCGGAGAAAGCGACGACCCGCAGCCGGGGTTCGACCGGTGGGTGAGTTTTCGGGGACAGGGGACTTACCTTCCCAGCAAGAATGGCCTTAACGTAGACGGCCAGCGAGTCCCTCAAAAAGGCTACATTACCGACGAACTGACCGATTACGCCTTAGAGTGGCTGAAGAGCCTGAAGAAGGGGCAGCCGTACTTCATGTATCTCTCTCACAAAGCGGTGCATGCCGAGTTTATCCCCCCTGAACGCCACAAAGGCCGATACGCAAATGCGAAATTTGAGTATCCGCCCACCATGGCCGCGGCGGGGGAGATGGCGCGAAACCGTCCCATGTGGGTCCAGAACCAGCGGAATAGCTGGCACGGCGTGGATTTTCCGTATCACTCGGATCTGAATATCGGCGAGTATTACAAGCAGTACGCCGAAACGCTTATGGGAGTGGATGACAGCGTGGGGCGGATCCTTCAAGCGCTGCGCGAGCGGGGCGAACTGGACTCGACTCTCATCCTCTACATGGGTGACAACGGTTTTGCTTTTGGAGAGCACGGTCTGATCGACAAGCGCACTGCTTACGAAGAGTCGATCCGCGTCCCCATGCTGGCGCGTTGTCCGGAACTGTTTCGAGGCGGCACGGTAGTCGAGCAGATGGTGGCGAACCTCGACATCATGCCTACGGTGTTGGACGCCGCTGGGGTCACGCCGCCGCCGGGACTCGACGGGGCGAGCTTCCTCCCGCTCCTTCAAGGCCACCATACGCCATGGCGGAAAGAGTTGCTGTATGAGTATTACTGGGAGCGCAATTTTCCGCAAACTCCGACGGTGCACGCCTTGCGTACCGACCAGTACAAGTACATGCACTTCCACGGCATCTGGGACATCGACGAGTTCTACGATCTGAAGGCAGATCCGCTGGAGAGCAACAATCTGATCTTCAGCCCGCAACATGCCTCCTTAATCAAGGAGATGAACCGCCGCTTATTTACCCTGCTCGAACAGACGGGCGGCATGCAGATCCCGCTGTACCCGGATCGCGGCGGACAGCAGAATCTTCGCCGGAAATCCGGATCGAAGGCAGCGGAGTTCCCGCCCCAACTGATGCGCGAAAAGAACGCAAAGCAATGACGGGATTGGAACCGCAACGAAGGCGGCCCCGATGAGCAAAGAGCCAGACGAATACATGAACGGGATGGTGGAAGCGCCTCCCGACGAGGACCGGTCCATGGAGCGCCGGGACTTGTTTCTCGGTGCGGGCACAGTAGCGGCATGGCTGGCGGCCGCCAATTCCGCTGCTGCGCCAATGCCGGGCGGCGGAGAGACCGTGCCTCCTGCCAAACCAGGTCCGCTGCTGCCTACCGCGCCTTTTGGAAAATACCGAATCACCCGCTTGATAGCGGGAGCGAATCCCATCTACGGCTACTCGCACTTCAACTATCTGTTTTCGGCCCATATGGGCGAGTACCACACCACGCCCAGGGTGGTCTCTTTCTTACAACAACTCGAGCGCGCCGGCTTGAACACCTGGCAGGCAAGCTGGAGCGAAAGGCTGGAAATAGACTGGTTGAAGTACAAGGAGCTGGGTGGGAAATTGCAGTTGCTAGTGCTATCACGGCCGAACTTCAACGAACAACCGGACATTCTGGCGCGCGTCATGAATCTGAAACCGTTGGGAATTGCGCAGCACGGGCAAACGACAAACCGCCTTTGGGACGCCAAGCAGTTTGATAAGTCGCTGGATTATCTGAAGCGGATTCGTGACACGGGCGCCATGGTGGGACTGTCTTGCCACAATCCGCTGGAGGTCGAGTACGCAGAGGAGAAGGGCTGGGACGTGGACTACTACATGACCAGTCTGTATTATATGAACCGTCCGCGGGCGGAGTTTGAGCGGTTGCTCGGCGGCCACGTCCCATTAGGCGAAATTTATCTTCCTTCCGACCCCCCGCGCATGCTGGAAACGGTGCGGAAAACGAAAAAACCGTGTTTGGTGTACAAAGTGCTGGCCGCGGGGAGGACGGTGAATTCTCCGGCGCAGATTCAAGAGCGTTTGGCTTTTGCGTTACGCGGCATGAAACCCGGTGACGCCATGATCATTGGCATGTACCAGCGCTTCAATGATCAGATTGGGCAAACTGCGGATTTCGTACGCGCCCTCCTGGCGTAGCCAGATTGGCAAGCGCCGGTGAGGCGGTTTAGGAAGGCCGGGAGAAAGCGTCCCACATATCCTTATACCCGCGCCAATCGTCATGCCATCGGTCCATCGTGAGCGCGCCATGCCCTTGAAAGCACACGCGCTCGACGCGCGGGGTATCAAGCAGCATGGATCCCTCCTCCCCACCCGCCAGCGGCAGCCCCAGCGCTTGCACGCATTGCCGGCAACGGGTGCGGACGTCCCAGCGCCACCACCATAGCGCGCCTCCCAGCAAGACGAGATACCCGAGACCCCAAATCGCAGTGGCGGAAAGCGATAGACCGTGACCGTCGCGGTCTGCCGCCTCGAGGGCCTCGTTGACATTGCCAAACACCAGCGTGAGCAAAAGCGCCATTAGCGCCAGATTGGCGAATTCGTACAAACGATAGCGCCACCAGCGAGGCTCGTGAACCACCATGATGACGCCCCGGATGAACATGAACGCCAGTACGGCGCCCCAAATGATGGAAAGCAAAGAGGAGTCTCCGAGCACGATGCGGCGAATCGGAAACACTCTCACCGTACGGTCTCCCAAGATTCGGCGCACCTCTTCCGTAGCTTGCTGTAGGCTCGCTTCGGGGCGAAGGTGCGCGATCACATGCTTCTGCTGGAACGTGGCGACGCCAGTAAGCGTTTTAGATTCGCGGGCCACCGCCTCCCGCGCGCCTACATCCAAACCCAGTAAAACCTGGCGCCGCATGGCGCGAGAAATCAAGACTTGGTCTTCAGAGAAGCCTGGAGGAAGGCGGTTCAGCAACTCCCGGTTGACTGTCGCAGCATAGGGGGAAAACAAGCCGAGCGCCAAAGCCAGGGCAAGCCACGTCAGCGGAATCATCCACGGGCGCCGTGCTCCTGGGCGCCACCGCATCGCCTCGAGCATTCCCGGGCCGACCATGTTCCCCGCCCATTCTAGCCCAACGCCCTCTTTTACGGCGTTTGGAGTCGTTGAGGGCGCCGGGGGCCGGCCAGAGCGCTTCTTCTGACGCCACGTGCGCCCTCAACCGGCAGCCGGCGTGCGTCGCCATGCTCCGGGAGGAAAAGAGGATTCCAGCCCCTTCTCGGATTCACCGATATGGTGTAATGTGGTGAAGAACAAGAGCGGTCAGGTTCTGATATGAAGACCAAAGAGGGAGCGCGACGGAAGGAGAAGGTTCAGAGCAGCGCCGCCGTGCGCGCGTCGATCAGCTTCCCGCCCGACGTCTACAAGGTGCTGGAGGGCATCGCCAAGGAAAAGA
>Ga0078972_1005199_pt1 | contig 33636 bp, 17 predicted proteins | sample YelNatPaOPGAMG01_FD_67568 | JGI IMG/M metagenome (GOLD analysis project Ga0078972, IMG submission 67568) | Hot spring thermophilic microbial communities from Obsidian Pool, Yellowstone National Park, USA - OP-RAMG-01 (SPADES assembly) (version 2) | ecosystem: Environmental > Aquatic > Thermal... | reverse complement strand
GTATCGCCACGACGCAGTTCCCTCTGGAATCCGATGGTAATTCGGTTCTTCTCCACCGTCTGATGGTCTATAACAAGAAGGCTCTCTGGGATAAGGTGGAAGCATGGTTTAAGGGAGGTGCCCCGGCCAGCGGTACCATTGACTTAGCAGGAGCTACCATGCAGAATTTTCAAAAGGGAGTCAGGTCAAGCTGGAGTTTGTATGGCAACCATATCCCCAAGGATAAACGCGCCTTATTGAATATTACTTCCTTTATGGATGCAAATGTAACTGATGATGCAACCTTGAGGGTTCGTTGGGAAGGTGAGTTTATCTCCAGGAGAAAAACAAACAACGGTTCTGTGGTCACTCTTCCTGAATATTATAAACTGGTAAAAACCGGTAATGACACCATAGGCAAGTGGATTGCCGTTGCACCTAAAGAGGTACCGGCAGAAACCGGATTGCAGAAAGTTAGTTTTCGTAATACCGACCCAAGGACTCCTGTGGCTTATGTAACACCAGAAGATAAAGGGAGTTGCTGGAAAACCCCCGGCCCGGCAGCGGGACCTTTTAAGGTAAAACTGGGAGATGGCAGCACGTTGACCTACTATTGGTACCGATTTGCTGACCAACCTGCATTACTCAATGCCGATTTGAGTAAGGAAGAGCGTGAAGAGATGCAAAGGCGGGTGGAATTGCTTCACCGGAACTGGACAAGGGACCGGGAATATCTTCCACCACCAATGACTGGAAAACTGGCCGATATTGATCCTGCTTTGATAGTCACACCGCCAAAAGGTATGGAGATAGGTTATGTTCCAATTGTTACACAACAGGGAATAGAAAAATAGCCAGATGTGTCACAAATAGATTATGATATGAAACCCACATGATTGATCTTAATCACCAACAAGTTTGAAAATAATTCATTTTCAACCGACCCCGCCTCAGCGGGGGAGCTCGACGAAGTCAATCATGTGTGGTTCCCCCGCTTTAACGGGGCAGGCTATACGACCTATAAAAAATAAATTATTTACGTATGAAACATATCTTTCCCCTGCTTGCAATTTTTATTACATCTCCTGCCATTGGAGTTGTTCCTAATGGAGTATTCCATACTGAAAAAATACTTACCGGAGAAATTAACCAAAGGATAAAGATGGTAAGCAACCGGATCATGTTTGGTAATATACCTGAAATGTCATCTGATTTTATATTGGCAGATATCTCACTCAAACCTGAATTCAAACGTCGGTTTACTGATTTCAGCGGGGATATCTCCGGACGTTATTTCGATGTTTTCTCTTCCTGGCCGGCTGAAAACAATCCGGTTGACCTGCATAAACTCATGCAGGAGGCTCTTCAGTACCAGCGCCGGGACGGCCGGTTCGGAAATCCGGACCTTCAATTCGACTCGGAAAAACTGGGCGGACCGCACATGGCTTTGCTTTGGGGAAACGGACGGCTGCTCGTTGGTCTGATTAAATACTACCGCATGTATCATCAGTCCGATGTGCTTGCCGCAGCCAGAAAACTGGGAGATTTCCTTATCAGGACAGCAGATAACTGCATCAAACCTGAAGTGGTGGAACGCCTTAAGGATAAAGGCTATATGGGTTACATCTGTTTCACCCAGCTGATGGAAGGACTGGTTCTGCTCTGGGATGAAACCAAAGATGAAAGGTATTTGCAAACCGCCTCAAATGTTTACCCGCTGCTTCCCCCTCCCGGCAAACAACACAGCCATGGATACCTGAATACGTTGCTGGGCACATTGATGCTTTACGACCGGACAGGCAAACCGGAACAACTGAAATTTGTCACCGACCGGTACAATGAATTGATCGCTTCGCCCGAATACCTTGTTACTGGAGGTGTCCCTGAATATTTCGGAACGATTGGCGTTGAAAAGAAAGCACGGGATGAAGGTTGTGCGGAAGCTGATTTTATCATGCTCTCCCTGAACTTGTGGAAAACGACAGGAGAAACCGGATACCTCGAGAAATCAGAGCGATGCCTTATCAACCACCTGTTTGCAAACCAGTATGAAACAGGCGATTTCGGGCACAGGAGCCTCGATCCGGAAATGGGTTTCGTGAACGATGAAAATATCGCCAGAGCTTGGTGGTGCTGCAATTTCCATGGCCTCCGCGCCCTTCACGAAACGAAGGAGAATATTTTCACCAGAAAAGATAACATCCTGCAATTTAACCTCTTCTTCGACGGAGAATATTCTGATAATGAGTTCCGTTTAACGGCTGAGCAAGTCAATAACCACTCAAACCAGTTTAAGATACGTGTGATTAAAGCCGGGAAAAATTCACATCTGGCGGTGCGAAAACCGGGCTGGGCAAAGCAGGTTGAGTTAACTTACGCCGGGGAAAAGCTCCAGACAGAACAGAAGGGTGATTACCTAATTCTTGATCAATCCCTGCGAGCCGGCGACCAGATTGATATTGCAATTGAATATGAGTTAAAATGGGTCGGTCGTGACAAAAAAGATATTGCATTTCCGATTAAAGGTAAAATGAAGGCGGCACTGTTTTATGGTCCTTACCTGATGTCTGTAGACAGTAATTTTCAGCCATTCTTTGATTCCGAGCCAAACTACAGTAATTACATCGATCTTCGGGATCAGCCGAAGTACACTCCGGAGCTGGCACCATCGGGTTCAAATAAAAAAAACACCTACATGGTAATGCAGCATGTGCATTCCGACATGTTCGGGAAATATCCGGTGGTAATGAGGCCGATAAGCGAAACCACATGGCAACCACCATGTAACATTAGGTTTTGGTTCACCATAAGTCAATAAAAGGAGATAGAAAACAAAGCAATATGAAAAGGATACGCAATTTATTATTGATATACGGACTTCTGCTTATTTTCTGGCCAGGTGCCTATTCACAGGTTGATGAAAATGTTTTCCGAAATGCTGGCGGTAAAAATACAGTGACAATAGTAAACGATAAAATACAGATTGACAGGCAGATGAACTTTAATGCGGACTGGCGTTTTTATTTAGGTGAAGTGCCCGGTTTTTACGTCCCGGAGTTTAATGATGCTGACTGGCGCGTTTTAGATGTTCCTCATGACTGGTCCATAGAAGGACAATTTGCAAAGGAGAATCCCAACGGTGCATCAGGAGGATATCTGCCAACAGGGATAGGTTGTTACCGCAAGCATTTTATATTGCCTGAAGGTGCAAAGGGGAAACGGATTAAAATCAGGTTCGACGGGGTTTACATGAACTCTACGGTGTATCTGAACGGCATATATCTGGGCAACCGGCCGTATGGTTTCAGCACTTTTGAATACGATTTAACTCCCTTCTTGAAATATAACGGAAAAAGCAATGTGCTTGCTGTTAAGGTGGATAATTCATTGATCGGTAATTGCCGATGGTACACCGGTTCCGGAATTAATCGGAACGTACATCTTTTTATAACTGAACAGCAGCATTTTAAATCCTTTGGCACATTTTTCAGAACAATTTCAATAGATGGCGATCTTGCCAGATTAAAAGTAGATTGTGAGGTCATTTCCAACAATTATCCGGAGAGTATGAACATTAACTTTCAGCAATTTCCTGAAGACTGGAAAAAAGTTCTGAAAAAATCCCGTATTGTAGCACTTTTAAAGGACAAGGATGGTGTTATTTTTGCAAAAGCCGTCGATAGCTGTCAACTTACCGATTACACATCTATAAGATCCTCAATGAATATTGAAGTTAAGAATCCCGTGCTTTGGTCTGATAAAAACCCCTATCTCTACACGCTGGAACTTCAGTTGTGGATTGAGAACCGTCTTGTCGATACAGAGCAACAAAAAGTCGGAATCCGCACCATCACCTTTAATAAAGATAATGGAATGATGGTAAATGGAGAGAAAGTCATTATAAAAGGTGTTTGCCTTCACAAAGATGCTGGTTCGTTTGGAACAGCAGTGCCTAAGGACGTTTGGCGATACAGGCTGGAAAAACTGAAGAAGATGGGCTGTAATGCCATCCGAACACACGGACCCGTTGATCCTGTTTTTATTGATGTGTGTGATGAAAAGGGTTTTTATATGATGGCTGAGGCTTTTGATGAATGGAACAAAACGTGGCACTATGGCCAGTCGGAAGACCCGGCTGGAAAAAAACTTTATACCTACCATTTGTTCTTTAACCAATGGGCTGAAACCGATCTGAAGGATATGGTCAGGCGCGATCGTAATCATCCTTCTGTCTTTATGTATTCAGTAGGCAATGAGGTGCCTGACCAAAGATATTCCGATGGATCCAAAACACTGAAGAAGCTTATTGAATGGGTTAGGGAAGAGGATAATACCCGCATGATAACGGCCGCTTGCGACTGGGCACCCTGGGCTGACGCAAATGGGTTTTTCGACACCATGGACATTGCGGGATATAATTATCCCGACCGGTATTTTAAAGAATATTATCGTGAAGAGCATGCCCGCTATCCAAACCGGATCTTGCTTGGTTCTGAAAATTATTTGACCCTCAAAAACTGGCTTGCAGTTCATGATAATCCATATGTAGTCGGCCTTTTCTTATGGGTAGGGATTGATTATTTAGGAGAATCGCTGTCCTGGCCTCGTCGCGGTTGGGAATGGGGACTGATTGATATTGGAAGTTTCGAAAAGACTTTGTATTACTATTGGCAGGCATTCTGGTCGGAAAAACCAATGGTACACATTGCCGTAAACCTCAAGGAAAAAGACGACTTTGAGTGGCGCAGCTACAACGTTGCCTCCCACTGGAATTTTAATCCTGGCGATGTAGATACAGTTTTTGTCTATAGCAATGCCGAAAAAGTTGAATTATATCAGAACGGTAAAAGCCTTGGGAAAAAGGCGGTTAATCCCAATACCTATCAGGCTATCTATCATGTTGATTATAAAAAAGGTGAGCTGATGGCAAAAGCCTTTAACAAAAATGAGGTAGTGGCAACCCATACATTAAAAACGGCAGATGAGCCTAAAAAACTGGTATTAAAAGATGAACGAAAATCAGACGGCACGGAAAGCGATCGGCTTATTTTTCTTACCCTTGAGATTCAGGACGAAAAAGGTACACGCTGTCCCTTTGCCAAAAACGAGATTACAGTTGATGTAGATGGTGAGGGCGAATTGATCGGATTAGATTCAGGAAACCAGTTCAGTCACGAATTGTACAAACAAAACAAGCGAGAAGCATACGAGGGAAGATTACTGCTGACTATCCGTCCAAAAGGGAACGGAAAAATATCAGTTCAGTGCCGGGCTAATGGCTTAGAATCGGACACTATCTATGTTCAAAATTAGAAACCTGTTGTTATATTCTCAAAAAATTCTTTACACTCCCATTCTCAGTGTTATACAACCTACCCGCGTTTTTAATTTATGAGGTTTATATCCATTCCGATAGGTCTTACGACTTTCTGTATGCTTATAGCTCTCCGCACCTATGTGGGCATCTCGCTCTAACTCTATTATCTTCTTTAATCCTATCTCTATTTTCTTCCCCAATAATCCCGGATTTTTTGTCTTTCCTAATAAATCCTGTAACTCTTCTGAAAAATCTTTTGTAACTTTACTTGCTTTTTTGTCATGGCTGTTAATTTTTAAGTTTTTACAATATTATAATTATTTTTTCAGCCGTGGCTTTTTTAATTTTACAGAAACAATGTTACATAATCAAATCAAAATTATATTATGATGAAAACAATAAAAAAAACGGTCGTTTATTTTTTATTACTTCTGTTAAGTTTTTTGATATCATCGGGCAGGAGTATATCATTAGAAAAACCATTTATAGTAGTTAGCATACCTGACTTTTTAAATGTTGATTGTAATTATCCACAACAGGGATGGGAGGATGCATTGTCGTATATTCTTAAATCGATTAAAAAGGAAAATCCCGATTTTGTAATTGTAGCAGGAGATTTGGTTATGGGACACTGGGATGACCAGGGATGGAACGATGCAGATACAATTGCTAAATATTCAAATATATATTATTCAGCGTGGATAAATAGGATGGTTGATCATGGGTTAAAATTTTATACCGCGGTAGGAGATCATGATCTTGGAGACAATCCATGGTACACACCAAAGAAAATTGAAGCTTTAAAGTACTACAGAAAAGCATTTGCTGATTATCTTAAGATGCCTTCAAATGGTCCTGAATATCTTAAAGGCACTGCATTCTGGTGGAGGCATAAAAATGTTCTTTTTATATCTGTTGATGTTTTTGAAGAAGGACATAGTGACGAGGGATTGATTAAGGTAGGTGTTACTGGGAAACAACTGAAATGGGTACGAGATGTTCTTGATAATAATCCCGGTGTAGATCACCGTATAGTAATTGGACATACCCCGATACTTGGACCTGTTCGGCAGTGGAGTAGCAGTGGATTGATGATAGAGGAAGGGCGTGAGTCTGAATTTTGGCAGACAATGAAAACTTATGACGTAGATGCATACCTATGTGGTGAAGTACATGCAATAACTTGTACTGAACGTGATGGCATTATGCAAGTGGCACATGGAGGATTAATAGGCTACAATACCAGGATTAATTACTTGGTTTTAAAATTCACAAAAGATAAAATCGAAATGGAAATTAAGGAAATTGAAATGTTGCCCTATGGAAATTTTTTGTGGCAAACCAAAAATAACCGGCCATTAGAAAATGTAATCATTACTGATGCAAACAAAGCTAAAGGATTTTATACAGTTGGCTCAGTTACAATAGATAAAACAACTAATAAAAAATTTATAAATAGGAAGGGTTACTTTATGAAAGAATATGAATTGAGCAATGATAGAGCAGTGCCTGTTTTTAAAAAAGATAATAAACTTGGCTTACCTACTGAATTGCCAAAAATCGTTTTTGAGTAATAATCTAGATTAAGCCTAAACTAACATTATAAGTGAGGGAGACTAAACCATTATTGACTATGTATATGTTACAAAATCTAATAAATAAATGTTAAATTTTCTTATTATTATATTATTATGAAACCAACATGATTTTTCAATCACAAACAAACATGAAAATAATTTTAAAAACATGTGGATTCTTCCGTTTTGCAGGGTGACCATTAATAATTAAATTATTTACTGATGAAAATATCATGTTATTAACATTTATGGACAAAAATATGGCTGATTTTTCTTACTTTCTTCCTGTACTCACCCCCTTTAATCCCCCTCTCTACGGCGTAGAGAGGGGGAAACCGGAGCGAAGCGGAGGAGAGCCTGTCCCGAGACCTCGGGAGGGTGAGTACATGAAATTTTACTTTTTCTTATCTGTATTTATACTGCTAATTTTTAAAACTTATAAAATTATTTACACATGAAAAAGTTACAGTTACTGATTATATCCTTTTTATTAATAGTAAATTCAATATTTTCACAAGTTGTTAATCAAAAAGAAAAAAGTGTAGCATCAATTAAAAATGAGTTTACAGAGTTACGTTTTAATTTGGATAAAGGAACTTACAGTGCGGTAAATTTGTTAACCGGGCAGGAATATTTAACAGATGCTTCTTTTTTAATTGAATCTCTTTCAAGTAAAGAAACCTTTTTAAGATATTCATGGAAAGAAGAGCCTGTGACTGATAACATCGGAACCGGTAAAAAGCTTGTAATCACCGGTTCAAAATCTGGCTTGCCTGATGTGATTTTTGAAGTTTCGATATATAATGATAAATCGTTTATAGTTTTGAATTGCGGTGTGAATAATATTACAACCTATCCTGTCAGGATAAAGGAATTTCATCCTCTTATTGGTAAGAAAATTTGTTCAGAAGGGAAAGAAGAGCTGTTTTATTTACTGGATGGAAATGGAGGTGCCGAAAATACTGGTGTTACTTCGAATAACGAATTACAAAGCAGGAATAATCTGCTTTGCGTACAGGGTAAAAAAGATAAAATTAATTCATTCGTTATCGGAGGATTAACTTATCATGAATTTGAAAAGTTTGCCCGGGTAAAAAAGAATGATAATACTATAAATATTAATCTCTATAGCAAAGATCCCGTTGGTAAATTAATTGGACCCGGAACCCTTTACATTCCTGATGATAAATTTTATATTGATTTTTGCACTCCCAATCCATTGGAATCTGTGGAAAAATACGGGCAAACTGTAAGAATTGCTCAGGATATTAAACTGAATATTTATGATTTTCCCACATTATGTTTATGGTACAGCGGAATGGACGGCTATGGAGGTGGCCCAAAAAATAATGATTCTCCCGGTGCAGTATGGGAAATGGAACAGGCAAAGGAACGAGGCTTTTTAAAATATTCGAGACTTGCCATACGGCTTGTTCCCGATAACTATGACAAAAATAACCAGCAAGGATGGTGGGATGATGAGCATTATCAGCAGCTTGCAAATACGGCAAATTATATAGGGCCTTGTTATAAACCGCCTTACGAGACAACAAAAAAATGGGGGCAAGCCGTTACTAACCTTGGCGGATTGCCGTTTATCTATTCACAAAGTGCCAGACGATCAGAAGATTTCTGCATGCAACATCCTGAATATATGTTATACAACAATTCTTTTCAGAGGGCCTTTTCCAGATATGCGGAGGATTGGTGGGTATATAATAATCCAATGTTGAGCTATGATTTTACAGATCCAGGATTTATTATACATATGCAAAAAGTATATGCAAACTGGAAAGAGGGAGGTATTAAAGGCATGATGTTTGACTATCCCAATACTGCATGGGTAGAGGATGGTGGATTTGAAGACAAATTTGCTACAACAGCCTCTGCTTACCGCATGATGTTTAAACTTGCATATGAAGGACTCGGACCTGATAGTTATATCCATGAGCGTAATCTTAGCAGGGGATCAGATATTACTTTGGGTCTGGTTGCATCACAGCGAACATGGGGCGATGTAGATAGAATAAATCCTTATATGGTTTCACGTGACGGATTGCGCTGGTATAAAGACCGCGTTGTAGTAAATTATGATAAAGATGCAAAAAATCCGAATCACGTAAGCCCATTTAACAGGGATGGATGGCGTACTATGTACACAATGTCGTATGTTGCCGGAGGCAGATTTTTGTTAGGTTTAAGTTTTTCAAAAATGACTGATGAACAGTATTTTGATTTAACAAGGATTTTCCCTTACCATCGTCAACCTCAAAGTGCCAGACCCGTTGATGCTTTTACAGGGAAAATTTTTCCACAGGTATATGATTTTATTGTAAATAATAACTGGCACCAGGTTACTTTCTACAATACAACATTGGATAAAGAGATTTATGAAGGGAATGGGAATGATAAATTCCCGGCAGGGGAATATATTGCTGCTAAAATTAGTATTGCCTGTTCCGGTGAACCAGGATTTGGAGCACTGGGACTTGATAAAAAAAGCAATTATTACGTTTATGATTTCTGGAACGATGTTTTTGTCGGCAGAATATCAGGCAGTGACTCAATCAAACAATCATTGCGTCCCGGAGAAGCACGTATGTTATCGGTTCATAAAGTTGAAAATAATCCTCAGTTTATATCTACTAACAGACATATCATGCAGGGATATGTGGATATGATTGAAATTAACTGGAATGACAATAAAAGTGAGTTATCAGGAAAATCAAATGTGGTGGCAGGTGAAACTTATAAGATTGTTGTAGCAACTAACGGAAGAAAAATATCGAAATTTACAGCAAAAAATGCAACAGCAAATTGGAAATTGACTGATGAAAAAAACGGCTTAATCACTCTTTCAATTGACAGTCCTAAAGGTGGCTATATCAATTGGACAGCAACATTTGAATGATAAAGTGACTATGGTTTTGCTGTTCTTTAAAATGTTGAAAATTAATTAAAAATATCACTATTGTCCGGATAATAATTTATTCAGAAAGTGGATTGCACTTATTATGACAGGAAAGAAATAAAGAATGTTTATCACTTTATACTACATTACTGAAATAATGGGATTCCTCATTAGTCCCGGTTTGCACCGGGACTCATTCCGACCAAAGGGAGGAATCCCGATTGTGTAACTTTTTTCTGTAAAATCATTTAAGCTACGGTTAATTTTTTGATATTATGAGAATTATCCGAAGAATTAGTTAAACACAAATAAAATTTATCGAAATAACCAGAAATAGTTATATATCTTCATTACATAACCGGCTTCTGATGAATTTCAGCGTTTCAGATATATAATTGTCAATAGTTCCGGGAGATAGCCTTAGCTCTTCCGCAATCTCTTTTGTTGTTTTGCCTTCCAGCTTGCTTTTTATGAAAATCTCTTTCTGCCTTTCAGGAAGCTTATTAATGATTTGCTGCACCCGGTTCAGAACTGACTGAAAATCTATACTCTCTTCCATTCTGGTTGATGACTGTATATTTTCATATATTGTGTCGCTAATGAATTTTTTCAGATAATTCCTTTTGCGAAAGAGCTTGCATATATCATTGTATGCAACTGTAAAAAGAAAAGACCTGAATGAGAGTTCTTTATCTATTCGTTTACGGTTCTCCCATATTTTCAAAAAAACCGACTGCACCAGTTCTTCAGCTTCGGCAGACGACTTGAGATATTTCAGACCAAACAAGTAAAGCTTCCCTGAATACTTTTCGTATAAAAGGTCAAATGCTTCCACATCACCTTTTTGTAACCGTATAGCCAACTCAATATCACCTGAAACTGATTCCAAATTATAAATTTTTGTCAGGTTAGTTTAATGTAAAGATAATAAAGAAACCTTAAATATTCCTTTCTCAAATTATATCATTTGAATAAGCAAAATTAACACGGCATGGTTCCGCTTGTCACGGGTCTTTGATTAACGTGACCGGAAACGGTAAGGGTGAGTGCTACTATCCTCCGGTAACCTTATGCTTCCATGGAAATCACGATAGCCATCCTGCTGAATACTCAATTTCCGGAAGCTAACTATCCGATAACTATTGATCCAATAGCTATCGGATTAAAACCGGAAATTTTTAAAGAAAATCCTTTGTAATTCAGGGATAAATTTTTTTATTTACCCAATAAAATATAAATTATAATAAACAACCTTGTGAAACTTTACACTTAACTTCTTATCTGTTTTCAATGTGCTGATATTGTTTAACTTAATAAATATTTACGGATGAAAAAAGAAATTAAACCACTGTTTATCAGTTGTCGGCTGATATTCTTATTTATTCTTTTATCCTTTACAAATACAGTACTTTCTCAACCATCAGGAAAAGTATTTCCCGGGGCAGATAATAAAACTCCTTCGCGATCAGAGTTTTACTCCTGGATAAACAATACCAACGAGGGAGCTACGGAGAAACAAACGCTGATCAATCTGGATTTTTTTCGATGGCTGCATGATGAATACGGGATGTTACTGGATATCTATGCATTTGACGCAGGAGCAATAGACGGCGCCGGATATTATGGGTCAATCCGTTCAGCCAAATTCAAAGCTCAATTTCCGGACGGATTTTCAACTTTGGTACAAAAGGCCGGACAAATGGGCACCAGGTTTGGAATCTGGGGAGGACCTGATGGATTTGGAAATTCACCGGAGGAGGAAAACGATCGAATAGAAATGATGGTTTCTCTTTGTCGGGATTATCGGTTTGAATTGTTCAAATTCGATGCTGTATGCGGAAATCTTCGGGACAATAAGCAGGATGCATTTATCCGGATGATGACTGCCTGCCGTACTTACAGCCCTGATCTTATCCTCTTAAACCACAGACTAAACTTAGGCAAAGAAGCTGTTAAACATGCAACAACCTGGTTGCTGGGAGGAGCTGAAACTTACATAGATGTGCATATGACTAACAATCAGACCGCAACTCATCACAGGGCAGGAGCGCTTTCCAGAGAAGTGGTTCCGGAGTTGCAGCGTCTCACTGAAGACTGTGGAGTTTGCCTGTCATCATGCCTTGATTACTGGGAGGATGACCTGATTCTACAAGCCTTTAACCGGAATCTTATTCTTGCACCACAGATCTACGGTAATCCATGGCTTTTACGTGATGATGAATACCCGCGGTTGGCCAGAATATTCAACCTTACCAGAAAATACAAAGAAATACTTGTTAACGGGATAATTCTGCCGGAAGAGAAATATGGAGAAAAAGCTGTTTCACGGGGTGATGGCCAGACCCGTCTGATTACTCTCAGAAATTTGAACTGGGAACCTGTAATCCGGACAATAAAGCTTGATGATGAGATTGGTCTTACCAAAGAATCTGTTGTCGAACTCAAACAGTATCATCCGGTAGAAAGGGTGATAGGACGGTTTAAATATGGACAAACAGCGAATATTGAAGTTCTTCCTTTTCGCTCTTGTCTGCTCATTGCAACAACAGAAAAGCTGCAGGAGCCTTCCATTGAAGGTTGTGATTATGAAATAGTCAGGGATGTTGCAGGGAAACCTCTGAAGATTAATTTACTGGCATTTCCGGGAGAAAGGAAAAAAATATCCGTTCAGGGAATAGGCAATACCTTTAAACAGGCAATTATTGATGGCAAACCTATTAATGAATTACTGAAAGGGAAGCCTGTTGAGATAGTTTTTCCGGGAAGCCCGTTAAAAGAGAAGTATCACCGGAAATTAGGTGATATGGTATCTGTCCCAGTACCTGCGGATGCAGAAAGTCTGTATGAAGCCACCTGCTTTTCAGCAGACAATAATGCACTGGAGGTACGTTCACTGGTTCGTTCAGGACCAACAAAAATTCCACAGGTTCAAAAAGCGCGGGATGCATTTTTTGGTCAGGAACTCTTTGTGGACCGAGGATTGTGGGATCGCTACCTGTTCGATGGAGACAGGAATACCTCCTTTTATCCGGGCCGCAGGTGGGGGGCGACTGATTTACGCATAAATGGAGGATCGCTACGTCTGGATTTGGGTGCAGTAACAAGGTTGGACAGCATGAAGATCATTGTTGGTGACGAACAGGCCCTTCAACCTTTTAAGTCATGGGAAGCCATCCGTGTGGAAGTGTCAGCTGATCTGAAGAATTGGACCCGTATCCTCATACTTGCCGGTAAAGAAATGATATTAATACTCGATCCGGATAAGCCCATCCGGTATCTCCGTTTCCCGGGTACACCGGAAAGAATACTGGAAATAGAAGGATACTTTAATGGCAAACCTGTTGACAGAACCAGTTGGCGTGCATCGAATTTATTCAGTCCCTACCGTTATGTTACAGCCCAAGCGGCATTCGAAAGCAGTTTTGTTTTGAATGAGATTCCCAAAGGAAGTTACCTAACAGTTGCGCTAAATGGCCGCCATGGAAATGAAGGAGCATATGCATCCTTGCGTGTTAATGGTAAACCTGTAGGTGCTCCAGACAGGAGTCCTTCCTACAGGTGCAATGCATGGGAATATCCTGTGCGGATGAGTGAATCAAACTATACCTTTTATTTCCCATTAACTGAGGAGATGAAAGGCGCCCGGATAGATGCAGTAGTCATGGTGATGAAAAATGGCGTTACGGAATTCAAACCAGAAGTATGGATAACAGCTTATCCCATTCCTTATGAGAAGAAAGAGTTGGTACTTCAATGAAAAGCATAACCAATAAACTTGATAAACAGTTAAATATTATTTACTTAAGTTTTATAATTGTTTATAATATACATATAGTTAAATGGTTATTTGTATCATTTTTGCTATATAGTGGATAGCCAATTTTCTAAATGTTTCATTTTCTGATTTTTCTATTCCTGCCCTTTTCCCTGTGCAGGGGAAAATCAATACATACTTTCCTGTCTTGGCAAGAAGAGTATCATCAATAACAAGACATTACTATATCCTCTCATTTTAAAAGGTTCCAGACATTTGCACAAACCAGAAAAGGAGAAACATTTCAAAGAACCTAAAATAAAATCCGGTTCTAACCACCTATGGGTAAATCCGTTTTTTAATTCCGAAATTTTATTTATATCTTTACTCTGCAGCATGGTTGTATATTTTACAAAACATTGTTAATGTACTCAAAATCAGTATATTAACTTACAAATCATGCTGCATTTTTTAACAATTTTTATTTAATTTTCAACATTTTAAAGAACTGCGAAACTTGAGTTAAAAAATAAATAGTTTTTATTAACAGAATGAGGTCACCATGGAAAAAAACATATTTTATCTTTTTTTATACATTATTATTTTGCGGTGTTTCAATCTTAGTTTAAATGGCCAGGTCACAACTGCAAGATCCCCGATTCCAGAACCATATTCATATTTAAAAAATGGCAGTTTTACCAGTCGGGCAATTCCTGAATCTCCCGATCCGCTTATTGCTTATCGCTGGTCAAACCCCGGAGCATCTGATAGCCTTCAGATTTATCTTCTGAAACCAAAGACTGTTACGACTGATAAACCCAGTTCATTTAAAAACTTCCAGTCTTTGACTACCAATAAGCCAAATGTTACAGTAAAGGGTACTGGTTCAATCAGGTTAGATTTTGGTGTTGAAAGTGCTGCATGGGTGGAATTTGATAGTCCCGACTGTCCGGGAGGAGTAGAAATGAGTATCAGTGAATATAACGAGCCCGGGGTCAATAAAACTAAAAAACCGGTGCAACATGGAAACACTTATAGATTGGAACTAAATAAAGAGCTTTACGATGGAGTGCGTTTTGCATGGATAAATGTCAAATCCTATGAAAAAGAGTGGCATATAACCGGAATAAGATTAGTCTGTCAGGTAAAACCAACAAATTATAACGGAAGTTTTTCATGCAGTGACCCTCTTCTTACAAAAATCTGGTATATGTCTGCCTATGGAGTAAAGGCATCATTATGCCAGGATTACTTCGGAGCCATTCTCATGGAACGCGGCGACAGAATGTCATGGACTGGTGATGCACACACTTCACAAGCTGCTGCTCTTGTGTCTTTCGGAAACTACGATTTTATTAAGAAGAATATCGACAACACCTCAAAACAAAGTAACGGAATTAAAAGTTACTCACTTTATTGGGTCTTCAGTTTACTTGATTATTATAATTATACCGGGGATTCGGCTACTCTTATAGGATATATCGACAACGCCTGCGCAAAACTTGATGATGCTTATAAGATTTATGGGACAAATCCCAAACTCCGGTTTTATGGATGGGATGAAAGATTATGTGCTGGTTTTGAAATATGGTTCAAACCCTGTCCTGAAGCCCAGAATGCCTATAAAATGCTGTCAATCAGGGTATGGCATGAATTTGCAAATGCAATGGAAAGAATTGGCCGTATTGATCTCAGAGATAAGTATAATGGTTATGCCATCGAAAAAATTTCCGAGTTGAGAAAAAACAACTCCTGGCTTTCCGATCTGGGGCTTCACTCGGCTGCCGATGCCGTCAACACAGGGCTTTTAACCAGCTCAGAAAAGAATAAGCTATTTGAATTATATTTTCTCGACCGGGTAAACAGGTTATCGTTCTCCCCTTTTAATCAGTATTTCATCATAAACGCTATGGCGGGTATTGGTAAATATGATGATGCATTAAGTACAATACGCGATATGTGGGGAGGCATGGTGAAATATGGTGGAACAACAACTTTCGAGGTCTACAGACCCTCATGGAATGATGTTATTGGACAGAATGATGCTGTTCCAAACTCACAATGCGGCATTGTTAGTCTCTGCCATCCATGGGGGGCAGGAGTCGTTAAGTGGCTTAACGAAGAGGTCCTTGGTATAGTTCCGACAACCCCGGGTTTTAAAACATATGATATCCTTCCCCATCCTGGAAGGACTCTTACAAAAGTATCAGGTTCAACACCAACACCGTTGGGTACGATTACTGCCAGATTCGATTTTGAAGCCGGTAAATTTACAATATCAGCTCCAACGGGTACAACTGGAAGAATAGGAATACCATTTCTTGAGAAAAAAATCTCTAAAATATCGGTGAACGGAAAACTGGCATGGGACGGGGCATATCATTTTGTTGCCGGAATAGGTGGTGCTGGTCAGGATAATGAATTTGTTTATTTTAATTCTGTACAACCGGGGAATTACAATATTGCTGTTTCATACCAGGGGGAAACTCCGGATTATTACGAACCAAAAATATCATATGCTGCACAGTTTATTGGAAAGGATACAATAACAAGCGGTAACTGGGGGGGAGTATATGGGACAGAAGGCTATGTGCTTTGTAATTATAGCGGTGATGGAGCCGATAAAAAATCTCTGCCACCCTATGTTAATTCTGTTGAATACTTCAGAGCTTTCGGAGGCAACACCAGGGTCCCGGATAACACCACATGGGTACTGGGTACAAGTGATAAAAGAGCGCTTGCACCGGATCAGAATAATCTGTCTCCACGAAATGCCACAAGTCTTTCCAACACTGATCAGACAATGACTTTTACAATAGGTATCAATGGTACTCACGATTATCAGATTGCACTTTATTTTGTAGACTGGGAGAATAAAGGCAGCAGAATGGCGGTTGAAATGTTTGACGCATCAACATTAAACATGATAGCACCTGTTGAGATAGTAAAAAATTATTCCAGAGGCAAATATCTGATTTATTCATATAATAAATCAGCAAAATTCCGGATTAATAAAGTCAGGGGTAGCATAATAACCTTAAGCGGGATTTTCTTTGATTCAAAAAAAATTTTGTAACTTATATCATGTAGATAATAATCAGTACATTAACGTATTATAATCAGGTTTAAATTAATAATATACAATAAAAAACTTACAAGCAGTAATTATGAAAGCAAAGAGAGTTTTATTAATATTGAATCTTCTTTTTTTTGTATTGGGGACGATTTATTCCCAGGGACGGACGTATAATCATCCCCCGATGAAAGATTACGGACTTAAAGAATATATATATTTGTCGAAGGACCTTCCTCATTCTGAAAATACTCCCTGGAAACTTGTCTGCCAGATGCCTTACAACTGTCATTTTCAGCCATGGATACAACTTGAAGGACCGGAAGGAAAGGTTATTAGGCTGAATTCAAGCAATCCACTGGTATTATATCTTACAAAGACAGAGGAATATACCACCATATCGGGTGAACAGACCTATGAAGCAAAAAACTGGATAAGCGGTGAAGGTGCAATTTATTATATTCCTGCCGGAGTGACTGTGAAAGCAGTTAAATACCGTGAGACAGGTTATGATACTAAATTCGCCGGATCATTCGAATGCAACGATAATGACTACAATATCCTTTGGAAAAAGGGGGCAAGAACTGCTTATATTTGTATGCGTGACTGGTTTTATGACTGTCCCGACAGGGAGAGAGTAGGCTTCTGGGGTGATGGAACGCCCGAGATGGACCAGTGCTTTTATGCATTTGATACCGTATCGCATGCTCTATGCAAAGATCTTGTACTCAGACCGCTTCAGAAAGGTTTCTATCCCGGGCAGCAGCTCGAGTTTCTTGGCGAATACGGCCTCTGGTATTATTATATGCAAACCGGTGACCTGAAATCTATCGACTCTGTTTACAGCTCAACCAAAAACTTTCTTTTTAATACATATAAATATGGTAAAAAGAGTCAATGGTTCGACTGGGGGAAAGATATTAAGGATGTTTCCGTAATAGAAAATTGTTTCATGTATATTGACCTGGGAACCTTGAAAAAATTTGCGAAGATCACAGGTCATGAATCAGATACATCACTAATTAACTTCAAACTTGACAGTATAAAAACAACATTTAACAACACTTACTGGAAAGGAGATTATTATATGTCTGCTCAGGTGACAACTCCTGATGACAGAGCTAACGCAATGGCAATCAATTCGGGTCTGGCTGAACCTTCAAAATGGGATCCTATTTATAATAATGTTTTAACAAAATATACAAATGCAAGCTGTTTCTTTGACAGATGGGTTTTTGAAGCTCTCTGCAAAATGGGAAAAGAAGAATATGCACTGCTAAGAATGTATAACCGTTATAAAACTATGATACCGGCCAGTTTTACGACCCTTTGGGAACATTACGACAGATGGTGGGCATCAAGGAAAAATGCCTTTGATGATGCATCTTCACTTAACCACGGTTGGAATCCGCCTGTAATTATTCTTTCTCAGATCATTGCTGGAGTTTCTCCGGAGGAACCAGGGTGGAGCACATTTCATGTTCTCCCGAAAGAAGCTTTTCTGACGTCAATAAAAGTAGTTGTTCCTTCGGTGAAAGGAGATATCAAAGTCGATATGAATAAGTCAACTTCAGAATATACTATTAACCTTACTTCCCCACTTAGAACCAAAGCAATTGTTGGCATTCCAAAAGTCTCATTTTCATCCTTGAAATCAATTAAGGTGAATGGTATAGTTGTCTGGAACGGATCATATACCGGTGGTGTTGATGGCATCACATTCAACGGAGAAGATGATCGTTACATAAAGTTTACAGCAAATCCGGGAACATGGAACTTTACCGGAACAGGTATTTTACCTATAACATCTCCGAAACCACTGCCGTTGCCAATTGCAAATGATATTGTACTCGATAAGAAAAACTGGACGGCAACCGCATCTGTTAAGGATAGCACTTTTCTGTTCAGCGGGGCAAAGATTCCCGTGGATGTATCTGCTGCAAATGCAATTGACGGTGATCACTGGACAGGATGGCGTGATATGAGAAAAAAACAATATCCTGGTCAATGGTTTAAGATTGATATGAAGAAGAAACAGAAATTTGATAAGATTGTCCTTGATTGTACATGGGCCCTGTTTGATACTCCAAATAAGTATTCAGTTTCAGTATCAAATGATGATAAAAACTGGGGTAAACCAATTGCAACAGGCGCAGGGGCTTTAGGAATCACAACTATTACCTTTCCAACACAAAATGCCCGCTACTTGAAGATTACCCAAACTGGAATTGATACAACTTATTACTGGTCGGTTTATGAGTTGGATGTTTACCGGAAACGGTAGTTAAGACTATCATATTTAATTAGATAGAAGCCTGAAGTTGAAAGCCGGAAGTTGCTCCGGAATTAAATTTTCGGACTTCGGAGTGATTAGATACTGGTTTCATAATAATTCAATAAATTAGTAGTCAAAAAAAAATTAGCAAGCATTACATAATAATTTAATGATCATGAAAACATCTTTTTTAATAATTTCTTCGTTTTTATTTTTCTGCTCCATATCAAAAACAGAAGCGCAGATCCCTCCTCAAAAAATAGAACCTGTTAACTTTACTCAGGTAAAAATTGAAGACAATTTTTGGAAACCACGAATCAATACTGTTAGTACAGTCACTATTCCGGTTCTAATAAATCAAACCGAAGTTAAAACTCCGCGCATCCGCAATTTCGAAAAAGTTGCTGCCAAAAAAGGAGAAAAACACGAAGGTATGTATTATGATGATTCGGACGTATATAAAGCTTTAGAAGCAATTGCATATTCATTAAAAAATAATCCTGATCCTGTACTTGAGAGGAAAGCCGACGAATGGATAGATAAGATTGCAGCAGCTCAGTTGCCCGACGGGTACTTAAATACATTTTATACGCTTGGGGATATTCAGAAACGATGGACCGACATGGATAAGCACGAAGATTATTGTGCCGGACATCTGATTGAGGCCGCCGTAGCATATTATAATACAACAGGAAAACGAAAGTTGCTGGATGTTGCTATCCGTTTTGCCAATCATATTGATTCGACTTTCCGACTTCAGAACCGTCACTGGATATCAGGTCATGAGGAAATTGAACTAGCTCTCGTAAAACTTTACAAGGTTACGGGAGAAAAAAGATACCTCGATCTGGCTGATTGGTATTTGCAACAACGTGGACATGGTTATTATTCAAACCAGGCAAGGACCCAGGATTATTATCAGGACAGGTTACCAGTAAAAGAACAGACTCAGATCACCGGACATGCCGTTCGGGCTATGTATTTATACACCGGGGCTGCAGATGTTTGTTTAGCAAAAAATGATACTGGTTACATGAGGGCCATGAAGCAGGTTTGGGAGGATGTCGTTTTCAAGAATATGTATATTACTGGAGGAATTGGCTCTTCAGGCAGAAATGAAGGATTCAGTGTTGACTACGATCTGCCCAACGAACAGGCATACTGCGAAACATGTGCTTCAGTGGGAATGGTATTCTGGAATAAACGTATGAATCTTCTTACAGGAGAAAGTAAATATATCGATGTTCTTGAAAGAAGTCTTTATAATGGAGCATTGGACGGACTTTCACTCAAAGGTGATCGGTTCTTCTATTCAAACCCTTTGGCCTCTTCCGGAACTCATTCAAGAAGTGAATGGTTTGGAACAGCATGCTGCCCTTCAAACATTGCCCGTCTTGTAGAATCAGTCGGTGATTATATTTACGCAAAATCCAGTAATGCACTATGGATCAACCTTTTTATTGGCAGTTCCGGAACTTTCACCATAAAAAACAGTAATGTTATTATAAAACAGACAACTGAGTATCCTTGGAATGGCAGAGTTCAGATTGCAGTAGTTCCTGACAATCAGACAGAATTTGATATATATATCCGGATACCCGGATGGGCCACCAACCAGCCTGTCCCTGGAAATACATACTCGTTTGCCGATAATTCTGATTCAAAATTCTCATTATCTCTTAACGGGAAACCGGCAGAATACAAGATGGTCAAAGGCTATGCTGTGATAAGCAAAAAATGGAAACGGGGTGATATAATAGTTCTTGAATTGCCAATGCCGGTAAGGAGAATTACCGCAATAGACGAAGTGAAAGAAAACCGCAATCGTGTTGCTCTTCAGAGAGGTCCACTTGTTTATTGCTTCGAACATCCTGATAATAATGACCAGGCAATGAATATTATAGTCCCTGATAATATAACCTTTACAAGTGAATTCATCCCCGATCTTTTAAACGGAGTTGTTGTTTTAAAAGCTCAGGCACCCGTGGCAACAGTTTCTTCCGATGGTTTAAAAATAAATACCGAATTACGGCAGATTGTTGCTATCCCATATTATTCCTGGGCTAACAGGGGTAAAGGCGAAATGCAGGTTTGGGTACCAAGAAAGGTTACTCATGTCAGATTGCTGACTGATTGATTGATATAGTATAACAATTATAAAAAATAAATTTATCTAATGATTTTCCCTTTTGTTAAAAAAGTTGCACAACTTTTGCAAACATAAACACTTTTAAATATAATTTTATCAAACATGTGGTTTCCATTATACCTTAAAAATCAAAATTATATTATGATGAAAAAACATCTTAAAAACAAGCTGATGCGATTTGTAGTGCTACCCATACTGTTGCTTTCATTTGCAACTTTGATTGTTACAAATTGCAAAGGTCCTTCGTCGAAAATATCGGCTGACCTTGAAAAGGGATTTCTGAACCCGCCTGAAAGTGCTAAACCCCGTGTTTGGTGGCACTGGATGAATGGTAATGTTACCAAAGAAGGAATAAGGGCTGACCTTGAGTGGATGAAACGTGTTGGCATTGGAGGTTTTCAGAACTTTGATGCGGCATTAAGCACACCTCAGATCGTTGAAAAGCGGCTAGTATATATGACGCCGGAATGGAAAGACGCATTTCTTTTTGCCACAAAACTGGCCGACTCGTTGGGCCTTGAGATGGCTATTGCCGGCTCGCCCGGATGGAGCGAGAGCGGCGGCCCGTGGGTGACTCCAGCCCAGGCCATGAAAAAATATGTATGGAGTGAAACTCATGTAGAAGGCGGAAAGCCATTTACAGGTATCCTGCCAAAACCACCTACTGCAACAGGCCCATTTCAGAATATTGCAATCAGACGTCCGGAAAATGCTGCTCCAATACCTGAATATTATGCCGATGCAGCGGTGGTAGCATATCGTGTACCTGAAAATGATATTTCAATAGCAGAATTAAAGCCTAAGATTACTTCCAGTGGTGGAAAATTCGATCTTACTGCACTCACCGACGGTGATCTGGAAAAAACTGCATTCTTACCGGCAGCTCCGCCAAACGGAAAATCATGGATACAGTTTGAGTTTCCCAAACCTGAAACTATTCATTCTCTCACAATGGTTGCTACAGAAGTCAGAGGAGGTAGAGGAGACAGAAACATCCGGGCGCTTGAAACCAGCGATGATGGCAAGCAATTCAAAACAGTCATGGAGATTAAAAGCGGAAGAGCAGGTCAAACTACAATAACATTTCCACCGGTTACAGCCAGATTTTTCCGCATCACATTTACTACACTGCCCCCACAATCCTCTGGGGCGGTTGGTGGTTCAAGAGGTAAGGGAGCAGATGTAATGGAGGGAATACAGATAGCAGAACTTGACCTTTACACCGTTGCAAGGGTGAACCGGTTTGAAGATAAGGCAGGCTTTAGACCCTTTGCAGGTTTGTATTCGCTGGCAACCCCTTCTGTATCTTCCACAGATGTTATAAAAAAGGATGATGTTATTGACCTTACATCAAAAATGCAACCGGATGGTAAACTTAACTGGACACCTCCGGCCGGTCACTGGATTGTTTTGCGTCTTGGCTATTCGTTAACAGGCAAGGAAAATCATCCGGCTTCACCCGAAGCAACAGGTCTTGAAGTGGATAAACTAAGCGCGGAACATTGTAAAGCTTATTTTACAGAATATCTGGATCAATATAAAGATGCAACCGGAGGACTGATGGGCAAGAAAGGCCTTCAGTATATGATTACCGATAGCTACGAAGCCGGCGCTTTGAACTGGACTGATAAAATGATGGACGAGTTTAAAAAACGCCGTGGCTATGATATGATTCAATGGTTACCTGTACTTGCCGGCAATATAGTTGAAAGTGCCGAGGCAAGCGACCGTTTTCTGTGGGATTTCCGTAAAACTATTGCTGATCTGATTGCTGAGAACCATTACGACCAGTTGACAACACTGCTTCATGAACGGGGTATGGGACGATATACTGAGTCACATGAGAGCGGACGTGCATACGTTGTTGATGGCATGGAGGTCAAACGCAAAGCCGACATTCCTATGAGCGCCACATGGACCCCCAGAATTGTTGGGAGTAATGTTATATCCACAGTACATAAAGCTGATGTACGTGAATCAGCCTCTGTAGCCCACATCTACGGGCAGAATATTGTTGCAGCTGAGTCTATGACTGCAGTAGGCACCCCATGGGCATGGTCACCGGAATTTCTGAAACCGACCGCCGACATGGAACTTTCCAGTGGTTTAAATCGTTTCGTGATTCACTGTTCGGTACACCAGCCAGTGTTTGACAAAATACCAGGTCTCGGCCTTGGGCCTTTCGGTCAATGGTTCACAAGAAATGAAACATGGGCTGAACAGGCTGGAGCATGGACAACTTACCTTGCCCGCTGTTCATATATGCTTCAGCAGGGAAAATTTGTGGCTGACGTTGCATATTTTTATGGTGAGGACAATAACATCACGGCTCTTTTTGGAGAGAAACTACCTGATGTGCCCTCAGGCTATAATTACGATTTCGTTAACGCCGATGCGCTTGTTAATGTCCTGTCGGTTAATAACGGACAGATAATTACGCCCAGTGGTATGAGCTACCGTGTACTTGCCCTTGATGCTAACAGTAAGTATATGTCGTTGCCTGTATTGCGTAAGATCAGTGAAATGGTGAAAGCCGGAGCTGTAGTAGCTGGTGAGAAACCGGTTTGTTCACCGAGTCTTAGTGATGACCAGGCAGAATTTAAAACTATTGCTGATGAGTTATGGGCAAACGAAAAAGGTGAAAACACTGTAGGAAAGGGGAAGGTCTATGCAGGACAGACTATTGCTGAAGTTCTTACATCTTTGAAGATTGCTCCCGATTTTGAATACACCAAACCACAGGAAAACACTGAACTTTTATTTGTTCACCGCAAATTGGGTGATATCGATATCTATTGGGTGAACAACCGCAATAACAGAGTTGAAGAGATTGAAGCAACCTTCAGGGTCAGGGGGAAAGCAGCCGAGATATGGCATCCTGAAACAGGCAAAATTGAACGGGGCTCTTATAACATCAAAGAAGGCCGCACAACAGTGCCGTTGAGAATGGAACCGAACGATGCAGTGTTCGTTGTTTTCCGTAAAAAGGCAAAAACATCATCTCTTAAATTGGCTCAGCCTGTCGAAACACAACTTGCTGTTATTGAGGGCCCATGGAATGTAAGCTTCCAACCCAACCGCGGAGCACCCGCACAGATCGTACTCGACCAATTGACTTCATGGAGTGAAAATGACGACCCCGGAGTAAAATATTTCTCCGGAACGGGAACCTATACAAAAACCATTCAGGCCCCTGCCGGCTGGTTTAAAGAGGGTTCTCAGATATGGCTTGACCTTGGGTCGGTTAAAAACCTTGCCGAAGTGATAGTTAATGGTAAGTCACTTGGGATAGTATGGAAGACACCCTTCCGGGTGAATGTTACAGAGACCTTGAAACAGGGTGAAAATGCACTGGAAATAAAAGTGACCGACCTCTGGGTAAACAGGCTTATTGGCGATATGCAACCAGACACAAGAACGAAAATCACCTACACAACACAGCCATTTTATCAGGCTGATTCACCCCTATTACCCTCAGGATTACTTGGGCCGGTGCGTATTTTATCAGTACAATAATACTATGAGATATTGATGGTATATTTTACTTATTTACAATTATAACCACAAAAATGAAACGAAATGATTTATTAAAACATTCAGCGTTGATTGCTTTTGTGCCTCTGATTTTAAACTCATGTGCCAATGCGGGGAATAAAATTCCCGGGCATCCAAATATCATTTTTATCATTACCGATCAGCAGAGTGCTGCTATGATGTCGTGTGCAGGGAATCCTTGGTTAAAGACCCCGGCAATGGATTATATTGCACAAAACGGGATACGTTTTACCCGTGCATATTGCTCCAACCCGGTTTCTTCACCCTCAAGGGTTAGTATGATGACTGGCAGATTTGCGGGAACGTTTAACGATGATAAAGGCATGCAAGTACGCGAAAATGGAGGATCAATGAAGATCCCGGAAATATCTGATGAAGTTAGACAAACAACCATCGCTGCTTTTTTAAAGCAAGCAGGATATGAATTGATATATGGTGGCAAGCAACATTTGCCTAAACCCTTGGCAGCTGCCGGGTTAGGTTTCAGGGTTATCACAAATGATGAACGGGACATCCTGGCCGAAAAAGCGGCAAGTGAGATAAAAGCCAGGCACGATAAGCCTTACTATATGGTTGTTTCTTTTATTAATCCCCATGATATCTGCTTTATGGCTATTCGTCATTTCGCATTGACCCAGGAGGAAAAGACGATTAGTAGACAAGGCCAGATTGAAAATGCTACTTTAGATCGGGCGCTTCAGAAACCTGCCGGTGTTAGCGATAGAGAATTTTTTGCAAAATATTGTCCTGCGCTCCCAGTAAACTTTGAACCACAGAAAGGTGAACCTAATGCAATAAAATCATTACTCGAAAGACGACCATTCAGGGAGAATGCACGTGAAAAATTTACAGATGAGGACTGGCGCATGCACCGGTGGGCTTATTGCCGGTTGACAGAATTTGTTGATAAGGAGATACAGCAGATTCTGGATGCCTTAAAAGAGTCCGGACAGGAAAACAATACACTGGTCATATTTTCAAGCGATCATGGAGATATGGATGCGGCTCACCGGATGGAACACAAGACAGCACTGTATGAAGAGGCAGCCAATATCCCCTTTATGGCGATGTGGAAAGGTCATATACCGGAAGGGAAGGTGGACAGCATCCATCTGGTCTCCAACGGTCTTGATTTACTGCCAACTGTGTGCGACTATGCTGGGATAAATGGGATTGCCGATCCAAGAGGGAGAAGTTTGCGCCCGCTTTTTGAAGGGAAGAAAGTAAACTGGAGAAAAACACTGGGAGTGGAATCTGAAATAGGCCGCATGGTTGTAGGTGAGGATAAGTTTAAATATATAAGATACGATGCAGTTGGAATTGAAGAGCAATTGCTTGATTTGAACCAGGATCCGTATGAAAAGACTCATTTTACGAATGACCCAAAATATAAAAATAAGATGGCTGAATTGAGGAAAATATTTGAAAAAGAATGGTTTCCGGGATATTGAGTGTAGTCTCATTCCTGTAGACGGTATCACCCTTATCGGATTTGAAAAATATTGAGTTCATTCTGATAACAAGCAGATAAAAACATTTTAACTAGTTTAAAATGGGCAGAATATTGAAATATTTATTGACCTTTACTGCATTATGGCCCGGGTTTGACAGTTAAAGGGGACCCATCATTCAGGTATTTTTAAACTTAAAAATGTAAAAAATTTATGAAAATAACACTTAACTATTTAATTAGGGGATTATTACTGACTTTATTAATCCCATTTTCAATTTGGGCTTTACGTTCTGAAAAGTTATTTGCTCAGAAAGAAATGACGAAAGTGCAAAGTGTGACCAGGAAAAATCTTGCTCCGACCCCACCGATGGGATGGAACAGCTGGAACTGGTTCGGGAAAAAGGACATCAATGAGAAAATAGTCAGGGAAGTTATTGATGCAATGGTAAGTGAAGGTTTACGTGATGCCGGTTATATTTATGTGGTGGTTGACGGAGGCTGGCGGGATGTTAAACTAGGCCCAAATGGCGAACTACTGCCACATCCTGACAAGTTTCCACATGGAATAAAGCCATTGGTAGATTATGCTCATTCAAAAGGATTAAAATTTGGACTGCATACCGTACCTGGAACTCACGATTGCGGCGGAGATCCGGTAGGCGGATATGGACATGAAGAGATTCAGATTCGGCAATTTGTTGATTGGGGTATTGATTTTATAAAACTTGATAAATGTAGATATGCAGATGGCTGGAATGAAGAATTGTTAAAAGATACTTATATCAAATGGAGTAATCTCCTCAATAAATGTGGCAGAGATATTATTTTAAGTATCAGTGCTTATGTATGGCGCGACTGGTATCCTGAAACAGGACAAATGGCACGCACTACCGGAGACATCAGAGCAAGGGTTGGAAACCCTTCAAAAACGGCTGTTTTTGACTCTGTTAAAGGTAGTGTTATGAGTATTGCAGACGAAAACAATAAATGGGCGAAATATGCCGGCAATGGATACTGGAATGATCCGGACATGATGGTTACAGGAGATCATGGACTTACGTTTGAAGAACAAAAAGTTCATTTTGCACTGTGGTGTATTATGTCCGCTCCACTCTTCCTTGGAAACGATCCCAGACATATGACACAGGAAGAGAAGGAGATTATTCTTAACAAAGATGCTATTAAAATTAATCAGGATCCTTCCGGACAGGGAACACGAATAAAAGTTGAGGGCGATACTGAAATCTGGTCAAAAAAACTAAAAGATGGAAATGTTGCGGTTTTGTTGTTAAACCTCAATAAATCTGAAACTAGAAATATCACTTTAAATCCTGGTGATATAGGTATTTCCAAAAAAGTAAAAATTAAAGATGTTTATGCTAACAAAGATTTAGGTTCTTTTTCTAGGTCTAAATCATTTCAGGTAAAACCTCATGCAGGTCTTTTCCTGATTATAAATTTATAACAACTACTTAATCACAGAAATATGTTCAAGGCAAAAGCATTCTTGTTTCCCGCTTTTTTTATGGGATTCTGCATTTCCTTATTTGGGCAGGGTAAAAAACCCAACATTGTAGTTATTTACATTGATGATCTGGGTTATGGTGATGTAGGTTATAATGGAGCCATTGGAGTAAAAACGCCAAATATAGACAGGCTGGCTAATAATGGACTGAGGTTTACCGACGGACATTGCTCCGCGGCAACCAGTACTCCCTCCCGTTATTCTCTTTTGACAGGCAGTTACGCTTTCAGGAATAATGCGGCAATACTTCCCGGAGATGCTCCTCTTCTTATCAGGCCCGGGACTCCTACCTTGCCTTCAATGTTACAAAAGGCCGGATATACTACCGGTGTTATTGGGAAATGGCATTTGGGGTTAGGAAACGGAAACATACAATGGAATGGTGAGATAAGCCCGGGTCCTCTCGAAATAGGTTTTAATTATTCTTTTATAGTTCCTGCTACCCCTGATCGTGTTCCATGTGTATTTGTTGAGAACCACAGAGTGGCAAACCTGGATCCAAAAGATCCAATTGAGGTTAATTATAATCATAAAATCGGCAATGATCCGACAGGACTCGAACATCCGGAATTGTTGAAATTTAAAGCTGATATTCAGCATAGTTGTACGATTGTTGATGGTGTCAGCCGTATTGGATATATGACAGGAGGTAATTCAGCCCGCTGGAAAGATGAGGAAATGGTCGATGTACTTACAGAAAAGGCCAAAGTTTTTATCAATAAAAATAAGAATAACCTGTTTTTTCTCTATTTAGCCTTTGTAGAGCCCCATGTCCCACGTGTTCCGAACCCCCGGTTTGTGGGTAAAAGTACCATGGGACCCAGAGGTGATGTCATTGCACAAATGGATTGGGCAACAGGAGAAATTGTTAAGACTCTTGAAGATCTTGGTATTTCAAATAATACTATGATTATTTTCAGTAGTGATAACGGACCCGTTTTAAATGACGGATATGATGACCATGCAGAGGAGTTGGTTGGGAATCATAAGCCGGGAGGACCCTTCAGAGGAGGGAAATATAGTATTTATGAAGCAGGAACCAGGGTTCCTTTAATCATCTGCTGGCCTTCTGTGATTAAGCCGGGCGTAAGCAATGCTTTATTTAACCAGGTTGATCTTTACGCCTCATTGGCAAGTCTTGTAGGATATAAATTAAATCCAACCGAAGCCCCAGATAGTTATAATTTGCTTTCGGTTATGTTGGGTAAATCCCAGAAAGGGCGGGAAATAATGCTTGAAGAAGCATTTACTCTGGCAATACGCAAAGGAACATGGAAATATATTGAGCCACAATCCGGAAGTACGCCTGACTGGCTTAAAAACAAGAAGGTAGAAACCGGATTAAACAATTTTCCTCAATTGTTTAACCTTGCGAATGATATTGGGGAGCAGAATAATGTAATTTCTCAGTATTCCGGACGGGGAAAAAACATGCAGAAAACTCTTAAAGCTATCTGTAATGCGGGAGGAAGTCGCCCGGGGTTTAAAAAGTAATTAGACGATCCTTAATAATGTAATAACATGTTGATTGCTAATAATTAATGATGGCAGTTTATTCTTAAAATTTGCAAAATTTTATTCAATTTCGGCAAAAAGCTTGAAAAAAAATGACAGGTAAAACAAATAAAAATCCGAAAATGGAAGTATTCAGAATTCCTTTGGTGGATTTAATAAATATGGAACATAAATTAGTGTTACTTTCAGGCAGAATTGATTGGTAATCAGTAAAAAAAATTTTTTTCAGGATATTATCCTGAAATAGGACTTCAGGTTGTAGCGAAACGTAAGATGGTTGGATGTATGTTGCTGAAAAATGTTATGTAGAATCCGTGAATCTATTATTTTTAATTTAAATTGTATTATGGATTTTTTGTTTGCTAAATGCCTGATTTTATAAAATATTGAAAAGACCGGATTTTTAAGGATCGACTACATAAAATAAAGGAAATGACCAGTTACGAAAGAGTAAAAGCTGCATTAGAGCACAAAGAGCCGGACAAAATACCTTTTGATCTGGGGGGGACTTTGGTTACCGGGATCAATGTAAAGGCATTGTCTGAACTCAAAAAATATTTGGGTATGGAAAGCCCGGTAATAGTAAGAGACACCATCACACAGATGGCAGATACGGGGGAGGACATAATTGACTTTTTGAAAGTGGATGTAAAAAGTGTTGCTCCACGTGTACCTGAGCAAAGCAAATTGAAAGATTTAGGTTATCGTGGAGGTTATCATATTATAGAGGATGAATGGGGTATGCAGTGGCGAATGCCACCCAACGGTCATTATTATGATTTATACAGGAGTCCGTTGGCGCATGTTGAAACCATAGCAGATGTGGAAAAATACCCATGGCCCAACGCGTTAGATTCATTCAGGTATGAAAAATTGAAAGAGGAGGCGGACTTTGTTGTCTATAAAGAGAAAAAAGCATACGTTCTTGAACGAATGAGTTCTGGGATGTGGGAACATGCCATGTGGATGACCGGATACGAAAAATTTTTAACGGATATGTATATGAATCCGGGAGTTTGCCAGGCTATTATGGAGAAGATACTGGAGGTTAATATGCAATACTGGGAACGAGCCCTTGATGCAGTAGGCGAAAATGTTTTAGTAGTTTCATGTGCTGATGATCTGGGGACCCAGAATAGCCTTTTGGTGGATTTAAGTCTTTATAAGGAATTGATCTGGCCTTATCATAAGCGTTTATTTGACTTTATCAGGAAGAAGGCAAAGTCAAGGATTTATATATTTTTTCATAATGATGGGGCTGTAATGGAAACATTTCCATTGCTGATAGAAGCGGGTGTTGACATTATAAATCCTTTCCAGGTTAATTGCAGTGGCATGGATACGAAGAAATTCAAAAAAGAATTTGGCAAAGAACTTACAATATGGGGCGGAAGTTGCGATAATCAATTTGTAATGCCTTTTGGAACTCCTCAGCAAGTACGCGACGAAACTAAGCGAAGAATTGAGGATCTGGCACCGGGAGGAGGATTTATATTCGCTCCGATTCATGTTATTCAAAATGGTGTTCCACCCGAAAATATTATGGCATGGTGGGAAACATTGCAGGAATATAATGGATAAATCCATCAAAAGCATAACTGACATTATCCATAAAATACTTCAGCTTATATTGTCATGAAGAAATTTCAGTTTATATGTGCTGTATTATTTGTAATTTTCACACCAATATCAGCACAAAATATTAAAGGTTACTATACCCGATTGGATTTTGACGATTCGGGATTTACCGGCAAGTATGCCGACATTGTTATTGAATTAAAGGATAAAGGCCGGTTTGTTTTCAGTCGCGAATACAGTTACCAGCCTTTCTGGCAACCAGTAGGTGGGGAGCGTTCATTGGTTAGCCGGCTTATTCCAAGGTTTGGCGATGGTCCGGAAGAACGACCTGATAAAAATAATATTTGCAGCAATGCAGCAATTGTGAAAAAAACAAACTCTTCGATAACGGTACATTGGCGATATGCACCGGACATGACAAAACCTTCATTTATTGATTTCAATAAAGCATATAATGAATATGGGAATCCATCCGCTTTTTATTCCGAATATGCCGATGAATATTTTACTATCAATAGTGACGGTACAGTCATGCGTATAGCAAAAAAAGGCTGCTACAGGTTAGATGAATGGCGGGATCCCAAAAATCAGTTTACACAGGAACTTAAACTCACTTCAGATGGTATCGAACAAAAGAGTTTGCAAGAACCAGTGTTATCAGGTAATTATGGTACCCGAATTCCTGGCGCTGAAATAAAGGCTGTTGATGAGACAGATGCTATTATGATTTTCAAATTTGATGAAGCATTAAGCAATGGAAATGGATGGACTACAGAAAAAATAACAAATACTAAATGTGAGATAGCCGGAGTTGAAGATTACTGGGAGAAAGGCATTTCAGGATCAGGTTTATTATTTGATTCATACAGCAATGCTGTAATTTTCCTATTTAGGGATGTGCCGAAAATTGAAAGCGATTTTTCAATTTCTGTTTGGGTGGCGCCCCTTGAATATCCTTTTAATAAAGCGGCAATTATAGACCATTTAGATGGGGAAAAAGGGTATTTTCTTGGTATGAACAGACTTGGAGAGATTGAATTTATTATTGGAAACGGTTCCGGTGTATTTGAAATCAAAACTACCTCTTTACCTTTATATGACTGGACTTACGTTGTGGCTACATTCAGCCGGTCTCATGGATTGAAAGTTTATTTGAATGGTAAAATGGCTACAGAGAGAGCTGTCTCAGTAAATATTAACGATGCGATAAATACAGACATATCCATTGGAATGACAAAATCCTTCAAGCAGTACCCATATGGTGCAGAGCGTGATGTTACCAGAGGCTTTCAAACAAATATGGTTTTTAGCGGAATGATTGATGAATTGATGGTTTTCGGCTCTGAATTGAAAAACGAAAAAATTGAATCTCTTTATAATATACAAAAGCCACAACAAATAAGACACTTTCGCCCTTATACATTGCCTTCTGATGAATATACCGATTCATTTGGTGCACACTATACGTGTTTGAATTTTCATAAAACATGGGATGGATTGTGGAGGACAGGGAAATACTCTGATATTGTAGTTACTTTTGATAAACAACCCTGGCGTTTTGTGTTTTGGAGAGGAACACGTTATCTGCCTTCATTGGTAACCGATTATGGAAGAAGCGGAATTTGGAGCAACGACCAAAGTCCGGAAGTTTATACCGGACGTTGCTATGAACATATGTCAGATATGCTCTGCAGATATTCTAAAATCAGATTGATTTCAAGTTCGCCTGCCAGAGTGATCATACACTGGAGAAATGCTTCGGCAGATATTACATACAGATGGCCGAAATTGAATGATAAAGAACAGGGGATATGGACAGATGAATATTGGACAATATACCCGGACGGGACATCAGTACGATATCAATTGCTGCATAACAGCACCCAGGAAAGGATAATTGAGATGAATCAAAATGAAATATTGTTACAACCCGGGCAATATCCGGAGGATGCCATCATGAACAATGCGGTAATAATGGGAAATGAAAAAGGATACTTTCAAACATGGTATAGACTAAACGAAGAATCTGGAAAACAAACAGGAGGAAATTATAATGTTCTTTATACCAATCTTAATTCATCAACCAAACAATTTCAAATTGGTGAAATTGGAACAAGGATTGAGCATAACCTAAGGCGTGATGTTTATTGGAATGGATGGAATCATTATCCTGTTCAACTGATACCCAGCGATGGTACCAGGGCAAATAAGTATGACAGGTGCGTGTCAATTTGTCCTTCTACATTCAGGGAATATCGCAATATACTTAATGATGCTACAATTGAGTCAATGCAGATATATGGACTTACAAGATTGAAACCGGAAGAGCTCACCTCTCTTAACCGTTCGTGGAATTTCCCGCCTCAACTATTTGCAGAATCGGGATGTGAAGCCATGGGATTTAATAAAGCTGAAAAAGCCTATTATTTGAATAAAACAGGGAAAAAGATGAAATTTCAAATTAAGGCAACAACAAGTTCTCCTGTTTTGAATCCAGCCTTTGTAATAAAAAATATTGATAGCAGCTTGATCAGGCCTGTGGTGAAGATAAATGGAAATGAAATAGTTTGTAGAACCGGAATTGAGCTGGACACAGAAGGTTGTTCTATTCTGGTGATTTGGACTGAATATAGTTCTGATTCTTCAACTGAATTTGAAATTAACTTCAATTAGTAATGATTGATAGGATATCCTATAAAATAAAGTCTCTTTTACAGAAAAATGGGTCACAATAACGGCTTTTAATTTCCGGGTTATTTAGTTGATCCTTAAAAATATAATAACATGTTGTTTATTATCAATTAATGATGGTAGCTTATTCTTGAAATTTGCAAAATTTTATTCAATTTCGGCAAAAAGCTTGAAAAAAATATGACAGGTAAAACAAATAAAATGCTATAATTGTCAAAGTAAAACAAAGCAGGCTGTTTTATCCAACAGCTTTGTGAAACCGGATATCTTAGGTAATATATTAA
>Ga0078972_1005198_pt1 | contig 33646 bp, 31 predicted proteins | sample YelNatPaOPGAMG01_FD_67568 | JGI IMG/M metagenome (GOLD analysis project Ga0078972, IMG submission 67568) | Hot spring thermophilic microbial communities from Obsidian Pool, Yellowstone National Park, USA - OP-RAMG-01 (SPADES assembly) (version 2) | ecosystem: Environmental > Aquatic > Thermal... | reverse complement strand
AGCAGGGGGAGGGGGGGGGGAGCGGTGCCAGCAGTGCCGATGGAGGGGGAGAAGGATCGGTGTGAAGGGGTTGAAAAGATGAGCGGAGCATATAGTGGAGTAACGAGTGGGGATGGGAGTTTTCAGATAGGAGGAGTGAAGGCTGGGAGCAGGTATGTAGTGAACCCGGTGGATAAGGTATTGGGTATGGGATATTCCGGGGAGGTGGAGGTGAAGGAGGATGGGGATGTAGTGGATGTAGGAGAGGTGGAGATAATAGAGCCCTCGGCGTTGATACAGGTGAAGGACGAAGAGGGAAAGGGAGTGATAGAGGTTACGAATAGGGACAAGGTGATGCTCTCATATCAGATGGCGGGATTGTTGCAGGATGTGAAGGCAGTAGAGGGAGATAATGTAGATGTGGCGGGGTGGAAGATGATAAGCGGGGGAGGGAGCGATATAATGGAGTTGAGTGAAGGAGAGGGAGAGAAGGTATTCAGCGTAAAGTTTAGGGATGTATTTTGCAGAGAGACACCGGTATACAAGGCGAGCGTATATAGAGACATAGGGAGGCCTGAGTTGGTGGAGATAGGAGGTGAGAAGGTAGTGATAGATGGTGCGAGTGTAGGAAGGGATGGGAAGCTATATGTGAAGGATAAGGGGATCAAGATAAGAGTGGAGGCATATGACAAGTATCACAGTGAATACAAGAGGGATACGAGTGGAATGGGTATAAGGTATGGAGAGGGAGATATAAGCGGTGCCAATTATGAGGTATATAATCGGGAGAAGGATTACACGATAAGTGAAGGGGAGGGAGAGAAGGAGATAAGTTTACAGGTAAAGGATGAGGCCGGGAATGAGAGTGAGGTGTACAGTAAGGTAGTGGTAATGGACATTACACCTCCATCTGGGGTTGGAATAGAGATAGTGGGTAATATTGGGAGTGATGGGAACAAGTATGTAAACAGCAACAAGGTGAAGGTAAGGATAAAGAAGGGGGATGCGGATTATGTGAAGTTGAGCAACAAGAGTGATTTTGCGGGAGGAGTAGAGGTAGATTTGAGGATGGTAAGTGAGGTGGAGTGGGAGTTGGAGAGTGGGGAGGGAGAGAGGGAGGTATATGGTAAGTTTTATGATAGTGCAGGGAATGAGACGAAAGATTTGATAAGTGATAGAGCGATAGTAGATACGATAGGACCGATAAACAGCAGTATAGAGGTAAATGGAGGTGGAAAATATACGATAAATAGTTTGGTGAGTGTGAAGTTGAGGAGTGAGGGGGCGAGGTATTATAAGATAGGAGGGGATGCCGGGTTGGTAGGAGTGGAGTGGAAGGAGATGAGTGGGAGCGAGGTAGAGGAGAGTTATGATTTAGGAGAGGTGGAGGGGGAGAAGGTAATATATGCGAAGTATAGAGATGAGGCGGGGAATGAGAGTGTGAGTGTGTTTGATACGATAGTACTTGACACCTCTGCACCAGTGTTGGGAAGCTTCGCAATACAGGGAGGGTCAGAGTACACAAATAGTGAGAATGTGGTGGTGAACATAAGTGTAACGGGTGCAGATGAGATGAGGATAGCGTGTGATGGACAGAATTACACGAACTGGGTGGCTTATAATAGTGTGTACAATTGCACCCTATCTTCTGGAGATGGTTTAAAGGAGGTAAAGGCAGAGTTCAGGGACTTAGCAGGGAATGTATTGACGGGAGTGAGTGATACTATAACACTGGACAAGACAGCCCCACAGAACCCTGCGATATCGATAACTGGATACAGGAAGGACCCAACGACTGGTAATGATATAGATGATGTGAATGTAACATACAAGACCGATGTGGTATTGAGTTTGCAGGCAACTGGTGCAGACTATGTGGCGATAAGCAATGAGAGCACTCTTGACTGTTCGACAGCGGTTTATATACCCGTTACATTTGTGGGTAATCCACCCACGGCCACGATGAATTATCAGTTGAGCGGAGGAACGGGGACGAAGACAGTATATGTTTGTTTCAAAGATAAGGCTGGAAATTATACGGCAAGAGTGAGTGATGATATATATCTGGATCAGACTCCACCGATGAATGTGGGATTTATCATAAATAACGGAGCGGAATACACTAATAGTTCTACGGTGAATCTTACGAATATAAGTGGGACTGACAACTATGGTGGTCAGTTGTATATGAGCGTAAGCAACAATACTAATTTCAGTCCATCCACAGGATGGATAAACCTTGTGAGTAGTTACAATAACTGGAGTTTGACATCTGGAGATGGGAGTAAGTATGTGTATTTGAAGTTGAGGGATTATGCAGGTAATGAGAGTGCTATAGCGATTGATGGAATATTACTGGATACAATAGCGCCTGTTGCGGGGAGTGTGGTGATAAATGGAGGTGCGAGTTATACGAATCAGGTGTCGGTTAATGTTCAGTTGAATGTGAGCGGGGATGTATATGAGATGCAGGTTGGGTGCGATGGGAATGCGGATACAGAGCCGTGGTTGATATATACGAATGTATATACCTGTCTGTTGCCATCTGGGGATGGGAATAAGGTAGTACAGGTGAGATATAGAGATAAGGCTGGGAATATATCTAATGTTGCGAGTGGGAGTATAATGCTCGACACAGTTCCGCCGACATCGCCGAAGATAATTACGCAGAGTAAGAAGATTAATGCAGATAGTATAAAGATAAAGTTAGGTGTATTGTCGAGTGATCCTGCGCCTTCTTCTGGGATGAAGTACGAATGTAAGGATAGTGATGGGGTATGGAGGGAGTGTACATTTGATAGTAATAATGAGAGGACATATACCCTTGTACAGGATTCGGAGAACAGGCTTGGGGTCAGGGCTGTAGATGGAGCTGGTAATTATTCGGCTGAGGATTTTGTGATTATTGTAGAGGACTCAACGGCACCAGAACCTCCGGCAAATATAAAGGTCATAAGTGGTAATACGAGGGCGATAATAAAATGGGATCCGAGTCCGAGTTCTGATGTAGCGGGGTATAAAATTTATTATGGACCTGCGCCGGGAGTTTATAATGGTAATTTTGCAACAGAGGGACCCTCGCCAATAAATGTTGGGAATCGCACTGATTATGGTCTCTCATCTCTTGTAAATGGCTCGTTGTTTTATATAACAGTTACAGCATATGATAACACAGAAGAACCAAAGCCAAACGAATCTACTCAGCCCGGTGCGGAGTATGTATTGCCAAACGAGGTAACACCAGAACTTGCGGCTCTATATGATTCGAATGGCTCAGTAGAAGATGTCTATGTCGTGAATGGATACGCTTATGTTGCTGATGGAAATATGGGTTTGAAGATTTATAACATTACAGATCCTTATGAGAAAGATGGCGATAAGGCTTTGATAGGCTCTGTTGATACTGCTGGTTATGCCTATGGGATTTATGTATATGGCAGGTACGCATATGTTGCAGATGGGAGTAATGGGGTAGTCATAGTAAATGTATCTGATCCATCATCTCCATCAATTGTAAATACAATCAGTGTTAGCAATCTTGATGCCAGATCGGTCTTTGTAAACGGTAAGTATGCGTATGTGGCTGATTATGGGTCAGGGAGATTGCTGGTTTTTGATGTCTCAGATATCTCAAATCCATCTCTTTCGAAGGTGATAAGTACTGTAGGTTATCCATATGATGTTTATAGCACGGGCTCTCGGGTCTATCTGGCTAATGGAGGAGGACTCGTTGTGGTTGATCTATCCGATCTTAATAACCCTGTTGTAAAATACATTGATTTACATAGTAGTTCGAGGGGAGTTTATGTCTCGGGTAAATATGCATATGTTGCATCTGGAGCGGGCGGTTTGAAGATAGTGGATGTTTCAGATATAAATAATCTCTCACTTGCCGGGGATATTGTTGTGGGTGGATATGCACAAAAAGTGCAGGTAGTAGGAGGTATAGCATATGTTGCATCTGGAGAGAATGGTCTCCAAATTGTTGATGTTTCAGATGTAAACAGGCCTGAATTGGTTGGAAGCTATCAGGCACCTGATTATTCGATGGATCTCTCTGTATCCGGTAACTTTGCCTATCTGGCAAATAGAATGTCAGGGTTGATGATTATAGAGTTGTGCAAACCAACTACACCTAATCAAATGGGTGAATATAGATTGCCTATGAGAGGCGGTAAGATTTATGTATCTGGTAATTATGCACTAATGGGTTCTTCGAGGGATGAGAGTACAGGCAAGAAGTATGTCAACATTATTGATATATCCAATCCAGAATCCCCAATTCTGGCTTCTATTTTTGAGATACCCGAATATCTGGATGATGTGGTTATTCAAAACAATTATGCCTATCTGGCTGAAGGATTGAGAGGTTTGCAAATTGTAGATATTGGGGATCCATATCATCCCGTTGGAATTGCTACATATGATACACCTGGTGATGTCAAGAAGGTATATGTCTCTGGTAATTACGCATTTTTGGCAGATGAACAAAAAGGGCTTTTTATTCTGGATATCAAAGAACCTAATAACCCTGTTCTTGTGAGTAATACCCTTGAAGTTGGTTGGACTATTCAAGATGTTTTTGTAGAGGGTAATTATGCATATGTTGGAGATTGGAATAATAAATTGGCAATCTTAGATATAAAGAACCCAGTAAAACCATCTTTAATCTCACAGATAGCAACATCTGGCAATGTAGTAGATGTATATGTATATGGTACCTATGCATATATAGCAAATCAGTATGGAGGATTGCAAATAATTGATATATCGAATCCTCAAAATCCGGTGGAAGTATCGACTTATCTTTCATCAATTCCTGATAAACAAGCAAAGAATCTCTTTGTCTCTGGTAATTATGCCTATCTGATTTATGGGGATGATGGTCTTCATATAATCGATATATCAAGACCAGAAAATCCTATTCTGAAATTCAAATATTCACCATACAATTCATCCTATTATTTCTTTAATACTATTTTCGTTTCGGGGAATAGGGCGTATTTAGGTATTCATAATTTAGGTTTGAAAATATTGAATCTGGAGCCATAGCGTAAATTTTCGTTGATATGTTTCATATTTTAGACTAACTTTGCTCACTCTGGAGGAAGTATGGCAGTTTATAGATTCGACAGTAAAGAGCCAAAGATAGGCAGAGATTGTTATATAGCCGATTCGGCAGAGGTAATTGGGGATGTAGTGATTGGTGATGGGTGTTATGTGGGTCCCAATGCAGTAATAAGGGGTGATTATGGGAGTATAGTTATAGGGAATGAGACGGCAGTGGAGGAGGGTGTAATCATTCACGCAAGACCCAAGGAGAGGACGACGATTGGCAACAGGGTTACACTGGGGCACGGGGCGATAATTCATAACTGCAGGATAGATGATAATGCAGTGATCGGTATGGGTGCGGTGGTGAGTGATTATGCAGAGGTCAGGGAATGGGGGGTTGTGGCAGAGGGGGCGGTGGTAAAGAACAAGACTGTTGTTGAGAGCAATTGTATCTTTGCAGGTGTGCCCGCAAAGCAGGTTGGGCAGATAGGTGAGGATTATAAGAATCTCTGGAGTAAGTTCAAAGGGATTTATGTGGAACTATCGAGGACTTATAGAGATAGATTGAAAAAAATTTCTTAGGAGGTTTATTCTATGAAGGATTATTCCAGGTATGTGAGAAACATCCCTGATTTCCCAAAGAAGGGGATTCTATTCAGGGATATTACACCGATTCTGCTCGACCCGAGACTCTTTTCGCAGATTGTAAATGAATTTGTGCGTAGACTCAAAGGGAAGAATGTAGATAAGATTGTGGCTATAGAATCGCGGGGATTTATATTCGGCGGTGCAATTGCAAACAGACTCAAAGTGGGGCTGGCGATCGTCAGAAAGCCCGGAAAACTTCCGTATGAGACGATAAAGGAGACCTATGAGTTAGAGTACGGCAAGGACTCACTTGAAATACACAAGGATGCCATCAAGAAGGGTGAGAGGGTTGTAATATTTGATGATGTCCTCGCAACAGGCGGCACTGCAAAGGCGACGGGGAATCTGGTGAAGAGGCTGGGCGGTAAGGTTGTAGAATACGACTTTCTGATTGAGCTTACACCTTTGAAAGGTAAGGATAAGTTGAAAGGTGCGCAGGTCTTCTCACTCATTGAATTTTAAGAAGGCTGATAATCCACCAATGAGATAATAGTTCTCGTACCATCTATCCCAATCTTCGTTGACTCTATAATGAGAATTGGTCTTTGAATATTCCAAGGAGAGCCTTATCAAGATTCTTTGAAGTATCTCGAAATCATACCCCGTCCCGAATGTATAGCCGATTGTAAATGCACCTCTTTTGGAGGCGGGCTTTTGGTCTTTGAATGTAAAAGTGGTGATACCTGTTTGCAGCCCTATGAATATATACAGCCCTTCTATAACTCTCAGATTTACGGCAGTATTGAGAAGATATTCAGGACCGCTCTCGAAGAAAGGAACCCAAACTGCATAGTCTACGATGGTGGTTGGAGGAGTGTAGTCTATGAAGATGAAGGATGGTTCGAAATAGATACGGTCTATGAGTTTGAGTCCATAGGAGAGTCTGAGGGCATAGTCCAGAGAGTGTTCATACTTCCAGTTAGTGAGTTCACCCTTGCCGAAAAGATATCCGAGCCCTGCATAGTCTGCCATAGCAATGTTTGTGGATAGAATAATGATTGCGAGTGCAGTAACAATTCTCTTCATCTCTTACCCCTTGTGGTTTTGATAAATCTATCTCTGTTATTCGAGTACCATTCGATGGTAACTCTCAAACCATCCATCAATTCGGTTCTCCTCTCGAATCCGAGCCTCTTGAGTCTTGAATAATCGACTCCGTATGCCCGGTCGTGCCCCTTTCTATCAGGTACAAAGGTTATCAGGTCATCAGTTCTGTTCAGTATCTTGAGGATCCTCTTTGCCATTTCGAGATTGGATATCAGGATACCGCTCCCGATATTGTAAGATTCACCGATCTTACCCTTTTTGAATATCCTCCATATTGCCTCGCAGGTATCCTCTACATATATCCACTCTCTAAGGTTCTTTCCGTTTCCATAAATCGGGATTGGCTCGTTCTCGATTGCATTTAAGATGCACTTCGGTATGAACTTTTCGGGGTTCTGGAAGGGTCCGAAGTTGTTACAGGGTCTTATTGTGATCGATCTGAGATTGTATGTCCTTGCGTAAGCCCTTATGAGCATCTCCTGAGATGCCTTTGTAGCAGAGTAGGGTGAGGAGGGGTTAAAGATGCTGGACTCAGAGAATAGTCGCTCATCAGGTCTTCTATCCCCGTAGACCTCATCTGTACTAATGTGTATGAGTAATGCTTCTCTTTCTTTGATGCACTCCAGTAGATTGAAGGTGCCAACTATATTGGAATATACAAAATCCTCCGGTGAGTTAATTGAATTGTCAACATGAGTCTCGCTCGCAAAGTGAAAGATTATATCGGGTTTTATCTCTTTTATGGTTCTACTCAGTCTCTTCTTGTCCCTCAAATCGCATTTGATAAAGTGATACCTCCTGTTGTCCCGCAGTTCGTCTAACCTACCTCTGTCCCCGGCATAAGTCAGGGCATCCAGATTGAATATCTCTGAATTACTCTGCTTTTTTATGAGATACTTTATGAAGTGTGAGCCTATGAATCCAGAGCCACCGGTGACTAATATGGTATTCATTCTATTCATAGTTTGATAAGAATTTATCCAGGTCCGGCAGGGCCTCGTCTTTTTGGGAAATAATCTTCTCCTCTATCGGGAATTTGATATTCAGCTTTCTATCGAATACATTTATACCCCGCTCGTGTTCAGGTGAATAGATATTATCCACAGAGTATAAGACAATGGTCTCATCCTCGAGTGCCTGGAAGCCGTGTGCAAACCCCTTTGGAATCAAAAGTGAAAAGTCCGAATCCATATCGATATCTATCGTAAACAGTTTCAAAAATGTGCTGGAGTCCTTTCTGAGGTCGATTACTATATCCCGAATTGCACCCGAGAGGACTGTAATAATCTTGCTCTGCTCCATCGGCTTTATCTGGAGGTGCAGTCCCCTGATTACACCCCTGTTTGAGAGGGAGATGTTCTGCTGTACAACTCCATCAAAGCCAAACTTCTTCAACTCTTCGGTCCTGAACAGCTCGCTAAAGAATCCCCTCTCGTCCTTGAAGGATTTGTGATAGACCTTATTGAGCCCTGATTCACCTATGTTCTCAATCTTCATCTCTCAAAACCCTTTTCAGATATTCACCATATTCCGAACCTTCATATAAATCGATGAAATACTTCAATCCCCTTTTATTGATAAACCCTTTTCTATACGCAATCTCCTCGATCGATCCAATCTTCAAACCCTGCCTCTTCTCTATGGTCTCAATGAAATTCTGTGCATCCAGCATACTCTGGAATGTCCCCATATCGAGCCAGGCAAACCCACCCTTGAGAAGCCTATACCCAACCCTCTTCTTCTTGATATACCAGTTATTTACATCAGTAATCTCGAGTTCTCCCCTCTTTGAGGGCTTGAGTCCCTTTGCAACTTTGACGGCATCATTGTCATAGAAGTAGAGGCCAGTAATGGCGTAGTTAGAGGGGGGGTTATTGGGCTTTTCGATTATCTTCGTGAGATTCCCGTTTCTGTCAAACCTTGCAATTCCATATCTTGTGGGGTCTCTAACCCAGTAGCAGAGGAGATATGCTCCGCCCTTTTTGTCTACACTCTCCCTTGCCTCGAGGAGTAGAGAGTCTATGTCATAGCCGTAAAATATATTGTCTCCGAGAATAAGTGCTATATTGTCATTACCAATGAATTTTTCGCCGATTATCAACGCCTCAGCGATGCCATTTGGTTCCTTCTGGATTTCATAAGATATATTCAATCCTAAGTGTCTGCCATCCTCGAAGAGTTGCCTGAATCTGTCTATCTCGCAAGGGGTTGAGATTATAAGAATTTCTTTTATACCCGTGAGCATAAGGACTGATAGAGGGTAGTATATCATTGGTTTGTCATACACAGGCATCAGTTGCTTGATGACTGCCAGAGATGCGGGTCTCAGCCTCTTACCTGAGCCACCTGCAAGTATAATTCCTTTCATTGCAAAATAGTACCTCTAACTGAGGTGAATTATATTTTGATTTGAGGAAAAAGTAAAATACTATTTTAATACCAGAAGATGATACTAAATGAGGCAGAATAGTTTCCAAATGCGAAGTTTATCCCACTCATAGAGCCATCGTCTCTTGTAATGTAATTATTGGTTTCCGTTACCAGTTCTTTGTCTTTTGAATTGAGGTTATAAATAGAGAATAGTGTCATCATTGTGGTAATGTCGAATGACATTTGCTCGAGTACCCACCATTCGATCCCTATTCCAGCCGGGATTCCCATTATTATGCCATCTGAATTAGTCTTCATTACGGGTTCTTCTATACCTTTTTCGTAGCGGGTGAGGTCGTTTTTCAGATACATAAAGGATAATCCGCCCTTCAGATAGAAGTTGACCCTCTCTTTTTGAAATAGTGCATAGGATACAATAGGATTAAAGTTTATTAGGATTATATTGTTGTTCCTTTTATCATCCTGTGAGATCGAACCATCTTTGTTGAAGTCCTTGTCATTTTTCTCTCCGTGGTGGTAGAAGATAAAGATGGTTGGTTCTATAGCCAACCTATCGTTTATGCCAAATTTGTTTATTATAAGTTTAGGTGAATCGAGGATAGAGCCTCTCTCGATTACTGCATCATCATTTACTACCTTCAGTGTTATATCCCCGAGTCCATTTAAGTAACTCCATCCAAGCCCCATACCAATCCTGCCATCCAGTTTTGATTGGGCGAATAGGGGTTGAATCGAAAGTAACATAAAGGTCAATGTCATAAAAAATTTCTTCATAATTCCTCCTCCTTTACTTAATAGTTAAAGAAACAAAATACCCGCAAATTACCTGTAGCAATACCAGGAATATGTTGATCCACCTGAGTCAGCCATACAGGCACAGAGCATATCAACTGGCAAACCAAGGGGTTCTTGCACACTAAAAACCCTTATCTCGCCTCTATTAGTTTTGTCACAAGGTATAGTTGGTTTAAGTAACTGGGCGGTTGTTGTATTATTTGCATTTGTACCGACAATCTTTTCATTATACACCCTCGTCCTTACACCGCCATCTACATCGAGTTTTGCAGCCGGATCTGTATTGCCGATGCCAACTTTCCCTGTCGCAGAACCACCCGAACCACCTTCTATAAATACCGTTGGGAGTGTTGAATTGGTTCCCAACATAATTGAGTTGGAGATATTGTTTATAAGTGGTCCCCCTATTGGAGAGTTTGGATCTCCAGATCCTATTGTAATAGAATTATTTGATGACACATTAATATTATTACCAATAGCAATAGAATTATTTATATCTATAGCATTCTGAGCTGTAATATCTGAGCCAACTGCATATAAATCTGAACCAAGTAGATTAATCCCTCTTCCCGCTGCGAAGATATAATTCCCATTTGTGGTTATCTTGGCACCAAAAGCATAATTATTCATCCCCATTGTAGTAATATTCATACCTGATGCAAAGTTGTAATCTCCAGTAGAGGATAAACCCTCTCCAAAGGCATATGAAAAGTTACCGACATTGTCCCATTCAGTGTCAATGGCCTCACCTGCCCTGATTGCCCTTTTTTCTGGAACCCACATAAACCTGATACCTCTCCCCTTTTTTGGCAATATCCCTGATGGCCCTTCAAAGAGTATTGAACCGTTTGATGTAGTGAGGGCAATGGGGGTTTCTATATTACTATCAATGTTAATAGCAAGCTTCCCTATCATTGTATCGCCTTTGACATTGACATATGCATCATCGTGATTGTGGTACAGGGGTGCATACACGCTATCGTGATTGTGATCGGATCTTGCAACAGTATTTGCACTACCGGTGCCTGCAAAGTTGACTGAGAATGTATTCCCTGCAAGGGTTAGACCATTGCCTGCTGAATATGTAGTATTCAGGTCTGTGTTGCATACCCAGGAACCAGAGGCACTTGAATATTTCAAAATCTGCCCATCATTGCAACCCGATTGGTTGAGCTTCTCCTTTGATATTGTGGCATTTGCTATGTCTACACCTGTAATCGTCCCATCCTGAATCATCTCAGATGTAATTGGCTCACCCCTCTTTATGAATCTTGTATCATAGGCGCTTCCATCAACATAGTTGGAGGCAAGAGAGATGTTATTTCCATTTATCTCGATTGGGGAGATCCCTATGTATGCAGTCTGAGTAAAGTCCTCACAAACCCAGTTATTCCCGTTGTATTTTGCTATCTGATTTGCATCACAGGCGAGTTCACCTAAAGTGTCGTTGTCCTTTCCATCTGCAAACCCCGATGGTATCCCTGAGATGTTGCTCCAATCGAATGCCGAACCCACCCACTTCCCATTCTCATCTATTACCTTATTCCCGTTTATCCATACGCTCTTCGGATGAATCTCACCAATTGCATCATAGGCATACTTCGAATAAAATGCATACGGCACAGAGCCTATCTTCTGCCTCGGTGTACCCTTATATGCTCCGATAGATATTTCAAGGTACAAATTCTTATCTGTCTCAAATACAGGCATCAGGGCTGAATCATCTACCTCTATTACATAGTACCCATCCTTCACCTCCACATCGAACGCCTGCTCGAACAGCTTGTCGTCACCATCCGGACTTGAGTAGATCCCAATAGTGATGGACTGATTACCACTTACGGGCTTCCCATCTGAGTCCTCAATATACCCCTGATGAACTATAAATCCCGGGACAGCACTCACACTCCCTGCCAGTAACATAAATACCATAAAAAATACTACCTTCTTCATCTTCTCCTCCTTTGTTTACTTTTTGTATAATTTTGACCTGTGAACCTTCTTCCCATTCACATCTATTACCGGAGCGGCACTCGTCCCGGTAACAGATTTCACTCTCATATTCTCCACCTTCGTCTCTCCACCCGCCATATCATATAGAGATGGCAACCTTACACCCATCGATGTGTCACTCCCTATATCCGTAGATATGTCTGTAATTGCATCCTCCCCTGCATCCTCTATATCCTCAATTATATCCTCAATCTGGGTATCTGGAATATCACTTATGGCGTCCAGAATATCTGACTCCACATCATATCCTGTATCCTTCCCGCCATCCTTGCCTGCGTCTTTTCCTCCATCAAGACCAGCATCCCTTCCGGCATCGAGACCAGCATCTTTTATCGGTTTTGTACCCTTATGACATACCTTGTCCTCCCCGCAGTATTGACCAGATGGGCACTGTTCATCCGTTTCACAACTCTCTCCAGCTGTGTCGGAAGAGCAAGATATAAATACTAATATTGATAAGAGAAATAACAGAAAAAGATATTTTTGCATTTTTAAGCCTCCGCAATTGTGGAACTTGATTTTATTTGTCAGGATTGCAATGTCAAGTAAAAAAAAGGAAAAACGAATGAGAAGGATAGTAAGCCCCAGGGTGCAAAGAGAGGTATAAAAGGGAGAAGTGCCAGTGGGGAATAATATCTTTACCATTTTTGTCATCTCTAACTTGACAATCCATATTTGATTGTTTATAAAAACACGATTTTTCAGGAGGGTATAGATATGAAGAAAGGACCAATATCTAAGTTTATCGAAAGGCATTATCTACATTTTAACGCCGCTACCCTATTGGATGCTGCAAGGGCATATAAAGAGCACATTGATAATGGGGGCAAGATGATGATTACCCTCGCCGGGGCCATGTCAACAGCAGAACTCGGGATATCCCTTGCTGAGATGATAAGGCAGGATAAGGTGCATATCATCTCCTGCACCGGTGCAAATCTCGAAGAGGATATTATGAACCTGGTGGCACACTCTCACTATAAGAGAGTACCTGGTTATAGATACTTTACCCCAGAGATGGAGAAGGATCTCCTGGACAATCATTACAACCGTGTAACTGACACCTGTATACCGGAGGAGGAGGCTTTCAGGAGACTCGAGAGGCACCTAATAAAATACTGGAAGAAGGCTCAGAAGAGTGGTAAGAGATTCTTTCCTCACGAATATATGTATCAGATCCTGAGAAGTGATGAGCTCGAGCAATACTACGAGATCGACCCGAAGGATAGCTGGATGCTCGCGGCGGCTGAGAAGAATCTCCCGATAGTAGTGCCGGGGTGGGAGGATTCTACAATAGGAAATATCTTTGCTGCCCATTGTATTATGAATGAATTCAGTCCCTCTATAGTGAAAAGTGGTATTGAGTATATGATATGGCTGGCTGACTGGTATCAAAAGAACTCTAAGGGTAAGGGTATTGGGTTCTATCAGATAGGCGGTGGGATTGCCGGCGATTTCCCGATCTGTGTGGTACCAATGCTTCATCAGGACCTGGGCTTGAAAGATGTCCCACTATGGGCGTATTTCTGCCAGATAAGTGATTCTACTACATCTTATGGCTCTTATAGCGGTGCGGTCCCGAATGAAAAGATTACCTGGGGTAAGCTGGGTGTAGATACGCCAAAGTATATAATAGAGAGCGATGCCACCATAGTCGCTCCACTTATGTTTGCGTATATCCTGGGCTGGTAGACTTCTCAATCTTCTGCTTCTCCCTTTTTACTCTCTCACTTTCTGATTTTCATTCTCCCTTTTTAGTTATTAAATCATTCTGGTCTTATCTACGAATTATGTAATCATTCAGTTACATAGGGCTATCATTGCCGTTTATAAAGTTTGTAGATTCTGGGAATTCGGCAAATTAAGATGTAAGTTCTGTTTTAATAAAAAATTACAAGCGTCCCAAAATGTGTGCATAAGATAAAATAAAAATACTTCATAGGCTCATCCTCCACTATGAAGGAGATGATCCATGAAGTTCAACCTAACTATCTACCTAACAGTAGCTATTTCAGTTGCAATCCACAAAGGTACTTTTGATTATTAACGAGAAATATTCTATATCTCTATCCATATATCTTTCGTTTTGAGGGAGTGGGCGGAGGGCCTTAAGAAACCTCTCAGCACATCTACTATACTAACTTCCACAGACTCTTCAAATAATTCTTCAGGATATAAACTACAGTAAAATCAAGAGATTTATTCACAATATATGTGAAAGGTATAAAAAGGGGAGGATACTAATTAGGCATAAATCTGGCACAGTTTTTGCAGACAAATTGATGTGCTCACTTAATTGGGAGTTATGTCAACCTTTTTAAGGAGGTATCAGGATGAAGAGATTATGTTTCGCGATTTTGATTCTTTTGTTATCCAGCATCGTGTATGGTAACGAGGCCCAGACCGAGGCAAGGGTCTCCAGTACGAGGTTTGGAGTCCTTGCAGATTTTGGGGTTGGTGGGAGTTTTACTACATCTTTCGAGTACAAAGGGAGCAAGTTCAAGGACGAGAGTGATTATGCCCTTACGAAGGGTGTCTCTTTTTACTCCTTATGGCCATTTAGTGATTTAATGAAATTGGGTGTGGAGACAAGGTTTTTGCTATGGAATAGTGAGGATGCTGATCTGGCTGATATGAATCCTGAGAAGACTGTTGACCTCTCCCCTGTTATAAGGTTTGAGAATAGGTTTGATAACAGATTTATGGGTTTTGTAAAGTTTGCACCGGGCTTTTCACTTTATATTCCAAGTGATGACTATAATGAGGAAAAATTTATTATTGGAGATGGTTTTGGATACAATATTGCCCTTACGCTTGGATTTGAGTTGAGTCTTTCTAATAGGGTATCTTTGATTAGTGAGGCTGGATATATGAGCCATACTGTATATGGTAAATATAAGGGTCGGGGAGATTATTCGGGTATTAATATATCGTATAAGCTTGATGGAGGGCAGTACTTCTTTAATGCCGGTCTGACCTTCTGACTGTTTCTTTAAAAATTATTTTCAGGTCCTGTTTTGAACGAGACAGGACCTTTTTTATTTTAATCGCATGGACAACTTATTTTATTTTGATATCTGTTGCTGTGCAGCATAATATAAACCAGTTTGTGATTTAAGGCCTTTTTTGTCTATGAATGAATTTGTGTGAATTGGGTTTGCTAAAATCGCAAAAGGAATGTATATATTACCTTGTCTACTATTTTTCGATGCTGTGAGGTTCAGGATTATGATAAAAAAATTTATATATTCAATATTGATGATTATCCTGCCTTCGATGGTAATATCAGAGGAGAGGGTAGAGTTTACAAAGACATACAATCCAAGGGTCTTCTCATACACTTTGAAGAAGGAGGAGTCCAGTTTATTTGCTCTTCTAATTAATTCCTCAAAGGAAGAGGAGAGAGAGTTGTTTGAGATGGACGCAAAGTTGTGTGCCGCTGCCAGATATAATTCCATAAATCTATCAAAAAAGGGGGAGGTCCCCAAAAAGTTAGAAACTACTGCAATGAGACCCCTTTTGTGGTCTTATGGCGTCTATGATTTCCAGTATCTCCCCACGGCATTTGTATACAGATCAGAAGAGAGCCTGAAGGATACGATCAAGACATACATTCTTACAATAACCAAAAGAGGTTTTTTCAATTGTGGTGTAGGGGTGTCAGATTTTAAGGATGAGAAGAAGATTGCTACTATAATATGTTCAAAAAGGGTTGTTGATGCTTTTGATATACCCAAGGTTATGAATAATGGCTCATACCTGAATCTGGAGTTCAAGGTCAGGAATGGATACAGGGAGCCTATTTTGTATTTTTCCCCTCCATCCGGTGATGTGAAGAAGATCGCACCCGCTATTCAGGAAGGAGGAAGTTATAGTTATTCTTATGAGCTCTCAGGAGGAGAGGGGAAGTATCTTGTACAGATAATCGTTCAGGGGAATAATGGTCCTGAAGGTGTCTTCCTGATACCTGTCTATGTGGGGGTTCAACTTACGGACATAAAGAAGGAGATGTTGACTTATATTAACCTTGAGGACAATACCAAAAATGTTTCTGTTGAAGTTGCAAAGGATATGATTCTCAAGGCAATAAATTTTGAGAGAAAAAAGCAGAATATTGCTCCATTAAAAATCAATGAGCAACTCTCTAAAATTGCCTATTCCAAGAGTAAGGCTATGGCTGAGAAACAGTTGTTTGGCCACGAGATTGAGGAGCATAAACTTGAGGATATGCTGAAATCGGAGAATATACAGTTTGTCAAGGCCTCTGAGAATATCGGGCTTAATAGCTCACCAAGAATGGCACATTTCTTATTTATGTCCTCACCTGCTCACAGGTCAAATATATTGAATCCTGTCTTTAAAGAGGTCGGGATAGGTATATACAAGGTTGGTGATGGAGAGGATACCCAGTGGTTTATCACAGAGATATTTTTAATTCCGAAGGAGTTGTAATTTGGCTGAGATAATCGTGAGCAGAGAGTTCGAGGGTATGAAGATTCAGAGGTTCATAAAACGCCTCTATCCGTCCCTTCCAATCTCTCTGATATACAGGATTATAAGGAAGGGGAAGGTGAGGGTTAACAGGAAGAAGGTTGAGCACAACTTTGTTGTGAAAGAAGGGGATAGTGTAATACTTCACTTGCCTCCAGATATGCTTACGCTTTCAGCAGGTGATGAGGGGGGTTCTGATTCTAATTATGTTATTTCAAAAGAGGATATAATCTTTGAAAATGAGGATTTCATCGCCATAAATAAACCTGCCGGGCTGGCTGTGCATGGTGGAGAGGGGCATAAGGAGGATGTGTTGCTTGGGGCTATAAAGAGATACTTGAATTTTAATGAGTCTCAGCTTAGATTCCCACCGACGCCTGTTCACAGGCTCGATATAGATACCTCTGGAGTTTTGATCTTTGCTAAAAACTATGACTTTTTGAGGGGATTTAATGAGATTCAGAGGGGACAGAAGATTTACAAGGAATATGTTGCTCTTGTAAGTGGCAGGTCCGATAGGCGTGAATTTGTCATAGAATTGCCTGTAATTCGTAGAGATAGACCCGGGGGACTTTCCACTGAGAAGGTGGGCAAGACTATCGTCAAGCCAGTCGCTGTGTCAGAGAAATTTGCAGCTGAGTTGAAGGCATTCAGTTTGCTGCGTGTTATAATAAGGACAGGAAGGACTCATCAGATAAGGTCACACCTTATGCAAAAAGGTCTACCTATTGTGGGTGATAGACTCTATGGGGATAAAGAGGTGAATAGATGGGCATTGAAGAGGTTGAATCTGAAGAGGCAATTCTTGCATTCTGCCATTATGAGATTTTCATTAAATGGCGGGGAGTATGAGTTGACCGCTCCAATGCCATATGATCTCAGAGATGTGCTTTCAAATCTTGATATCGATTTTACTTTGTAGTGATGGAGGAGATATGAAGGCTTCTTACAGGGCTATTATCGGTAGAGAGTTTGTGGATAGTGATGAGAAGATTGAGGTGAAAAATCCATATAATGACTCTCATCTGACTTATGTAACAATGGCGGGAGAGGACCTGTTCATAACGGCTTTAGAGAAGGCGAGGACGGCACAGAGAGAGTTTATCAAAATGTCACTCCCTGAGAGATCAGCGGTGTTACTCAGGGCATCTGAGGAGATTGACAGGAACAGAGAACACCTTGCAAGGATAATTACCCTCGAGTCAGGTAAGCCCATTAAGGATGCCAGGGCAGAGGTGGAGCGGGCTGCGATTGTCTTCAGGATTGCCTATTCGTTGTGCGAGGAGGAGAGGGGGGAATTTTTATCTCTGGAGAAAAATCCTGTATCGAGGAGGCATTTCGGTATCGTAAGGAGATTCCCTCTTGGTGCTGGTATTGGCATAACCCCATTCAATTTCCCCTTGAATCTGGTTGCCCATAAGGTTGCCCCTGCCCTTGCCTCCGGGAATGCCATAATTATCAAGCCTGCCTCGAAGACGCCTGTATCAGCCCTTCTACTTGCAGATATACTCAATAGCGCACAGTTGATGGATGGTATGCTCTCTGTGCTCCCATCTAAATCAGAGGTAGTGGAGAGGGTGATTACCCGCAGTGATTCCCTGAAGTTCCTTACATTTACTGGGAGTGCGTCTGTGGGGTGGCACTTAAAATCCCTTGTACCCAAAAAGAAGGTGCTCCTTGAACTGGGCGGGAATGCGGGGCTCATAATAGATAGGGATGTGGATATTGAGTATGCTGTTAAGAGGTCGGTGTATGGGGCGTTCGCTTATTCGGGGCAGATATGTATATCAGTGCAGCGGATCTTTGTTCACAGGGAGGTTTTTGATAGATTCCTTGACGCATTTGTCCTGGCGGCCGAGGGATTGAAGGCAGGAGATCCCCTTTCGGAGAATGTGGACATCGGTCCGGTGATAGACAGGCAGAGTGTAGAGCGGATTATGACTATAATCGATGAGGCAAAGAAGGGGGGTGCAAAGGTGCTGACGGGTGGAGAGGTTATGGAGAATAACATCATAAAGCCTACCGTCCTCACGGATACGAAACCTGATATGAGGGTGTATGCTGAGGAGGTGTTTGGACCTGTGGTGACAATAGAGAGGATTGACAGTATCAACGAGGGTATAGAGAGGATAAACTCCTCTATCTATGGACTTCAGGCGGGGATATTTACAAATAATATCAAAAATGCATTTATGGCTTATGAGGGCATTGAGGCTGGTGGAGTAGTGGTAAACAATATCCCTACATTCAGGTCTGATAATATGCCCTATGGGGGTGTAAAGGAGTCTGGTTTCGGGAGAGAGGGTGTCAGGTATGCTATGGAGGAACTCACAGAACCAAGGCTTCTGGTCCTAAACCTGAATGTATGAGATTATGTATTATAGCATCTATACTGATTCTGATTTCTTTCACTGCGTATTCTAAAGTAACACCATTAAATCCTGCATCTGATAGAGGTAAAGAACAGATTGGTTATAGGGTCAATGTATATGGTAACAGGATTATCTCGACCGAGGACCTTTTCAAGATCGGGAGATTGAGTAAAAGAGAGAGGTTTTCAAGGAGTGACATAATAACGGCAGTAAAGAGGATTGAGGGTTTTTATCTATCAAAGGGGTACGATTTAGTTGAAATCAGTTATCTATTCCTGATGGATGAGTGGTATATCTTTGTAAACGAGGGTAGAATAGGTAAGATAATTATAAAGGGTGAGGACTCCCTCAAGACACTTGTTCTGAAAAATATAATCAGATTGAGAGAGGATACATTCAACACTTATGAATTGAAGAAGATACTGGAGCAGATAAAGAGGGATTATGGATTTAAGAGGGTGCAATACAGACTCCTTCCTGTCTCTGAAGACAGGTCGTCTCGTCTCCCTGTTACCGAAAAATTGAGCGGTCTTTTAAGTGGGAATGATAGATCGTATATAGAACCTGAGTACGATTTGATGGTAATAATAAAGAAGAAGGAATGGGGGGAGGGGTTTGGTGTATCTCTTGATTATAATTCCTTTGGCCTGATTGTGGGTACTGGATATTCTGATAGTTCCATAATACTTCAGGATGATAGATTCAGGTCATCGGGGAAGGGTGGATTTAATTTGAGGAGAGACTTAGATGGTGGTGAGAACAGGTTTGTCTTAACCCTTGTCTCATTTGATCTCCTGTATGTGCCGTCTATCCTCAGATTCAGGTATTTTAAGCCCGACTTTGAGATCGAGGTCTCTGATAAGAGCTTTATGAGGGCGGATATACCCCTGAATGAATATCGCATATTCTCTGTAGATACCTCATTTATGGCAGGAGTGGAGATCACAGATAATATGTCCCTCTCATACGGGTTGGGGACAGAATGGATATATACTCACGACTTTGATTATGTCTCAAACAGGGATGTGAGGCTAATGGGGACAAGATTGATGAGGAGTTATCTATATATGAGATTCAGTTACCTAAGGAATGAGATAATGTTCAGGAGTGACCTGAGGGATTTTCTACAATTAAGGATCAAGCATTTTATACCCTCAGAGATGGAGTCTCACTCTCTGTTGCAGGCTGACTATCAGAAGACATATATGTTTGCCCACGACTACTTAAAGATATACTCTGGCGGGAAGTTCCTTTTTCAGGAGGTTCCATTCTTTGATGAGTTCTCCATTGCCTATTCGGCCTTCAAGTCCTCTTTTTCTGATAGATACTACGCCCGTGATGCCTTCTATCTGTCTTTTGAGTACAATCTATCCATTTACAGGGATATAATGCACACTGCATTTTTCACTGATTTTATAGTATTCTACTATAGGGACTACCCCTCTTCGGATATGTACTGGCTTGGAGCCTTTGATGGTGGTGCGGGACTGAAGGTGCTTTTGCTCGATGTTTTTCTTTTAAGGGCTGACTATGTGGAGGCTCTGGCATTCAATGGAGTGAGAGGGAGTCAGGTGCTATTCTCTATAAGTAAGGTGTTTTGATTACTACCCCAATTCTTTAGGAATAAACTTTTGTAAGTTGACATAATTGAAACCAGTAATTAGTATATGCATCTGTAGATATGAGACTCTATATTAAGGAGAGTATTTATGGAAAGAAAGGTATATTTCGACAACAACGCCACAACGCCGATACGGAGAGAGGCATACGAGAAGATGATACCCTTTCTTACCGAGCACTTCGGGAATCCGAGCTCTGTTCACTGGGCGGGGAGGAAGGTTCATCAGGCGATTGAGGAGGCGAGGAATAACATAGCAAGGCTTTTGAACTGTACAGACAGAGAGATAGTCTTTACTGCAGGTGGATCGGAATCTGATAATCACGCCATAAAGGGGACATTCTTTGCCTTTAAGAATAAAGGAAGGCATATCATAACTACAAAGGTAGAACACCCCGCTGTTCTTGAGACCGTAAAGGACCTCAAGAAGTTCGGTGCTGAGGTCACTTTTCTGGGAGTGGATGAGTTTGGAGAACTCGATCTGAACGAGCTCGAGAAGGCCATAAGACCCGATACAATCCTTGTAACAATAATGTATGCAAATAATGAGACGGGTGTTGTATTCCCCATAAAGGAGATTACCAGAATTGTAAAGAGGAAGAATCCAGAGACTATAGTCCACACAGACGCCGTGCAGGTGGCCGGAAAGGAGAAGATTGATGTAATAGACCTGGGGGTTGACCTGCTATCTATATCCGGGCACAAACTGTATGCCCCCAAGGGTGTAGGAGCTCTATACATAAAGAAGGGGCTCAGAATTGATAGGCTCATATCAGGAGGACATCAGGAGAGGAATAGGCGCGCCGGTACGGAGAATGTCGCCTCTATTGTTGCCTTCGGAGAGGCTGCACGCCTTGCCATTGATGAGATAGAGGAGGAGAAGAAGCGATTGCAGTACTTGAGGGATAAATTGGAGATTGGCATTCTCGAGAGGATACCTTATGTAAAGTTGAACGGGCACAAGACGCACCGCCTATGCAATACGACTAATCTCTCATTCAAGTATGTTGAGGGAGAGGGTATACTCCTGTCTCTCGATATGGTGGGGATCGCAGCATCTTCAGGCTCTGCCTGTACAAGTGGCTCTCTCGATCCCTCGCATGTATTACTCGCTATGGGGCTCGACCACGAAACTGCTCACGGCTCGGTCAGGCTCTCTCTGGGGAGGTTCAATACAGAGGAGGAAGTGGATTATATGTTGCAGGAGCTCCCGCCTATTATTGAGAGGCTCAGGAGTATGTCTCCATTATATAATAGAAGACCTGATGAGCCCGAACCGTTCAGGGTCGAGAATTGTGAAACCCATCACCACGGGGAGGAGTAATGCCAGACCAGAAATGTACAAGGAGTTCTAAGAGGAAGATGAAATGTGTAAAGTGCCTTTCTCTTGTAAATGAATTGTTGAAGCAGCCGGATATAAATGAAGACGAGATATCAAAGCTAAACAGGATCAAAAACTTACTCGAAAAGGGTTCCATCATCTCTGAGTCACAGGTGAAATATATATATGACCTCTGGGAGAGACACGGTAATCAATAATTGATCTCTAATGGCGGAATAATTTCCTCTCTTTGCCTGTTTATTCTATCAGGTATGGGTAAGAAGGATAGAGAGAGCATAAAACAAGAATTTGTAAGACACTTAAAGGATGTCTACAATCTCTGTCTCTATCTGACAAGGAGCGATCTGGAGGCGGAAGACCTTACACAGGATACATTTGCCAGAGCGCTGGAGTATATCGATTCCTATACCCCCAATACCAATGCAAAGGCATTCTTATTCAAGATCGCCACGAGTATCTTCTATAACAGGGTGAATAGTAGTAATACCCATAATAATATAGAATACAGGAGCTTTATGGAGGATGATGGCTCTGAGGTAATAGGACGGGATCTGACCCTTGTAGAGGATGAGGAGGATAGGTTTGTAAGGTCGTTTACATCTGCCCAGATAAGGAGACTGCTCTTGAACCTGTCTTTTGAGCACAGGACGATACTCATCCTCGCAGATATAGAGGAGTTTTCATACGAGGAGATCTCCAGGATACTCAATATACCTATAGGTACCGTTATGAGCAGGCTGAACCGAGCACGAAATGCCTTAAAGAAAGAGATATTCAGGATGAACGAGATCATCGAGAAGGAGTCAAGCGGGGCCAACATAATTAGATTCAAAGGCAATTCAAAATACGGGAATGACTGATGGACTGCAGAGAAGTAAAGAATCTGATTACTCTCTATGTAGATGGAGAGCTCGACTCTGTTGAAAGCAGGGAGATAGTGGAGCACCTCTCAAGGTGTGAATCCTGTTATCTTGAGGTCAGAAGGGAGAGGTATATAAAAAGACTTTTGAAGAAGGGGGCAGTCTTTAAGGAACCGCCCGTAAGTCTTATATCCAATATAACTAAGTTGTACGAAGAGAAACGAGATATATTGCCTCTGGTACTGAGATTTGTACCTGTGATGCTCTTGATCTTCTTTCTCTCTTTTATGCTATTCTATAAGTTGCAGCAGGATAGACTTGACAATAAGATACTCAGAAATATATCCAATCCGCCGATGAGTGCATCCATAAGCGATATAAATAAACTATTTTCCATCTTCAAACCTGCCGAAAACAGGCTGACTTTAAAAGAGAATTCCTCCTCAAATATTAGATTCATAGGGCTAAAATACAACCGCCTTGACGACCGGGAGGCGGCCCATATCTATTATAACCACAAAGGGAAGAATATCTCTGTATTTGCCATAAGTGGCACTATTATAGACAAGGCACACTTTATACCTATCATTCCTTATAGAGATAATTCGTATATCGTAAAACGAGATGGAAAGAAACTCCTCTTCTCCACTGACAGGGACATTACTTATGCCGTTGCAGGTGATGCTGACGAAGACGAATTATACGAGGTCCTCTCGAGCCTCAGATGAAAAGGATAGCCCTGATAACCGATTTTGGGAATTCTCACTATACAGGTATACTCAAGGGTGTTATAAGTTCCATTGACCCATCCATACCTGTAATTGATATCACCCATTATGTATCACCCCAGAATATAATCGAAGGGGCATTCATTCTCAGAGAGTCCTATCCATTCTTCGGGAGTGATGTTGTATTTCTTGTGGTAGTTGACCCCGGTGTGGGTTCAGATAGGCGGGGGATTGTAATAAGAAAGGGAGGGAACTACTTCATAGGACCTGATAACGGCATCTTTGAATTTGTGATAAAAGATGGGGATTATGAGGCTTATGAGATAGTAAAGAATGACTTCTTTACATCAAGTGTATCTTCTACATTTCACGGGAGGGATATATTTGCCCCTCTTGCGGCCTTAATTGCATCGGGCAGGGATTTTAAGGATATTATAAGCCCTGTTGAGAGTATAGTCAGGCTTGAAATTCCACAGCCCGAGGTGAGTGATAGCGTAATAACGGGTGAGATCATATACATTGACAGTTTTGGAAATCTAATCACGAATATCCCTTTATCACTTGTTGATGGATATAATTGCTCTGTGAAGATCAAGAACAGGAGGCTCGGCAGGATAAGGAGGACCTACTTTGAGGTTAGAAGGGGTTTCCCTGTACCACTCATAGGGTCGTCAGATATGCTTGAGATTGCAATCTATTGCGGGTCTGCAGAGCGATGGTTCAATATCAAACGAGAAAGGCTTAAGAGTTACAGGATAATTGTCAATCGCCGTCCCATCAAAAAGCCCAGATCAGAGTAATACACCGGTATTTGGTATGAAAATCGGGTTCGAGATCAAAGATTATTTATGGCGTGTCTTATGTAGTGAAATGAGATGAGTATCAGAAAAAGGGAGTTTACTATAATTATTGCCCTTCTATGCTTTACAAGTCTGAGGATGTAATCTCCGAATATGAGTATTGCCAGTGGGTAGATGGATGAAGAGAGGGCAAAAGAGAATCCCACCAGAATAGAGTTAAGCAAGGTCCCTTTTATTGCAAGGGGTAGAAGTATAATTAGCCTTCCACACATCGCAGAACCCCTTAATAATCCGAGAAATAGGCCAAATAGTAAGCCCGACTTCTGTGCCCCATCCGAATTTTTACCCCACAGTCTCCTTGCCTCACGGGTGAGGGGTTCTATCTGGATATCCTCTGAACTGCAATCCCTCTCTTTATCCGAGCAGTCTTCACAATACTTATGAATTTCGGGGTTTTTGCTGATTATACAGGTGTTACAATTGTGTTCACAGCTCTCGGATAGTTTTGTATGCAGGTTATGGTAGTGGCCCTCTTCTACCTGTCCTCTCGAATATTTATAGATAAAGTAGATTCCGAACATCAGTACGGATATTGCGGAGAGCATATCCAGATAAAAGGCAGATATCTTTATAGAGTTTCCTGCGATGTGGAATAGGACAACGAAAGCTATAATCCCTGCAAATCTTCCAATGATATAACCCGCCCCTGTAGATTTGTGGGAGGTCTGCAGGGAGAATATGACAATGGCACATATCCAGATGTTTGAAAATGAGAGACCTAATAATATTGCTGTATATAGATCAGCCATCATAATACATTAGATGAGAAAAGTACTCGTGAGGTTTCTTATGCCTCTCTAATATACCCCTTTGAGAGCATAAATGCTATAGCCTTTGCCACCTCTATGTCTGTGAGCGGGGATTTGTCCATAACTGCCTTAATCTGCCCGTAATTGATTATGAGTTGCAGGATGTCCAGTTGCTCGGGGTTGAGATCCTTTAAGGGTGGGGTAATTGGCACATTGAGTGTAAGGGATCTATTGAGCGGTGGAATCTGTGAAGATATTTTCTTGAGTTCATCCCTCTGTCGCAGCGCCTCCATAAGGAGTACATCCAGATCCTCATCTATCTCTACAACAAACTTCCTGTTGTCAGGTGGGTCAAATCTATAACTCCCCTTATCCCAGGTGATTATTCTGTATATGGCCTTTATCGGGTTGAGGGAGTGGTTCTCGTTTATACAGGCATAGGTTATCTGTCCATTCCTGAAGAAGATCTTCCCTTCATCCTGACTCTTGATTACAAGGACGCCACTCTTCTTCGAGACAGTTATCATCTGCAACAGGTCAGCCATTGGTATCTCGGCCAGTGTCCCCTGTTGAATGGAAGGACCGCCGAGCATAGTCTTTTTCTGTGGCTGCTGTGGCTCTTTTACCTCTTCCTTAGGTACACCCTTTGTTATTTTGGCTTGCCCAACAGGTTTTTTTATCTCACCTCTCTCCAGTCTGAAGAGGGAGGTCCCCACCAGGATTCTATCCCCCTCCTTCAACCTGACCCGTTTGATTCTCTCGCCGTTGACAAATGTGCCATTAGTTGAACCGAGGTCCTGAATATATACCTGTCCATTGGTCAGAACAAGCTTGGCGTGCATCCTTGATACCATATCCTCGACGATCACTATATCGATATCGCTCTTTCTCCCGATGATATATTCCCGATTGTCGTCGAGAGGTAACTCTCCTCCCTGATATTTGCCAGAGATAAACTTTAGTACATAACCGCTGAAGGCCATAGCTCCCTCCATTATTTAATTTGGTGTTGTTCTATAAGTCTTATATACATCTGGGCATTTTTATTCTCAGGGTCTCTCTTGAGTACCTCTTCAAAATGGTACCTCGATTCGTCTCTCCTCCCGCTCAAAAAGAGGAGTATACCCAGATTGATTCTTGCGTTGTTGAAGTTTGGATTCTTCGTTAAGATCTCTTTGAGTATCTGAATCGCCTCATCTCTCTCGCCCCTCTCTTTGAGCACCATCGCCAGTTTGAATTTTATATCCAGGTATTCAGGGGCGAAGTCGAGGGCCCTTCTGTATTCCCGTTCGGCAAAGAGGAGGTGTCCCGCCCCCTTGAATACATCCCCGATCTCGGCGTACATATTTGCTACCTTGCTCTTCAGATAGGGCTCTATATCACTCGTCTTCCTTGCCTCTACGATCTCCCTCATCTTGCGGTGTACCTGATTTGCTTTCTCGTATTCGCCGTGTTCGTTGTACAGGAGTGCCAGATTTGTAGCAGCCTCTACATAACCAGGGTTCATATTCACTGCCTCTTCAAGGTATCTCCTTGCATTCTCATAGTCGTTTCTATGCCAGGCAATAACACCAAGCATATAATACACATCAGCAAAGGGTTTCCCGATCCTCAAAGCCTCCAGAAGATACCCTTCGGCATCTTCATACTTCTCTGCCTTGAATAACTCAGTCCCTTTCTCTACATACTCTCTAAAGTCAGGCATAACTCAACCCTTCCTGTTGGATTTGATAATATCCCGTAATTTCATCAAATATTTACTTTTAGGAAAATTTTTATTCATATCTTTAAGAGCCTTATCAAAATCTTCTGTCTTGTTTTGTAGATAGAGGGAATAACACAGAAGATATAGTGCCTCGTCCATACCCTCCTGATAACCATACTTATTGATTATCCCTCTCATCCTGTTCTCTGTGGCTTCAAACTTCTTCCTCTTCAGATAGAATTTTGCAACATATAGGTCGTGCTTTATGAGTTTTTTGTTTACCTCTTCAAGATACCCCTTTGCCTCCCTTTCATACTTTGAACCTTTATATTTTGTCAGAAATTCGTAGAATGCATCCCTTGCCTTTAATAAAGAGGTCTGATCCTTTTCGTAGGCGGGCGGAAGGAAGAACCAGTCTGAAGGGGCGTCCCTGTAGTATGACAAAGCAATTCTGAAGGAGGCATAGTCAGCCATCGGTGAGGAGGGGTGGAGTTTTAAAAATTCGGAGTATGACTCGGCCGCATCCAGATACTTCTCATCCTCAAAATAGACATCCCCTATCTTCAGTTCTGCCTCGGTGGCGTAAATGGAAAATGGGTATTTTGCCTTGACTTTATTGAACTTGTCCAGTGCCTCCTGATAGTACCCGCCTTTCAGGGACTTCATCGCATCCTCGAACTCCTCCTTTGCGCTCTCCTGCTCAGACTTTACCGCCGAGCCAGTCGTAGCACAACCGTATAAAAGGATAAGAATTACTGTAGTTGCAAGCCTGTAATGCATACTCAATGTTGAATATTATTATAATTTTTGGATTTGTATGTCAATAAATAATTAAATATTATGATAATCATTCAGTTACAGGTGGCAATCATTGCTGTTCATAAGGTTTGTAGATTCTGGGAATTCTGCAAAATAAGGTGCAAGTTCTGTTTTAATAAAAAATTTCACAACTTACCCATCTATTCGTTTACTTTTTACTTTATTAGCCACGCCTCTATAAGAGAGGGATTTGACTTAACCATTTCCTACTTCTTCTTATCCATTTCCCACTTCTTACTTACCCATTATAACTAAATTTTTACACATTATGGCCAGGAAGGGTTGACAGGAGGGGTTGGATATTTCAACTTTAGCCTGATATTCGATGGATTAGTTTTACGAGTTGTGTTTTATATAGATTGTGTTTTGTAAAAATTTATAATATAATCTGAAATGATGAAATTTTTTGTGGGATACCTGAAGGTCATCATCTGTGCCCTGTTCTTGTCAGGGGCCGTATGTACACCCGTCTCCCCTCCAGCATTTGCGCCGTCCAAGAGTCTTTATTATAACAACTCTGCAAATAGCCTTGATTGCAGGGTTTATGGTGGGGCAGCACATTCAATATTCCTGATTCCTCAAGATTTGCATGGTGCAGGCGGAGGTATAGAACTGGAGTACAGAGATGAACATACAGGTATAGGAATCACTGCATCTAAGGTCAAAGGCGAAGGACCATACGAGAACAATAATTCTGTCTCTGAAGTAGGTGGCTTTTTTACTTACTATTACAAAATGAGGGATTGGTGGATACTTGCCTTTGAGCCACGATTTGATATGGCTATTATCTCGAATGGAAGCAGAACTGTGATCCCTAATTTTATCCTTCACTCCTCTTTCCTCTCATACCCCTGGGAAGGGAAGATTACTTTGAGGGGAGGAATTAGCAAGGTATTGGAGAGGGGTGAACTTATGCTTGTAAAAAAGGAAATTATAATATACTTATTTGGTGAAGATAGAGAAGTTTACACATACTCTTATTTAAGGAGCTCATTTTACTTATCTTACGATAAAGCACTTATTTATCGCTTCAAAAAGGTGTATCTGGGTGCAGGCCTGGGATTGATAATTATTCTGGATAAGGATCATCACGGGAATATATGGCTTTACCCCGAGGTCATTTTTGGTCACGATTTCTGATTTTTTACTTGACAGATGGTTGAAATAAAAATAAGCAAGGATCAGCAACTTTAAATTGCCTTAAATGGCAGAAAGGAGGTTTTTTATGCGTAGAACACTTTTACTGGTTCTGGTCATTTCCCTTGTTTCTGCGGTTGCCTATGCTGGTAACTATGGGATGGCGGGTTGCGGACTTGGCTCAATGCTCATCAAAGAAGATGGTTTTGTGCAGGTATTTGCTGCTACAACCAATGGTACCTCGGGAAGCCAGACATTCGGTATCACAAGTGGTACATCCAATTGCACTAAGGATGGTGCAGTAAAGTCAGAGATGGAGAAGGAGGCATTTGTTGAGAGTGCAATGGCAGAACTTACAAAGGACATCGCAAAGGGTGAGGGTGAGTATCTGGCTACACTCTCCAATCTCTATGGGTGTGATCAGTCCTCTTCACAGAAGTTTGCATCAGCCCTCAAGGGAAACTTCGATGAGATCTCGAAGGCAACAGATGCACAGTCAATGATCTCTACAATTGATAAGACTGTAGCATCCGACGCAGAGCTCTCAAGATCCTGTAAGAATTACTGATTTACGGGTTTGCTTTTGATTAATCTCAGATGGATTTATTCCATCTGAGATTTTTTATTTTAAATGAGAACCACCTCCCTGTTATTTATCGCTCTATTCATTCAATCGATCATTTCTGGCATTGTGTGTCCTCATATATACGCTGATACAGACTTAAACTACAAATTGCGGGATTATATAGAATATCACAAATTATACGAAGAACCTGTCTGGCTTGCCCTCCTACATTACAAAAGGAGGGTAGATGGAGGTTATATCAGCGAGGCCGATGGGGAGAGATTCTTTATATCCCCATCGGGAAAGACTGATCCTGAATCTGAGATGCTCTATGATATAAATGCCTTTATGCGTTCTGAGAAAGATATACCTCAGGATGATATGCATCCACAGTGTAGATTCCCTGCTCGTTATAAGTGGCTGAAATCGCGTCTTATGGAACTGAACATACGATTTGTGGATATAAAGTGTCCCCGCTTTGAGGAGTGGAGCTCCCTCATTCGCCCCAGGGGTATGACTCTGGTGTATGCATCGGGTTATCTCAATAACCCAGCATCTATGTTCGGGCACACATTTATTCGTCTGGATAGAAAGGAAAAGTACACTGAGACAGATCTCCTATCTTATGTAGTAAATTATGCAGCAAATCCTACGACGACTAATGCATTATTCTATGCAATACTTGGATTGACAGGGGGCTTTCATGGGACATTCTCCACACTGCCGTACTATATGAAGGTGAGGGAATATGGTTCAATGGAACATAGGGATTTGTGGGAGTACCACCTGAATGTAAGTGATGAACAGCTTGACTATGTCCTCAGGCATATATGGGAGCTCGGGTCCACCTATTTCAATTACTACTATATTGATGAAAACTGCTCATATCACATCCTGTCCCTCATTCAGGTGGCATACCCCGAAATCGATTTCAGGGAGTATTTTCTAGTATATACAGTCCCTCAGGATACGATAAAATTTATCCTCAAACAGAAGGGACTGGTCAAAGGGGTTTCATATAGGCCATCACTCAAGTCAACTCTCGAGTCTATGGTAAAGAATCTCACAGATTCAGAACTTGATATGGCTATTGAGATAGGTAAATCGAAAGGGAGGTTGAATATACCAGATGGGTTTTATAAACTCAATGATAGATCAAAAGTAAGGGTTCTGGATACAGCCGCAGTTCTATTCCGATTTTACAATGGCTATGGTCTGAAAGAGGAGGAGGAGAGGGAGGTGGCAAGGCTCGAGAAGGAGATACTCCTTCTGAGGGCAAAGATAGATTTGATATCAGAGAAATCCGAAATATGGCAGCCAGCACCTCCACATACCTCGCACGGACCTGCGGCACTCGGGGTGAAAGGTGGATACTCCTCAAAAGGGTTCTTCGAGGGGATAAGCCTTAAGCCAGTTCTTCACGACCTTGTAAGCCCGGGTGATGGATATGAGCCTCTTACGCAGATAGATATGTTGAATCTGGAACTCAGATTCAATAATACATATGAAAAGGTCTTTGTAGACCGTTTTGATTTGATAAAGATATACTCCCTTGTGGAGATGCGAAGGTGGCTAAAAAAGTTGAGCTGGAATCTCAATATCTCATTTGAGGCAGATTATACTAAAGACCTGGAAAATATGAAGTATTTAAATCTGGTGTTAAGGGGAGGACCCGGAGTGACTTTCGGTTCAAAGATTATAAATCAGGAGACTTATTTTGCCTTCTGGGAGAGTGAGGGGGGGATTGATAGGGATTTCTCCCTCTACCTCAATTCGGGGTTTCTTTCGGGGATTATCTTTAATGTAAGTGGCAAGATTGATTTAATACTTCAGGACAGGATTTACTATGAGTTTTATGGACAGAGAGGCTTAGAAAACGAATTCTCCTCTATTCTCGCATACCATTTGATAAAGGACAGGGATATCAGAATCGGGAGTAAGCTTGATAGGAATGGTTATTATGAATACTCCATTGTTTTTTTTGTATTCTTTTAAGTATTTTCTTGACAATAATTCAACCTCCATATATGAGGGGAGTGGATGTGTGACTCTGCTCATTAAAGGAGGTGTATTGATGTTAAAGTATATTCTGATGATATTCGCCTTGGTATTCTTATTTAATTGTGCAGGTATACAGAGCCAGTGGTATTATCAGAGATATTCAACTAAGTATACCAAACAGAACAAGTGGTCAAACGCTTATACCAGTCAGATAAATGCCAATACTGTTATAAATGCATATGAATCCTATCAGTCTACAAGTCAGTCTACAAGCACAACAACGGGTCAATAAAATTACCAAAGGAGGTTTTTTTATGTTAAAGGTATTTGCAGCATTATTTATTTTATTTGCATTTAGTGGGTGTGTTATGGTTCCAAGCCCTCTGATGGGAGGAATTTATACGGATGTCCGATTCCCATCCGATGCCCCAAATCAGGCAAAGATCGTGGAGAAGAAGGGTGAGGCTTGTGCGACTTCAATTCTTGGTTTAGTTGCTACAGGTGACGCAAGCCTTTCAGCAGCGGCGAGTGATGGCAAAATAACCCAAATTACAGCAGTAGATTATCACGCGACCAATATCCTTGGTCTTTACGGGAAGTTCTGCACTATCGTCAGAGGCGAATAGGCAAGGAAGAAGTCAGAGTTCACACATCTGTTAGATACAGAAAACCGATGGCAATTTTAAGGTTGTCATCGGTTTTTTAGTATTTACAAATTAATACATTATGCTTATATTTTAAACAGCGTTCTGGAGGTATACTGCTATGGCAAATTCTATTAAGACTGTTTTACTCCTTGGTTTGATGTCGGGTATTATACTCTTTTTAGGTGAACTTGCAGGAGGGAAGGAGGGGTTGATAATTGCCCTTGGTTTTGCAGCATTTATGAATCTGTTTGCATACTGGTTTTCTGATAAGATTGTGCTTTTGAGCTCTGGTGCCCAGGAGGTGACACCCACCGATGCCCCGAGGCTTCACTCTATTGTAGATCAACTTGCTGCCTCTGCTGGTGTCCCGAAGCCAAGGGTGTATATCATCGACACTCCAATGCCAAATGCCTTTGCAACTGGAAGAAATCCTTCTCACTCTGCAGTAGCAGTTACGACGGGTTTACTGGACATACTCGATGACCACGAGTTGAGGGGTGTACTCGGTCACGAACTCGCCCATATAAAGAATAGGGATATCCTCATCTCTACAGTGGCTGCCATCCTCGCCTCAGCAATTACTGTACTCGCTCGAATGCTCGCCTGGGGTGCAATGTTTGCGGGGAGTTCGAGGGACAACGATTCGAGGGGCAGTTCCAATGCAATCTTCGGGTTGTTAATGATAATAGTAGCGCCACTTCTGGCAATGATAATACAGCTCTGGATCTCCCGAACGAGGGAGTATCAGGCAGACGAGACAGGGGCAAGGATTGCAGGTACTCCTCACGGACTTGCCTCAGCCCTTGCGAAGATTGCGAGGAGTTCAGAGAGAATACCCTTAGCTCCAAACCCTGCCACGGCACATATGTACATATACAGTCCCCTCTCCGGCGAATCCATATTGAGGATATTCTCAACCCATCCGCCGATAGAGGAGAGGATAAGGAGATTGAGGTCTATGACAATTTAATAAGAAGGAGATAGAGATGGAACAAAAGAAGAGCAAGGTGATAGATGAGATGGTTGAGAAGTGGGAGGAGACCCTGAGTATCATCTCCAACAGAATTCTTTCAAATGAGAAGTTGTTGAATCTCGTCCAGACGATAATCGCACGGGCGATTACTGCCAAGGGGAAGGTAAATAAGAATATGGAAGTCGTACTGAACTCACTAAACCTCCCCACAAGAAAGGATATACAGAAGCTTTACGAGCATATAGACGAGCTGGATGAGAAGATAACAAAACTCCTCAAAAAATTAGAGAGCAAGTAATTTACCCTTCAAAAAGGGGAAGGGCAGATAGCCATCTATGAGCAGTTATAATTAGAACGGAATTATCTCTGTTTTTAATGACTCTGTAGGTGTTTTCTCTATTCACTAATTGGATAGCCGGGACATTGAAATATCTCTGAAATTTCAAAAGACTTTTCGATATGTCAGTCTCGTTGAACTTTGCCTCTATCAACAGGAGAGGTTTATGATAATAATGCAGATCAAGATTTCCATACTCTGAAATAGTCAAGACTTTTTCAGAGTTGACTCTGAAATGGTCGGAGGCTTATTTTCTATAAAAATGCCCAATGAGGCAGTATTCCGCCAGTTTTGCATCAAGTCTGTATAAGATGCTTCTCTTATTTTTTATCAGATTATATGGAATAAGTCCTGTTCTTATGTAATCTTTGGCTATCTTACGCCTTACTTGTTTTAAACTTCTCGACTTTGATATGCCCTCTATGCATTTGTTCAGGTATTTGTCATAACTTTTTTGTTTTGCTTTTTTATTTATCATCGCATCGTCGTAAACGGGGATTACTGAGGGAAAGAA
>Ga0078972_1005197_pt1 | contig 33651 bp, 32 predicted proteins | sample YelNatPaOPGAMG01_FD_67568 | JGI IMG/M metagenome (GOLD analysis project Ga0078972, IMG submission 67568) | Hot spring thermophilic microbial communities from Obsidian Pool, Yellowstone National Park, USA - OP-RAMG-01 (SPADES assembly) (version 2) | ecosystem: Environmental > Aquatic > Thermal... | reverse complement strand
CAGACTGCTATCTTGAATACATTTGTAAAATATCTTATTTAAAATTTATTTTACATTTGTAAAATGTAAAACAAAAAAATTATTAAGCCTCTGTTCAGAATTACCATAAAGTTTTTTTTCTTTATTGCATAAATAATACTTAAATAAATGGCTTTAAAACGCTTTTCCATCCCACTTCATATTCAGATTCTGTTAGCTATTCTGTTTGGTGGTTTTTTTGGTTATTTTTTCAATAATCTGGTTATTTATACAAACTGGGTTGGGGAAATTTTTCTGCGTGCCCTCAACATGATTATTGTTCCTCTGATTATATGTTCTATTACAACAGGGGTTGCGAGTGTTGGCAGCGGTGATAATCTTGGCAGATTAAGCTTTAAAACAATTGGCCTTTACATTCTTACAACTCTGATTGCTATTATTACAGGGTTTGTTTTAATTTCTGCAATAAAACCAGGTGCAGGTGCAAAGATTGGTTTAACTGTACCTGTAGATAATATTTCTGCTGCATCTGATAATTTTGGTCAGACTCTTATTAAAATTATACCAAACAATATTTTTGAAGCAATGGCACAGGGTCAGATGCTTGCTATAATATTTTTCTCTGTACTTGTTGGATATTTTATAACAAAAATAAGTGAAACACGACGGAATTTAATGCTTGATATATTAAATGCAGCCCTTGATGTTATAATGAAAATAACCCTGTTTATAATAAAATTTACTCCACTTGGTATTTTCAGCATAACGGCAAAAGTAATTGCCCAGCAAGTAGATATCGGAAACAATATAAGTGAGTTAGTCAGCAGGCTTGGACTCTATTTTCTGACAGTGTTATTTGGATTACTGGTTCATGGTTTAATTACCCTGCCTTTAATGGTAAAGCTACTAGGAAGGGTAAATCCATTCAGGCATTTTAAGAATATGGCTACTCCCCTGCTTACTGCTTTCTCCACATCATCATCAAATGCAACTCTTCCATTTACACTTGAAGCTGTTCAGAATAAAGACGGAGTTTCAAACAAAATAGCCAGTTTTACACTGCCACTCGGAGCTACAATAAATATGAACGGAACTGCACTTTACGAGTGTGTAGCCGTAATGTTTATTGCTCAGGCATACAATATTGACCTTACATTTGCACAACAGATTGTTATAATATTTACAGCTCTTTTAGCAGCAATAGGTTCTGCAGGGATACCTATGGCCGGACTGGTTATGATGGCGGTTGTAATTAAGGCAGCAGGATTGCCCATGGAAGGGATTGGTCTTGTAATTGCTGTTGACCGTATACTGGATATGTTCAGAACAGCAATAAATGTATATGGAGATACATGTGCTGCAGTAATAATAGCAAAATCAGAAGGAGAAAATCTTAAAATATAGTTTTTTGAAACAGTGCTGTTTAATTCACCTTCGCATTCCGCTATGGCCTTCAACCAAAATAGTCGCTTACACCTGGCGAAGTCGGCAGACGAAAAGTTTTGATTCAATTTCCCGGGGCTTGCCACGGAAACTTGTGTACAGAGCTTGCTCCGGGGTTTAATTCCATTTATTGTTATTTTATTCTCAGATATTCTGATAAGCAGCTTCAAGTTCTTCTGCAGTTGGCTCCCTGACATCAAGAACCGTACCTGTAAAGAATAAGTCAACACCAGCCATAGGATGATTAAAATCCATTTTTACGGTTTCATCTGTAATATTATTGATAGTTCCGAAAAATTGTTTGCCCGATCCGTTAGTCATTGGTACTTCATTCCCAATCCGGCAAATATTTTCATCAATTTTACCATCTATTTCAAAGGCAGATATAGGAATATCTACAATAAGATCTTCTCTTCTATCACCGTAAGCATCGGCAGATTTTAATGTAAAATTAAAATTATCTCCCTCTGATAATTCACTTAAAGCTGATTCGAAAGATGGCAACAAACGTCCTGTACCATAAATAAACTGAAAAGGGTTGTCGGTATCGACACTTTCAATTATACGTCCATTACTGTCAGTTTCTCTTAATTCATAAATAAGTGAAACCATCAAATTCTTTTTAATTTTCATTATTTTAATTTGTTATAATTTTTGTAAAAGTAGAATAAAAAATCAACAAAAAGTCATTTAATAAAACAAATAGCTCCCGGGCAGGGTAATTAATTGTATATTAATTTAGAAGAAGATTAGAAAATAAAACTTACCCTGATTTCGGGGTTACTGTACAGAGGATAATCTGAATCAAAGAGTGCCCATAAAACGATAAAATTAATTGAAGACCTCCTGCCAATCTGCTGACTTAATCCACCGCCTGCCAGAGGTGTATTTACATAAAAACGCTTAGGCCGTGGTTCTGAGGCAGGTGGTTTCCAGAAATCGGATTCGAGTGAAAGTATTTCATTTTCAAAATGAAAAAAGACACTCGTATGCACACCCAGAGGAATGAATTTGTCAATATCTCTTAAAAAGACGGCCTGGAGATATGAGCGAAATCCAAGTATATCAGTTTTTTCACCAAGGAATTTATAAAAGCGATAACTTGGTCCGGCAGCTGCAGCAAGACGGGGAAAAACCCATAAACCAGCTACAGGCGCCAATTCTATATCGGTAAACGTTCCAAGTTGCAAAGAAAAGCTGCCTCCAAAAAAAATTCTTTCTTTTAATGGCGGTATATCTTTTGTTTTTTCCTGTGCAGTTCCAACTCTTATCTGAAATATTACTATTAAACAAAAGATTGTCAGTTTATTAAAGCACATTGAAAAAGAAAATCTGTTTTGTATCATATTTTTATAATGTATATTTGGATTTGGAACATAAAAATAAAATTAAACCTGTAAAAAAAATCTGATCAGTATGAATATTTTGATTACCGGAGGATCAAAAGGTATAGGCATGGAAGCTGCAAAAGCACTTTCTGAAAACAAGAATAATAAAATAGTTATTACAGGACGGGATATGACAGCTCTAAAGAAAGCTGCATCTGGTTCCTCTTTCGGAAACATTCACTGCATAGGTTTTGATTTAACTCATTTAATTGAAAAGAAAGAGTTATTTGTAAAACAGGTTAAAGAAATCTTTAACAGTATTGACATATTGATAAACAATGCGGGATATCTTGTGAACAAAAAATTTGAAGATTATAATGAGAAGGACATAAGACTGATGATGGAAGTAAATTTCTTTGCTCCTGCCCTTCTGATAAAGACTTTGTTATCTTTTATGCATAAAGGATCACACATAGTTAATATTTCAAGTATGGGTGGTTATCAGGGCAGTGCAAAGTTTCCCGGACTTTCATGTTACAGTGCTTCAAAAGCTGCTATTGCCTGCCTTACAGAATGTCTTGCAGTTGAATTGTCTGAAAAAGGGGTTTCAGTAAATTGTTTATCTCCGGGAAGTGTTGACACTGAAATGTTTCAGAAAGCGTTTCCGAATTTAAAGGCAAATCTCTCTTCAAAGGAGATGGGAGAATTGGTGGCCTGGTTTGCTGTTAACGGCAATAAATATTTTAATGGGAAGATTATTCCGGTGAGTTTTGCTACTCCATAACATTCTGTATATTTTATCTTTACATATTATTATCATTTGTATTCCTTTACCTCTATCTGGCCTTTAATGGCAAGTAAAGCACTATATGCAAGAGCTTTCATTTCGTCTTCCCCGGGGTATATTTTAACATCAGCAATGAAGTTTACTCTTTCAATAATTTTTTCATTAAATGACTCCTGGTATGCCATTCCACCGGTCAGGATAATTGCATCAACATTTCCTTTGAGAACTGTTGCCATCGCACCTATTTCTTTGGCAACCTGGTAAGCTGCCGCGTCAACAATCAGTTTTGCCTTTTCATCATTTTCTTCTGCTTTTCTGCAGATTTCCCTGAAATCATTTGTGCCAAGGTAAGCGACCATGCCACCCTTTCCTATCAGCATTGAATTTATTTCTTCAGCAGAATATTTACCGCTCAGGCACAGATCGGCGAGTTGTTTTGAGGGTAATCCACCCGAACGTTCAGGGGAGAAAGGGCCATCACCTCCCAGTGCGTTGTTTACATCAATAACTTTTCCGTGGCAATGTGCACCGACACTTATTCCTCCCCCCATGTGAACAATAATCAGGTTCAGATCTTCATATTTTTTATCTGTTGATGATGCGTATAATCTGGCTATAGCTTTCTGATTCAGGGCATGAAATACAGACTTTCTTTCGATTGCAGGGTGACCTGAAATACGAGCAACAGGTTCCATCTCATCAACCACAACAGGATCAACAATAAATGCAGGTGTTCCAAACAGTTCTGATGCGATATCATCTGCAATAAAAGCACCAAGATTACTGGCATGTTCACCCATCGGACTATTTACAAGGTCACTCTTCATCTTATCATTGACTTTATATATACCTGATTCGATAGGTTTCACAAGTCCTCCCCTGCCTACCACTGCAACTATTTTTGAAAAATCAACATTTTGCCTCACCAGTTCTTTTATAATCATATTTTTCCGAAAATGGAACTGGTCAATAATTCTTGGAAATTCCAGCAGTTCTTCAGCAGTGTGTCTGATGGTTTTTTCGAAGACAAGTTTTTCTTCGTCGAAGAGTGCAAATTTGGTGGATGTTGATCCCGGGTTTACTGAAAGGATTAGTCTTTTTCCCATTATTGAGTGAGATTCTTATATTTTTATTTTTATTTATTTCCGGCCATCAGGCAGGCCAGTGCAATGCAATAATATTTTGATTTTTGTTTTTCGCTTCGTGACATTACTATTACCGGGCTGGAGGTACCTCTTATAAGTCCGGCCAGTTCGCCATTTGCAAAAAGCATAAGTCCTTTATAAAACGGATTGCATGATTCAATAGAGGGAAAAAGCAGGATATCAGCATCCCCGTTTACTGGTGTATTTATTCCTTTAATTTCCATTGTTTTTCTTTCGCATGCAAGGAAAATATCGAGTGGGCCATCCATGATACAGTTTTTTATCTGACCTCTTTCTGCCATTTTGCACATAACTGAATAGTGAATTGAATTTTCAAAATGGCGGCTGATTTTTTCTGATGCACCTATTAATGCCACTTTGGGTTTTTCAATGCCAAAGCAATTTGCCATTTCAATAGCATATTCTGCCATTGCAATTTTCTGGTCAAGGTCAGGGAAGGGAATAACAGCAGGGTCGGTAATAAACAGCAGTTTATGATAGGAAGGCATTTCAATTGCGCACACATAAGAAAGGACTGCACCAGGTATCATGATACCGTTTTCCTTGTCCATTACAGCTTTAAGAAATTTATCTGTACTTACCAGCCCTTTCATAACAATATCAGCATCGCCTCTTTTTACCATACTTACAGCTTCAGCTGAAGCTGTTGATTCGCTTTCTGATCCGATAATTGTGAACAAAGCAGGATCTATTGATTGGGAATGACAGACTTTAATGATTTCATTTTTCTTTCCCAGTAAAAAAGCTTCAGCGAGGCCATTTATTACAGCTTTTCCGACTGCTCCTATTGTATTGTTGTCCTGTGCCCATGAGATAGCAAGGCGGTGCTTTTTGCCTGATAAAAGCACTTTTTCAACCATCTGGTCAAGTGTTCTTATCATTATGCCTGTTTTTTACTGACTGCTGCAGCCAGCATAATACTGTCATATTTTGCCTGTTCCGAGTCTGATCTTGATGTCAGCACTATAGGCGTGGCAGCACCCAGAATTACTGATGCCACTTTGGCTTTTGCAAAGAAAACAAGTGATTTATAGAGAACATTGCCAACTTCTATATCGGGCATTAGTAGAAGGTCAGTATCACCTGCCACCTCACTTTTTATTCCCTTATGTCGGGCACTTTCCAAACTTACAGCGTTGTCAAATGCAAGCGGACCGTCAATTATACATCCTTTTATCTGGTCTCTCTGGTTCATTTTTGATAGCAGTGCAGCATCAAGTGTTGCTGACATGTTTTCATTTACCATTTCCACAGCTCCAAGCACAGCAACTTTCGGGTTTTGTATTCCCAATTTATGAAGACAATTTATTGAATTATTAATGATTGCTATTTTTTCCTGAAGATTTGGGGCAATATTCATTGCAACGTCAGTAACAGCAATTAGTTTATGGTATGTTTCAACCTCAAAAAGTGCAAAATGTGAAAGTAGTTTACCGGTTCTAAGTCCCCATTCCTTATTAAGGACACATTTAAGCAAAGTGGAAGTACCTACTTTCCCTTTCATAAGAATTTCAGCCTGTTTGCTACTTGCCATTTTTACAGCTATTTCCACAGCTGCTTCAGTTTGGGATTCATGAATTATTCGGAGGTCTGAAATATCATAGCCATTAGCAGCAGCAATATTCTGGATACTTTCTTTATCACCTACAAGTATAGGGATAACAATACCGTCTTTTGACGCTCTGAGAACAGCACTAAGTGAGTCATGGTCGTGTGCCGCAGCAAGAACAAGTTTTTTAACAGGTTCGTTTGCAATAATTGCCCTGATTTCTTCAAGTTTTTTGAGCATATTTGATGTTCTGCTTTTATATTTTTTCAACAATACTTTTAGTATCAGAAGCTATAACAAATTCCTCATCTGTTGTAACCGACATCACAGTTACCTTTGAATCTGGTTTTGACAGAATAAGATCCCGGCCTCTTGCTCCATCGTTAATATCAGGGTTGAAACTGATCCCGATGTATTCCATATCGGTACAGATCATTTTTCTCATGTTGTAGTCATTTTCACCAATTCCGCCGGTAAAGATTAACAGGTCTAATCCATTCATTGCTGCAGTATATGCACCGATATATTTTTTTACTCTGTATGCAAACATTTTGAGTGCCAGTATAGCTCTGGGATTCTCATTATTTGATGCTTGTTCAAGGTCGCGCATATCTGAAGAGATTCCGGAAATTCCCATTAAACCGCTTTTCTTATTAATCAGATTATTTATGCCGGCCAGTGTAAGATGTTCCTTATCAGCCAGATATAATAGCACTCCTGCATCAATGTCACCGGTACGGGTACCCATAATCAACCCGTCAACAGGAGTGAATCCCATGGAAGTGTCAACCGATATTCCGTTACGGATTGCTGCCATAGATGAGCCATTCCCAAGATGGCAGGTAATAATTTTAAGTGCCTTAATATCTTTTCCCAGCAAACCGGCTGCTTTGCAGGCTACAAATTTATGGCTCGTGCCGTGGTAACCATATTTTCGAATCCGGTATTTTTCATAATATTCATAGGGAATAGCATAAAGATAGGCGTAATCAGGCATAGTCTGATGAAAAGAAGTATCAAACACTGCGACCTGCGGGACATGGGGTAAAATTTTTTCGACTGAAAGAATTCCTTTGAGGTTTGCCGGATTATGGAGAGGCGCAAGTTCACAATAAATTTCTATTGCTTTCTTAACATCTTCATCAATAAGCACGCTTTTCTGAAACTTTTCCCCGCCCTGTACCACTCTATGGCCAACAGCTGTTATATCTTCAATTCTTGTTATTACTCCATGATCAGGATTTACAAGAGCCTCTATAACCATATTTATTCCGACAGTATGGTCGGGAATATCAGTAATTATTTTGAACTGTTCTTTACCGGTTGGTTTATGTGTAAAAATAGAATCGTTAAGGCCTATTCTTTCCAGAAGGCCTTTTGCCAGCATATTTGCACCGTCAGAAAAATCAAAAACCTGATATTTTATTGAAGAACTACCACAGTTAAGTACAAGTATTATCATTCTACTGGATTGTTTTAAAATAATTATATTAAATATATTAACTGAGTGCGGCTGCCTGATTGGCAGTAATAGCTATTACACTTACAATGTCGCTGACTGAGCATCCTCTTGATAAGTCATTAACAGGAGCTGCCATGCCCTGGAGGATAGGTCCTATTGCTTCGGCATGAGCAAGTCTCTGGGTAAGTTTATATGCAATATTTCCGCAGTTGAGGTCAGGAAAAATAAGGACATTGGCCTTACCGGCTATTTTGCTTCCGGGTGCTTTTTTCTGTCCTATAGATTCAATAAGTGCTGCATCAGCCTGAAGTTCGCCTTCTATTAAAAGATCCGGAGCCATTTCCTTTGCAATTTTAGTAGCATTAACTACTTTATCAACCATCGGATGTGAAGCGCTTCCCATTGTAGAAAAGCTGAGCATAGCGATTTTAGGTTCGAACCCGCAAATTGCCCTTGTTGTTTTGGCGGTTGTTACTGCTATTTCTGCAAGTTCTCTCTCAGTAGGGTCGGGATGAACAGCACCATCGGCATATACGAGTATACCATTCTCCCCGAAATTTCTATCAGGCAATATCATTATAAATGCACCTGAAACGACTGATATTCCAGGTGCTGTTTTAATATAATGAAAAGCAGGTCGTAAAACGTCACCAGTGGCATGATCAGCACCTGAAACCTCTCCGTCAGCATCGCCGTTTTTAATCATAAGAACACCCAGATATAAAGGATCTTCTATAAGTCTGGATGCTTCTTCATAGGTCAGTCCCTTGTGCTTCCGGAGTTCAACCATCATATTAACATAGTGCTCCTTCATAGGATGATTGAGAGGATCCACTATTTTCGCACGGGAAAGGTTTTTCAGCCCCAGCATCCTGCCATGTGAAATTACCTCGTCAGGATTTCCTATCAGAATTATTGAAGCGATACCTTCTTCGATACAGATGTCAGCTGCCTTTAACGTTCTTTCTTCGTATCCTTCAGGCAACACAATCCTTTTATTGAGTTTTTTTGCGTTTAATTTAATTTTGTCTAATAATTCCATTGTATATCAGGATTTTATATTGTTATAATTTTTTTTTAAATGTACGAAAAAAAAAAACTATTAAACAACTAAAAAAATCATATTTAAATCATTCTTATTTTTTTAGTAATTTTAATTAAAAGTTATTATCTTATAGATGTCCGTTCGAAATCATTTTTTATTTTAGCAGGCCATTTCTTAAAAAAATAAAAACCAAATGGATAATATTTTCGCAAAGATTGACATGCTGAAGGCAGAAATTGAAGGAGATTTAAGTTATGACACAATTATTAGGACAATTTATGCGACAGATGCTTCCGTTTACAAAGAATTGCCGGTTTGTGCTGTATGGCCAAGGAATGCTGAGGATATAAAAAAGGTTATAAAGTTTTCACGTGCTGAAAAAATTCCTGTTACTGTAAGGGCCGCAGGTACATCTCTGGCAGGCCAGGTTGTAGGGAATGGAATTATTGTTGATATATCAAGGTATATGAACAGGATTCTTGAAGTGAATCCTGATGAAAAATGGGTAAGAGTTGAGCCTGGAGTCGTTCTTGATGAACTTAATATCTATCTGAAGAAATATGGTTTGTTTTTCGGGCCCGAAACTTCGACATCGAACAGGTGCAATATTGGAGGTATGGTAGGCAATAATGCCTGTGGCCTTCACTCTTTGATTTACGGATCAACCAGGGATCATACAATTGAAATTAAAGCTATTCTTTCCGACTGCAGTGAAGTTATTTTTGGGCCTCTTGATGAGAACAGTTTCAGGGAAAAGTGCAGACCTGATACACTGGAAGGGAAAATTTACAGAAATATTTATGAGATATTGTCAGACCCCTATAACAGGAAGACAATCACTGAAGAGTATCCTGACAGTTCAATAAAAAGAAGAAACACCGGATATGCCCTGGATATTTTACTTGAGACAACTGTTTTTAAGGATGGGTGTGAGAGACCATTTAATTTTTCAATGTTGCTTGCTGGTTCTGAGGGTACGCTTGCCATTATAACAGAAATCAAGCTTAACCTCATTCCCCTCCCACCTCCTAATAAAGCCCTTGTATGTGTTCATCTTAATAAAAGGAAAGAGGCATTCCGTGCAAATCTTATTGCTTTGAGGCATAATCCCTCAGCTGTTGAACTGATGGACGACCGGATACTTGAACTTACAAAAGGCAATATTACTCAGAGCAGAAACAGATTCTTTGTGAAAGGTAATCCGGGTGCAATACTGATAGTGGAATTTATCAGGGATACCCAGGAAAAACTTATGTCTGACGTAAATCTGATGATTGAGGATATGAAAAGTTCAGGTTATGGTTACCATTTTCCTGTTATAACCGGCAAAGATATATCACGTGTCTGGGAATTGCGTAAGTCGGGTTTGGGTGTATTATCAAATATGAAAGGAGATGCCAAGCCTGTTTCTTTAATCGAGGATACTGCTGTAGGTGTTGATGTTTTGCCTGATTACATGGAAGAATTTGAGGCAATGCTCAGAAAGTATGGCAAAGAATGTGTTTATCATGCTCATATTGGGACGGGTGAACTTCACCTCCGGCCGGTATTGAATCTCAAGGATCCGAAGGATGTAGAGTTATTCCGTAAAATTGGTCAGGAAACTGCCATGCTGGTAAAAAAATACAGGGGTTCGATGAGTGGTGAACATGGTGATGGAAGGTTAAGGGGAGAATTTATCCCTGTGATTATCGGGGAACATAATTACCAGTTACTGAAAAAAGTAAAATCATGCTGGGATCCGGAGAATATATTTAATCCCGGGAAAATAGTTGACACCCTGCCTATGGATACCTTTTTAAGGTACAAGCCAGGGCAGATGACACAAGATCTGGATACTTATTTTGATTTTTCTTCGACTGGTGGTGTAATAAGAGCTGCAGAAAACTGCAATGGATCGGGTGATTGCCGTAAATCGGAGATAATCGGAGGGTTGATGTGCCCAAGTTACATGGCTACCAGGGATGAAAAGAATACAACGCGTGCAAGAGCAAATATTCTCAGAGAATTTCTTTCAGCAGGCGGTTCAGACCCATGGAATCACAAGGAGATTTATGAAATACTTGATTTATGTCTTTCATGCAAGGGCTGTAAATCGGAATGTCCATCCAATGTGGATATTGCCAAACTGAAATCGGAGTTTCTCCAACACTGGTACGACAGGCATGGCGCTCCGTTGAGGAGCATTGTTGTGGCGTATATGCCTTTCATAACAAAGATCGGGGCTTTTTTACCGGCGGTTTTTAATTTTTTTGCAACTAACAGGTTATCTGCCTGGATTATAAAAAAGGCTGTTAATTTTTCTACAAAGAGAGCGATACCCAGAGTATATAAAACAACGTTAAGAAAATGGCTTAAGAAGAATCTTAACAAAATCAATCCATCAAATCCTCAGGGAACTATTTGTCTTTTTATTGATGAATTCACTGACCTTAATGATACAGAAACAGGTATTAAAGTGGTAAAACTCCTTACTTCCCTTAATTACAGAATTATTACTGTTAAACATACTGTAAGCGCAAGGACATTTATTTCAAAGGGATTTCTCAGGAAGGCAAAAAAACTTATAAATAAAAATATCATTGCTTTAAAAGACATAATAAATGAAGATGTTTCACTGGTAGGCATTGAGCCATCGGCAATTTTAGGTTTCAGAGACGAATATCCTGATCTTGTTGATAAAAAATACAGGGATGATGCTTTAAAGATTGCAAGAAATACTTTTCTGTTTGATGAATTCATTGCAAATGAATTTAAAAAAGGTATGATAAGCAGGGAAATGTTTACGAGGGAAGAAAGAACAGTACTGGTTCACACTCATTGTCAGCAGAAATCAGTGGCATCTTCGGTCTCATTAATTGAAAGTTTATCAATACCTGAGCGGTACAAGGTACAGGAGATTCCATCAGGATGTTGCGGAATGGCCGGAGCATTCGGCTATGAGGAGGAGCATTATGAACTTTCAAATAAAATCGGGGAACTTGTTTTATTTCCTGAAGTCCGCAAAGCCGGGAAAGATGTTATTATTGCTGCACCCGGCACAAGCTGCAGGCATCACATTAAAGAAGGTACCGGGAGGAAGGCTTTGCATCCTGCTGAGATTCTCTTTGATGCCCTAAAGAATGGCAAATAAAAAACCGAATTTTTTTGAAAAAAAAAGAGGGTGTCCAGATTCAACACCCCCTTTTTTCTGAAAGTTATAATTTACTTTTTTCTGATAGCATTATAATATTCAGTAAATATTCCGTTAATCAGAGGCCGGTAATAGAGCCAGAAAAACCTTCTCGGGTCATTTTCCTTTTCTGAATAGAGGATTCCTTTAAGTTTTGAGATTCCATTAAGGCGGGATGTCCAGTAATTTACCTTATTGGCTGCAAAATCACCACAGAAATAATATGTTCTTTCATTCACAGGTTCTGCTAACACAGCCGGAAATTCTTTATTCAGTCCATTTTCAGCCAGGAGAGAATCTCCTTTTGGTAGTGTTTCAAGGACATATTTTGAAATAACCCTGTTTGATTTCGGTTCAATAATATCGAACCATCCTTCAAATCCAACCTTTCCTGCCACTCCGTATCTTTTGCAGTTTGTTGTATCGGTAATAATATAAGGTAAAGCTGATTTAAGGTGTGTACCTTCTTCAAGCACAACAATATTTTGACCTTTGAGCAATACAATTCCGGGTTTATTAAAATTCCAAGGTTTAAAATATTGTCTTCTGTATAAGGCAGTCATCCATATCGGGAAATTATCCTTATTTTCTTTTGCCATGGTATCAAGAGAGCTGAAATATTTTCCGGTCCAGCCATTGAATTCAATACCCAATTTATCCTTGAGTTTATATCTTTCAAGGTCGGATGTCGGATAATCAAGAGTATTATATTCAAGGATGCAAAGTTTATTCCTTAATTGCATTTCAACTACATAGAGGTAATCTGTATTATTAAGTCCGCCATACAGTTTACGTGAACGGCGGCTTTTGCTGATGCCACGGTACCAGTCGTTCATATAAACTCCGTATGTATCAGTATAATATAAAGCATCTACAGAGTCGGTTATTTCCATAATATCTGAGAGCCGGAGGTTATTTTGTTTCCAGCCTTTTTTTCTCAGGGGTCGTGTAGGAAAGAAACCATAATAGTCATTCCTGTAGGAATAACTTCCTCCTTTTTTCTTTGCAAACCTTTCGTTAGTAAGAATCCACATAAAAGATTTGTGGTGAATCTTTTCCATTGTTGGAACAGTCTTATCAAGAATTATTATTCCAATGGGTTTTTTCTCCTTTAAAGCCCATGAAAAAAAACTTATACCAGGCAATAAAAGAATCAGACCCAGAATAATGATTGTAATAATTAAAGGTTTTTTCATAACTGAATAAACATTTGAAATAATTCAAATAATGTGATTTTCATCACAATTTAATAAAATAACCATGAACTTATATATTTCAATTGTTAAAAGTATTAATTTATTTTTAGTAAAGAAAAAAATTTTCACCCAATTTAGTAAAAAATAATTAACATAGGCAAATTTTAATATCCTTATGTTATATTATTACATCCTGTATCTGCTCCTGAAAAGCTGGTCCCATAATGTTAACCTGCCCTTCCTATTTAATTTCATTTCTGAAACTTATGTCCCATCAATTTAGGCTTACCGACTGTAACTTAGTCAATAGCGTCAACATCATCATTTTCTTTTCTTATAACCATAAAACCCTCTCCGACAATATTTCCCGCTTCAGAATAACACATTACAGGTATAAAATTCAACTGCTGCTTCATCTGCCGAATTCTCTCCCTTTAAAATTGTATGTATGCCTATTTCTGGTCTTTCATGGTGTGCAGTGACAACCATCTTTTTCCAGAAACTGATAAACTGGCCTTTAATAATGTTATTTGGGTTTGTATGAATATCGGTGCTGCATCCATGGAAGGCAACTACCAGTGAAAGGCCAGTAAAATATTTTTTTATTAATTGAAGCATATTATTTAAATATAAGCTTTGTATTATAGTCAAAAAAAAAAGGAAAAAAGTTGCTTTACTGAAAAAGATTAAAGCTATTTTTTCAAATTAAAAAACCAAAACACCGCATCAAGGTTTTTATTACCTTTACGGTAATAAAAGGTTTATAATGCTTGCCAATCAACCCCTTGCCGAAAGAATGAGGCCCAAGGATATTGATGACTTCTGCGGTCAGGAACATCTTGTCGGGAAAGATTCTATTCTCCGAAAAGCAATTGAATCAGAAAATATTCCGTCGTTTATTCTTTGGGGGCCTCCTGGTGTGGGTAAAACAACTCTTGCATGGATTATTGCAAACAGGTTAAAAAGGCCATTTTTCCAGCTAAGTGCAGTTCATTCAGGCGTGAAAGATGTCAGGGAAACCATAGAAAAGGCAAAGAAGCAGCAATTTTTCAACAGGCCTAATCCGATTTTATTTATTGATGAAATACACAGGTTTAACAAATCGCAGCAAGATTCTTTGCTGAGCGCAGTGGAAAAGGGAATTCTAACACTCATAGGAGCTACTACTGAAAATCCGTCTTTTGAGGTTATTTCACCCCTTTTATCACGTTGTCAGGTATACATAATGAATCCTTTATCAGATAAAGATCTTTTGAACCTTATAAACAGAGCCATTACAAAAGATTCATATCTGTCAGCCCATAAAATAACTGTTGAGGATACAGAAGCATTGCTGAGGGTTGCAGGCGGAGATGCAAGGAAGTTGTACAATGCACTTGAACTGGTTATTGCTTCTGAACTAAACAACTCAGAGTCAGGCGAAATAGTTATAACAAATGAGAAAGTACAGTCAATTGTTCAGAAAAATCTGGCTCTTTATGACAAGGGAGGGGAACAGCATTATGATATTATATCTGCCTTTATTAAATCTATTCGTGGAAGTGATCCCAATGCAGCAGTGTACTGGCTTGCCAGAATGGTTGAGGGAGGAGAAGACCCTTTGTTTATTGCCAGAAGAATGGTAATTCTGGCGGCTGAAGACATAGGTCTTGCAAATCCGAATGCCCTTTTAATGGCTCAGACATGCTTCGAAGCAGTTAATGTTATTGGATGGCCGGAGTCGAGGATAATACTTTCTGAAGCTGCTATTTATCTGGCCACGTCGCCCAAAAGCAATTCGGCTTATATGGCAATTGAAAAAGCTCAGGAGAAAGTCAGGGAAACAGGGGATATGCCGGTTCCTCTTCATTTACGCAATGCACCTACAAGGCTGATGAAAAACCTGGAATATGGGAAAAATTACAAATATGCACACGACTTTGAGGGTAATTTTATCCCTGATGATTTTTTACCACAGGAATTAAAAGGTTCTATATTTTATAAACCGGGTGATAATCAAAGAGAAGCTGAAATAAGAAAAAAACTTTCCGACCTATGGAAAGATTTTTACAATTATTAATGATTCACTTTTGAACAGTTTTGATTTAAATTTTTATTTTTACATAAATTATCAGAAATAAACATTTGGATATCCCCAGTCTGAAATATAAGAATAGTGGTAATTTTTTATTAATTGCCGGTCCTTGTGTTGTGGAAAACAGGGATGTATTGTTTGCCACTGCCAGGCATCTTGCATATCTTTCGGAAAAATATTCGATTCCGTTTGTTTTCAAATCTTCATACAGAAAAGCAAACAGATCAAGAGTTGATTCTTTCACAGGTATTGGTGATATTCCTGCACTTGAATTGCTTGCAGAGATTAAAAAAGAGTTTTCTGTCCCGGTGATTACTGACATTCATAATCCGCATGAAGCCAGTTTAGCTGCCAAGTATGTTGATGTTTTGCAGATTCCGGCATTTCTTTGCAGGCAGACAGATCTTCTTACTGCTGCTGCCAAAACCGGAAGATGGATCAATATCAAGAAAGGTCAGTTTCTTTCCGGCAGTGCGATGCGGTTTGCAGTAGACAAGGTAAAAAATGCAGGCAACGATAAAATTTTCCTTACTGAACGCGGAAACATGTTTGGTTATCAGGATCTGGTTGTTGATTTCCGGAACATAATTGAAATGAAAAAAATAGGTGTACCTGTTATTATGGATATAACACACTCACTTCAGCAACCTAATCAGGAGTCAGGCGTAAGTGGGGGAAGACCTGAAATGATTGAAACAATAGGTAAAGCAGCTATAGCTGTTGGTGCAGATGGTATATTTATTGAAACACATCCTGAGCCAGGTAAGGCGTTGTCGGACGGGGCCAATATGCTAAAATTGTCAGAGATGGAAAATCTTCTTGAAAAACTCATAGCCTTAAAAAAAACTGTTAACTCATTTTCTACAAATAAATAACTTAATAATTAAAATTCCATGAAAAGATTATTTCTGATTCTTATTGCATTAATTGCCTTTACAGGCATGTTTGCGCAGACACTTGAAGAGATAGTTAAACAACAGTCTCAGGCATTAAAAGAAGAAAATTATGCCAATATCCAGACCCTTAAGATTACCGGGAGGATGGATCAGATGGGTATGTCGCTTGGATTAACCACATATTACAAGCAACCGGATAAATCAAGAATAGTTATTTCATTCAACGGGCAGGATATTATTCAGTTTTATGATGGTACCAAGGGCTATTTAATTAATCCTATGGCAGGCAACACACCTCAGGAACTTTCTTCGGACCAAGTTGCCAACATGAAAAATAACAGTTCTTTCCGCAGTCCTCTTTCCCGTTACCTGCAGGAGAAGAAGCTGAAACTGGAGGGCACTGAAAATGTAAATGACAGGCCTGCTTTTAAAATTAAGGCAGTTGATAGCGGTAATACTATTTATTTTTACATTGACAAAAGTACATGGTTACCTGTTAAAACTTCTGTTTCGCAGGGAGGTATAAATGTTGACACTTTTCAGGAATGGGGTGAAGTCAATGGTCTGATGCTTCCGAAGGTATCAAGAACAGTTTCCGGGAATATAGAAATTGTTATCAATTTAGACAAAGCTGAGGTAAATATTCCTCTTGAGGATAGTTTGTTTAAGCTTTAAAATCAGGTTAAAAACAAAAAATAAAAAGGGGCTTAACGGAGCCCCCTTTTAAAAATGCAGCCGGCCTGTAAGCCGGGTTCTGTAAAGGTTCATGCTTCTGCAAGAGAATGTAGAACCTTTTCCCATCATTTATCTTGCCGCGCCATTGCTGACACGGTCATACGACCTACCCCCCGGCATCGGACGAGCAGTCCTCGGGCGCCGGTATACTTGGTCTTTCAACCCATAAGGTGCACGGCTTCCTGTGTCACCACAGGAACCGGTGAGCTCTTACCTCACCTTTTCACCCTTATCCCGGGTATCCGGGATGGTTATTTTCTGTTGCACTTCTATACCCTCGCGGATATCTTCCTGTTAGGAAGTATGGTGCTCTGCGTTGCCCGGACTTTCCTTCCCCCGCTCGGCTTCGCTCACCAGCCGGCAGTGTTTAAGGGGGACGATGGGACAGCCTGCTGCATTGCAAAGATAGTAAATTATCCGCATTTTTTTAATTTTTCCGGTAGCCAAGATGAAATCAAATTTATTAATCAGGTACGGAAATAAATTGACTACTTTTGCATCGTATTTAGAATCCCGGTAAGAAATGAATAATAAAACCAAACATATATTGTTGAATTATAAGGAATCAAATATTGATAGTTTCAGATATATTCTTCCACCTGAAAAGATTGCCCAATTTCCGCTTCCGGAAAGAGATAAATCAAAACTTCTTATTTACAATAATGGAAATATTACTGAAAGTATTTTCTGTAATATTCATGAATTTCTTCCTTCAGGAAGTCTGATGGTTTTTAACAATTCACGTGTAATAAAAGCAAGACTCTATTTTGAAAAAGAAACCGGGGCAAAAATTGAAATTTTTTGTCTTGAACCCCTCTCCCCTTCTGATTTTTCTATGTCAATGGCATCAAGAGGTAGTGTGGAATGGCACTGTATTGTAGGTAATCTGAAGAAATGGAAAAAGGGTAAAATTAAATGCAGTTTTTTTAAAGGTGATACCTTATATTATATAACTGCTGAAAGAGTGAGCAGGGAAAATGAGGATATATGGAGAATCAGGTTCACATGGGATTCAGAGCTGACATTCGGGGAAATAATTGAAAATGCCGGACATATTCCACTTCCGCCATATATTGAAAGGAGTGATTATCCTTCTGACGCTGAAAGATATCAGACAATCTACTCCAGTATTGAAGGTTCGGTTGCCGCTCCTACTGCGGGACTCCATTTTACAGAAGAGCTTCTGAACAAAATAAAACTGAAGGAAATTGATATGCTGAGTGTTACACTTCATGTGGGTGCTGGCACTTTCAAGCCGGTAAAATCAAGAAATATTACTGAACATAACATGCATTCTGAATATTTTTTTGCTGATGCAGGGTTAATTGAAAAATTATTAAATAAAAACGGGCATGTTATCGCAGTAGGAACAACCTCGCTGAGAGTACTTGAAAGCCTTTACTGGGCAGGCAATAAGCTCTTTGCTGATCCTGGTTCCAAATCTTCATCCATATTTATCGACCAGTGGGAACCGTATAAAAACAAGAAAAGGCTGAAGCCATCTGAATCGCTCTACCTGTTACTTGAATGGATGAAGAAAAATGATATTTGTATCTTATGCGGGTCAACGAAACTTATGATTGTTCCGGGATATTCATTTACAATTCCGGATGTACTGATAACAAATTTTCACCTGCCTGGCAGTACGCTACTGATGCTTATTGCAGCCTGGCTTGGACCTAACTGGAGAAAAGTATATGATTATGCTCTTCAAAATAACTTCAGATTTCTCAGTTATGGAGATTCATCCCTCCTATTCAGAAAAATAAGGTAATAAATTGGTAAAGTTTTTTGAATTTTATTTGATTTTTATTTACTTGCCACACAAAATTTAACAATGAAGGAAAGACGGTTAATGAATCAGATAAGTGCAATATTCGGTGTGTTTATGACATTTTTTTACATCAGTGTGGGGTTATATCTGATTCTGGCAAAGAATCTTTATTATATTGATCCTTTCCTCAAGAACATAGTAGGTTTTACATTTCTTTTTTACAGTCTATACAGGGGGTACAGATCTTATCTTAAGATAAAGGAAGCATTTTCCCCATATGAAAAAAACAATGAGGAAGATGGGTTTTAAGTAATCAACGGGTAACAAAGGTTAACTTACTGGCATATTCTTTGCATCACACGTTATGAATTACTTAAAATTAAAATATAAGATTATGAACAGAGTATCAAATATTCAAATTTTTATTAACATTGCATGCCATTTTATATTTTCGCATTATAACAAGAGTATGAGATTTTTTTCTGAAATAGTCAGAGATAGTTTTTTATTAATCATACCTGTATTTATATTAACTTCCTGCACTGGAAGAAGCAATAATCCATTTCCAACTGACACGCCAACCAGTGGTAATATTAAAATTCTTGTTGATGAGTCATTTAAGCCTCTGATTGATGCCGAATTAATGGTTTTTACAGGCCTGTATACAAATGCAAAAATTACTCCTGTTTATAAAGCAGAGGTGGATGTGGTAAATGATTTTATGAAAGATTCTGCAAAAGTAATGGTTACAACCCGGAAGCTTACGGATGAACAAATAAAATATTTACGTGACACTCTTGTAGTTGCACGTACTACGACTTTTGCATATGATGCAGTTGCACTGGTACTTAACAAATCAAACCCTGATACACTATTAAAATATGACGATGTCAAAAATATTCTTACAGGTAAAGTCACAAACTGGAAAGAAATCAATAAGAAATCACCTCTTGGACAGATAAGGGTTATTTTTGACAGTCCGAAATCGGGAAATATAAGATATTTCAGGGAAAAGTTTGATTATACCGATCCGCTTCCATCAAACTTTTATGCGTTGAATTCAAATCCTGAAGTGATAGATTATGTTGAAAAAAACAGGGACGCAATTGGTATTGTAAGTGTAAACTGGATAAGTGATACTGATGATTCATTGAGTATGAGTTTTAATAACAAGATAATGGTTGCTGCCATTACCCAGCCATACCTTGTGGAAGACACATATTATCGTCCGTATCAAGGTTCGATTTATGATAAATCATATCCATTCACGAGGGAGGTTTATCTTATTAAAAGAGAAAGCCATACGGGACTGGGATCAGGTTTTATTAACTGGGCCTGTGCTGAACAGGGACAACGTATTGTTTTAAAGTCCGGTCTTGTACCAGCTACTATGCCTATAAGACTGGTTCAGATTAAGCATTAAAAAAATGCTGATTATTTGATAATAAGTACAATGAAAATAAAAATTCAAAATCTGTAAAAATCTTAAGAGATGAAAAGGATATTATTAAAATTTAAGATTAAACCTTACTGGATAATCGGGATATTAATATGCAGTATTTCAGGTCTTAATGGACAAGACCTGAATACGGCTATCAATTACACGACAAGTGAAGCTTATGACAAAGCTGAAGAAGTATTTAAACAGCTTATTCAGAAAGAACCTAATAACAGTAAATATTATTTTTATTATGGAGAGAACTGGCTTCATGACTATTTTTCAGATACAATTTCCAATTCGCTTCAGGCTTATACCAGGGAAGCAAAGGCTCTTTTTGAAAAAGGGGTTAGTTCGAATCCCAATGATCCATTAAATTATGTCGGGCTGGCCAAAGTTGCTTTTTACAACGGAGACAATAAAACTGCTGATGAAATGAGAGCCAAAGCCCGCAGTCTGCTGCTGCCTTATAAAAACATTAAAAAGATGCAGCCACCTGCCAAAGAGTACGCATTTACTCTTGCAAAACTGGCTGAATCATACATAACAGTAAAATTTACTGTTGACACGTCAAAAGCCCTACCTTTAATTAGAGAAGCATTAAAGATAGACTATAAGAATCCGGATATCTACCTTATTGCAGGTGATATTTTTAATCTGGTTAATGATGGTTCCAACGCAATAAAAAACTATAACCTTGCACAGGATTATGCTCCGACTTCTCCTATGACAAACATGAAAATCGGAAGTATTTATGTAAGAGCTAAGAATCTTGGAGCTGCCATACCGTATTTTGAAAAAGCTGTTGACCTTGATCCGAACTTTGCACCGGCCTACAGGGAATTGGGTTCTCTATATTCAATGGCACGCAGGTACGATCAGGCAAAAAAATATTATGAAAAATACCTTGACCTTACCAAAGGCAATATTCCCGCTAAAATAAGTTATGTCAGGTCGCTGTATTATGCAGGTGAATATGATGAGGTAATAAAGAACGTAGATGAAATTTTTGCAGTTGACCAGTCGAAAGCTTATCTGAACAGGCTTGCCGGGTATTCATGTTATGAGAAAAAAGAACCAGATTATGATAAGGCTCTTAAATACATGGAAACCCTTTTTGAGAAAGTATCACCTGAACTTATCATAAAGAGAGACTACACTTACTTAGCCAAGATTCTTCTTAAGAGGAATCAGAATTATCCAAATCTGGTAAAGGAAAGTGAACGGGTTAAGTCACAACTCGACAGGGAAAGAAGCAGGTATAATTCTGCAGCAACTGCAGTTGAAAAAGCTAAAATAAAACCACTCGTTGATACATTAAATGCACAGTTAATTAGGCTGAACAGACAAATTGCCAATGCTGAAAAAGAAATTGACAGGGCTTTTACAGAGTATAATAAAGCTTTGACATTTGATCCGGAAGATGCATCCCTTATAAATGAAATAGCTTTGGGTTATTATAATTTCAGGAGATATAACGATGCTGCAAAAATGTGGGCAAAATTAATTGCACTTGGGAAAAATGATATCAACGATTATATGCAGATAGGAAGAGCATTCTATGTCGGTGAAAATTACAAAGCTGCTGACTCTATTTTTAACATTGTAATAAAAATGAAGCCAGATTATTTGCCTGCCTATCTGTATGTGGCGAGAACATATTCAAAAATGGAATCAGACCCCAAGACTGGTCTGGCAAAACCAAAATTCGAAAAGGTAATTCAAGTAGCTTCGGCTGATTCAGTTAAAAATGAATCAGAGATGATGGAGGCTTTTGGTTACCTGAGCTATCATTATATGGTTAACGGAAATTACCAGAAAGCAAGGGAATATTACAACAGGATGATAGAGATTAATCCAAATAATAATGAAAATAAAACAAGGGGATATATTGGCCTTGCAAACATAGAAAGTGATCTTGCAATAAATGAAAAAACAATTGAAGGGAAACTTCCCTATCTTGCCAAATCTCAGGAGTTTTATAAAAAAATACTTGCCTACGATCCCGGTAATGAAAGAGCAAAGAACATGCTTAAATGGACTCAGGAATACGAAGCTCAGGTAAGAAAAGGAATCAATCCGAATGAACTCAAGGGCATAGTTAAAACAGCTGCTGGTCAGCCAATTGCTAATGCTTCAGTGAGGATAAAAGATACGGCTGCTGAAACATACACAAATGCAAAAGGAGAGTTTAAGTTTGAAATACCACAGGCATCTGAAGCACTTATTGTTTCAGCACCAGGGTTCCAGTCGAAAGAAATACCAATTACAAGACCCTTAAAGCCGCAGACAATTGTGCTTGAACAATGATTAATAAAATTTTAACATCATAAAAAATTGTACTAATTTTATTTGAGTTACCCAAAGGGAAGATAATTGTAATTAAAAACCAAAACAATTTTTTGTTCATTTTTGGAATTAAACAATTAAAATATATATTTGCAGATTATAAAATAATTAACCTGAATTAATAAATTAATTAAATCTTTAACCAAAACAAACTGATAATAAAATGAGTAAGCAAGGAAGTTCATTCAAGGATTCGTTGCAAGGTGTATTTGCAACAAGTGTTATTTTGATAGCTTTTTTAGTATCCCTTTATTTGTTCAATTATGTAATGGGAGATCCTGTAAATTTTGAAGGAGGAAACCCGAAGGGACATCCTCTGCAGGGTAATTACCTGGGGATAATTTATAAAGGAGGATTTATTGTTCCTCTTTTGATGACCTGTGTAATGACAGTTATAATTATGGCTATTGAGAGGTTTTTTACTCTTTCTAGGGCAAAAGGTAAAGGAAAACTGAGTGCTTTTGTACGCAATCTTCAGTTACTTCTTGCAGAAGACAAGATTGAGGAGGCAATTGAGGCATGTGACAAGCAGAAGGGATCGCTTGCCAACGTTATGAAAGCCGGATTAATTCGTTACCGTGAACTGCAAAACGACAAGACTCTGATGAAAGACCAGAAGATTCTTTCAATTCAGAAGGCTTTTGAGGAAGCTACTGCTCTTGAGCTTCCGATGCTTGGCAGGAACATGGTATTTTTTGCAACTCTTGCACCCGGTACAGTTCTTATAGGTCTTATTGGAACTGTTCTCGGTATGATACGTGCATTTGCTGCTCTTGCCCAATCAGGTGCTCCTGATGCTCTCGCTCTGGCTACCGGTATTTCCGAAGCACTTATTAATACTGCTTTTGGTATATCGGGTTCAGTTTTATCACTTTTTGCATATAACTATTTTTCAAATAAAGTAGATAACTTCACCTTTAAAATTGATGAAGCTGGTTTCAGCCTGACACAGACATTTGCAGCATCATTAAAAAGCTAAGGCAGGATTTATCTTTTGGTTTAAACAAACTAATTAAATTTTAAGATGCCAAAGATTAAACTACCAACAAAGCAACCCTTTATCGACATGACGCCGATGGTTGACCTGTTTTCATTGCTGCTTGTCTTCTTCATATTGACTGCAACCTTCAGAGCACAGGAACCGGCTCCTGTTGATACGCCTTTTTCAATATCAGAAAAACCTACACCTGATTTTAACAATATGATTATCGTTTTTTCAAACGATAAAAGAGTATTCTTCAATGTAGACAACGGTCCTGATACTTTGCTGAAGTTCAGGCCCAAAATTCTTGCTGAGATAGGAAAACAATATAATATAGAATTTACTGAGGCAGAATTAAGGAAATTTGAAAAATTAAATACATCAATTGGAGTTCCAATAGAAAAGATGAAGGAGTTTCTTAATACCGACGATGCCTCAGTAAGGGATGCTCTTCAGACAGGCATACCATATGATTCAGTGAATAATCAGCTGTCTGCATGGGTATTATACACACGTCAGATTAACCCGAATGTTGTTGCCAGTCTGAAAGGAGATGCCAAGACTGATTTTCCGACTGTAAGAAGAATACTGGATATACTTCAGGACAAAAATGTTAACAGGTTTAATCTGGTTACGAATCTGAAAGCAGTGAAAGTAGAAGAAGAAAACATACAACAACAGTAGAGACATGGCAGAAATTGTTTCACAGGAACATGGTAAAAAAGGCGGTAAAAAGACACTGAAAAAACGTTTAGTCCGCATTGATATGACGCCGATGGTTGACCTGATGTGTCTGCTGATCACGTTCTTTATGCTCACAACAGCTTTTAGCAAACCTAAAATAATGGAGATCATTCTTCCGGAAAAAATTAAGAAGGAAAAAGAGAAACAGGAAGCTCCAAAGATTGCTAAGAGCCGTACTCTGAATATCATTCTTGGCCCCGAAAACAAAGTATTATGGTATACCGGGGCAGTGGATGATCCTAAAAATCCTCCACCATTGCAGGTGACAGATTTCAGTCCTACAGGGATACGTGCTCTCCTCCTTGAGAGGAACAGGGCCCTTTTCAAAAAAATTGACCAGTTTAATAATGATGTCATTTCAGGTAAAATTGTAATGCCAAGAGACTCAGTTGAAGCTGCAATAAGCCGACTGAAAAAAGAAGATGACACAGGGCCTATTGTACTTATTAAAGCTTATAAAGGAGCTAATTATGGCAACTTTGTCGATATCCTCGATGAGATGTCTATTATCGGGATAGCCCGTTATACATTCGTTGATATTAGCTGGATTGAAGAGCAGATGGTTGAAAAAACCCTTGGCATTGCTCCAGAACAACCTGCTAAGAAGTAGTAAAAGATAAATTTGAAGGATTATGGCAAAAGAAAAAATTAAAGCTCCTTCTTTCGATGAAATAGTCTTCGAAAACAGGAACAAGGAATATGGTGCATACAGTTTGCGTAAAAAATACAGCAAACACCTTTCAATAGGCATGATTATCGGTATTATTGTTACAAGCACCGCTATTGTGGGTCCATACATAAATGCGAAAGCATTGGAAAGCCAGAAGAAAAGAGCTGAAAGGCAGGTTGAACTGCAGATGGAAAACCTCGATCAACCTGAGAACCTTGTTGAACCTCCGCCACCACCTCCTCCCCCACCACCTGAGGAAGCTATCCAGCAAGCAAAATATGTGGCACCTGTTGTTGTAGACAGCGTTAAACCTGATGAAGCAAGACAGCTTCTGACAGCAGATGAAGCCAAAGTAGAAGTTAAGGATGAGGATGTTAATGTGGTTGAAGTTGTTGAAACAGTTCAGGAAGAGGTAAAGGAAGAAGAGGCTCCGACAGAGGTATTTGTTGTTGTTGAGGAAATGCCTTCCTTCCCGGGAGGTGAAAAAGCTCTGATGGACTTTATCTATTCTAATATCCAGTACCCTGAAATTGCAAAAGAAAACAACATCCAGGGAAGGGTAATAATCAGGTTCTGCGTAACCTATAAGGGTACTGTTGATCAGATTTCTGTAATAAAAGGAGTTGACCCATCGCTTGATAATGAAGCAATCAGGGTTATTAAATTACTCCCGACATGGAAACCTGGTAAACAGGGTGGTAAACCCGTTAACGTCTGGTACAGTGTGCCTGTTACTTTCCAGTTGAAATAATAAGGCAATACATTAAAAATTAAAATTAAAGGGGCTTCAGAAAAGCCCCTTTAATTTTTTTTCTCTGATTCAAATTTTATTAATATACTTTGTCATTTCTTCTTTCAGCAATACTATAAAATTCTCAATGTCTTCTTCCGTAGTATCCCAACTGGTCATTAAACGGTATTCATTCTTTGACTCATTCCATGAATAAAAGTTGTATTCTTTCCTAACAGTTTCAGCAACTTCGGGTGGCATAATGACAAATACTCCGTTTGCTTCCACAGGCTGAGTAACAACTATTCCTTTAATATTTTTTATTTTCCCGAAAAGTAGCTTAGCCATTGTGTTTGAATGAAGAGCAAGCTCATGCCACAGATTGTTTCTGAAATAAGCAATAAACTGGGCAGCAATAAATCTCATTTTTGAGGCCAGTTGCATTCCTTGCTTGCGAATATATTTAAAATCAGGAGACAAGCCGGCTTTAAGAAAACATACAGCCTCCCCGTACATCATACCGTTTTTGGTACCGCCGAATGAAAGTATGTCAACTCCGGCATCAGTTGTAAAATTTTTAAACGAAAGATTAAGAGAAACGGCAGCATTGGCAATTCTGGCACCATCCATATGAAGTAACATATTGTAACCGTGGGCATAATCAGCAAGGGATTTTATTTCTTCAGGAGTATACACTGTGCCCATTTCGGTTGCCTGAGTAATTGATATTATTCTGGGCTGTGAATGATGTTCAAAATTAAAGCCATGCATATGCTTTCGCACCATCTCAGGTGTGATTTTTCCATCTGGTGTATCAACGGTAAGTACTTTGCATCCTGCGAATTTCTCTGGAGCTCCGCACTCATCCTGTTCAATATGGGATGTAAATGCAGTAATAACTGAATGCCATGAGCGTGTTACCCCTGAAATACCAAGTACATTTGCCGCCGTACCGTTAAAAACAAAATATACTTTTATTTCATTTCCAAATTGTTCCCTGAAAATCTCTTCTGCCCTTAATGTATAAATATCAGCACCGTAGCCAGGTTGATGACCATGGTTTACAGAAAGCAACTCTTCAAAAATCAAAGGATGAACCCCAGAATTATTATCACTCGCAAACCACCTTCTGATCTTTTTTTCCTGCACTTTAATACTATTTTCAAGAGTTTATTATTTAGAATATTATCATCTGATTCTGGATCCTTTTATTGCAAAAAAGGTTATATAAGCGTAATATATAAACAGGCAGCTAATGGCTGCTATAAGTCCAATTCCTCTCTGTATTCCTCCCATAATTATAGGAAGCAATGCAGCTCCTATAACAGATGTAGCGATTACTCCTGAACCGACTTTGGAATGAGGACCAAGGTCTTCGAGTGCAAGATTATAGATGCAAGGCCACATAATTGAATGCATAAGTCCTGTCCCAAGGAATAATACAAGGGATGCTTTGTCCATTTCGAATGAACCCAGAACAATGGAAAAAAGCAGCATTACAGCTCCTGCTATTGCATTAAAACTTAAAATCTGCCTTGCAGAATATTTTCTGAGAATGAAGATTCCTGCAATACGGCCTACCATTAAACCAGCCCAGTAATATGCAAGCAGTCTTGTTCTCATTTCACCATCATACTGAAATCCCAGTTTGGCTGAATAGTCAGCAAAAAAACTTGGTATGCCTATTTCCACACCCATGTAGAAAAAGATGGCAAGGGAGCCAAGCCACATATGAGGGTATTTAAAAGCACTTGTTCGGTATTCTTCCTTAACATCACCTTCAGTCACTTCTCCTTCTTTTATTTCCGGTAATTTGAGAAAGAACATGATTATCACTATCACAAGAGTCACTATTCCGATTCCTGCAAAAGGTCCCTGTACTGCTCTGGGGTCTGCTGTTTCGCCTGAACCGGCAGAAACAATAAGCATTGAAACAAACAGTGGAGCAATTACCGTTGCAAATGAATTAAGAGCGTTTGTAAGAGTTAAACGACTTGCAGCTGTTTCAGGCTTTCCAAGGGCGAGGACATATGGATTTGCAGCCACCTGAAGCAGGACAACCCCTATTGCAAACACTGATACAGCACTTAGAAAACCATAATATCCCAATGTAACTCCTGGTATACACAGAAAGAAACCAAGGCTTACCAGGGCAAGACCAGAAAGGACACCGTTTTTATAACCGATACGGTTCAGCAGATACCCTACAGGGATCGAAAGAATGTATGCACCGTAAAAAAAGGTGTTAGGAAGTTGTTTTTCAACTTCATTTAGCCCAAATGCATCTTTCAGATAATTGATAAGGGAATTGTTCATTGTTGTAATAAAGCCAAACAAAAAGAAAAGTGAAGCCATTACAATGAGCGGAACCAAATACTTGTTTTTTTCGTTTGTCATAAGTTTCTATTTTAAAGTTTACATGAAATAATAATTGTGATAATTTCAGTATTAAAACTAATAATTTATTTTACAGAACTTTAAATTTATATATACAGGTATGGTGGTATTCATCACCCGGATACAAAATCACTGATGGGAAGTGCGGCTTATTGATTGAATCTGGGAAATGCTGTGTTTCAAGACAAAAGGCCCATCTCCTCTGGTATTTTTTTCCACTCTTCCCTTTCTCATTATTTATCCAGTTGGCAGTATAAAACTGCAGACCTGGCTGGGTAGTATAAACTTCCATTAAACGGCCTGATGAAGGATCGAAAGCCACAGCGGCGAGGCCAAGTGTACCGGTTCTATGATTCAGTACCCAGTTATGGTCATAACCTGCACCATATTTTATCTGTATGAAATCACTGTCAATTGAATTTCCTATTTTGACGGGAGTTGTAAAATCCATTGGAGTGCCTTTAACACTAATTATCTCACCGGTAGGAATACTGGTTTCATCAGTAGGTGTGAAAAAATTTCCATTGATCATTAATTCATGATCATAAATGGAACCTGCTCCTTCACCTGAAAGATTGAAATAAGAATGGCTTGCAAGATTTACAACGGTTGGTTTATCTGTTGTTGCCTTAAAATCAAGCTTTAATTCATTTTCATCAGTTAGGGTATAAGTAACTGAAGCATTAAGGTTTCCCGGATAACCCTCTTCTCCATCTGGTGAAAAGTACTCCATTCCGACTGAAGAAGGTGAAAAAGACACCACATTCCACACTACTTTATTAAACCCTTTTAATCCGCCGTGAAGGTGATTCGGACCATTATTTACAGGCAAAATATATGTTTTACCATCAAGGGTAAATATTCCCTTTGCTATACGATTGGCGCAACGGCCGCAGATAGCCCCCATGTATGGACTATTTCCTTCAATATAATCTCTGATTGTATCATATCCCTGGACAATATCAGATAGGTTTCCTTTCCGGTCTGGAGTATAGATACTTACAATAATTGAACCATAGTTTGTAATTTGGGTTATCAGGCCGTTTTTGTTCTTAAGAGTATACAGGTTTACCTGTTTACCATCATGAATTGTTCTGAATGCTTCTTCCGGAATTATTTTCATAATTTTGTTGCTATTAAAATGTTATCAACTCACAAATTCACCTTTCCTGCACCCTGATGTCTGATGAACAGGGTTTTACAGGAGCCTTTCCCAAAAAAGTGTTCAAGGGTGCCAATATATTTCTGAAGAAGGTTTTGCGGGACAAAAGCCTGAATAGTACCAGCAAAGCCGCCGCCATGAACACGCCATGCACCTTCTCCTTTAAGGACAAGTTCACTTAATGCCAAGGCCATCGAGACTCCCTGTTCCCTCGGATTAATAACTGTAAAAATATTCTGGTTATACATAAACGAACTATAGCCTGAATCTACTACCATTCCCAGAAACGCTTTAAAATCATTTCTTTCGAGTGAATTAACCTGATCCACAACTCTCTGGTTGTCAGTCTGGAAATGAATGGCACGGAGTATGGCACGGTCACCAACTTTTTCCCTGATATCAGGAGCTATTTTAAGTATCTGTTCAAGATTAACCTGGCGAAGAACTTTTGCACCGAGTTCAGCGGCCACTGCTTTCATGTCAGCAGGAATAGAAGCATACTCTTCATTAAGGTCTGCATGACTACCCCCGGTATCAGTAATTACAAGTGAAAATCCGGTAGCAACAAAATCAAAATTTACTCTTTTTACTACAGGATTGGCAGGGTCAGCAAAATCGATGGTAATAAGTCCACCCATGGCACAGGCGACCTGATCCATAAGACCGCATGGCTTGCCAAAATAATTATTCTCTGAATATTGTCCTATAATAGCGTATTTTAGGGGATCTATTTTGCCATCATTAAACAACTCATTAAGAATAACTCCTATCAGTACCTCAAAGGAGGCGGAAGAACTTAAACCTGAACCTTTTGGTACGCCGCTGTCAATACATGCATCAAATCCTCCTATATTGTATCCGAGTTCCTTAAACCGTGCACACATACCTCTCACAAGGGCCGATGAACTGTAACGTTCTTTTTCAACAGGTTTAAGAATTGAAAGGTCTACCTCAAAGGTAGGATAGCCTTCCGAGATTATACGTATTTTGTTTGTATTGTTCTTTGATGCAACACAAACATTGTCAAGGTTTACAGCCCCGGCAAGTACTCTGCCCCAGTTATGGTCAGTATGATTCCCTCCTATTTCTGTGCGGCCGGGTGAACTGAAAAATCCAACTTCTTTTTTACCAAATTCCTTTTCAAACTGATTCAGGAGTTTAATATACCTTTCTGCATTCCGTTTAAGTTCAGCAGAATTTTTTCCGTACAAATCGCGGAAAATTTTATTGTCGCCATTGTTAATAGCAGAGCTCAGATATCCAGATGTTTTCATGAGAATTATTTGAATTAATGTTTAAAATAAAATACATTAAATTAATTTATAATATTTTATACGGACTGTCAATTATAGTAATAACAACATCTATTAATAAATAAACCGGTTAAAGGTTCCATATTAATTATATATATTTATGTTTACTGCCTGCCAGTGCAAAAAACATGATATCAAGGCAGCACAGTATTGATAAAATAAATGCAAACTTTACAACGCCAGTCAGTTTTTTTGTTATGTCATAGAATTAATTTTTGAAGTTAAACTCTCATTTTTGTTTTATGGTGTGTAAATTTACATTTAAAGATGAATTTTCAAAAGTAAATATATAAATCATTAAGAAAAATTAAATATTTTCCGGTCAGGCCTATTTAAAGCAAAGTATCTTTTTATTAATTGTTGATGATGACCAGATATTTCATAATTATTTCATTTAAAGGAACTTCTTATTGCGGCTGGCAGTTGCAGCCAAATACGGTAACAGTTCAGAAAGTTCTTGATGAGGCTTTAAGTACTATTATGAGAGAGAATATTTCCACCACCGGTGCCGGCCGCACCGACTCAGGTGTTCATGCGTCTTTTTTTTGTGCACATTTCGACAGTGCAAAGAGTGATCTCGACAAAAGGGAAAATCTTATACACAGGCTCAACAGGTACCTGCCATCAGACATTGCAATAAATAATATCAGGAAAGTTGTAACCAGCGCCCATGCAAGATACAGTGCCATATCCAGAACTTACAGGTATTTCATATCCAGAAATAAAGACCCTTTCTATGAAGGAACATCATGGCTGATAGCAGGAGGGATAAGAATAGATATTGATTCCATGAACCGGGCATGCAATATACTTATGCAGCATTCTGACTTTACAAGTTTCAGCAGACTTCATTCAAATGCAAAGACAAATATTTGTAAAATTTATTCTGCCGAATGGGTAGAGAGTGGTAATATGCTTGTTTTCACAATCAGGGCTGACAGGTTTCTCAGAAATATGGTAAGGGCTATTGTCGGGACAATGATTGATGTTGGAACAGAAAAAATAAGCCTTGATGATTTTCAAAAGATAATATTGTCAAAAGACAGGTGTAAGGCAGGAAAATCGGCACCGGCAAAAGGATTATTTCTTACAGAGATTGAATATCCAGATGATATTTTCCTTTAACGAGACAAATCATTCCAAATCTCCCATGATTTTTCAGCCTGAAGTATCAGCATAGTAATTCCATTCATTACCCTGCATCCCCTTATAACACCTTCTTTTAAGAAGAGTGTTTGCTCAGGATTATAAATAAGGTCGTAGAGAATATGTTCAGAAGTAAGGCTTTCATAGGGTATATCAGGTTTATTACCTATGGCCGGATACATTCCCACAGGTGTTGTATTAACAATAAGGTGTGAGGATTTTATAATATTTTCCGTCAGATCCTTATATGTTATGCATCCGGGTTTAGGTTGCCGTGACACAAAAATTGTTTTAATGCCCAATTCTGAAAGTACATAAGCAACAGCGCTCGAGCTTCCGCCGGTGCCAAGTATAACAGCATTTCCTGTATAACCTTCAATCAAAGGACGCAAAGATTCCCTGAACCCGTAAATGTCTGTATTATAACCCTTTAAAATTACTTCATCTTTATTGCGCAAAATTTTAATAACATTTACTGCACCAGCTGATGATGCTTCGGAATCTATATAATCAAGAAGGCTTATGACTTCTTTTTTATAAGGTATAGTGACATTAAGTCCGCAAATTTCAGGGTCATTTTCAATCAAAGCGGGTAATTCACTAATGTTTTTCAGCGGATAGTTTCTGTATATAGTATCTGATATTGATTCTTTCTGAAATTTTTCCTCAAAGTATTTCTTTGAAAAAGAGTGTTCGAGAGGATAACCAATCAGTCCAAATTTTCTCATAGTTGGTTACAGAGAAGAATAATGTGTCAGGTTGAAAAGGTCAGCCTTTAATAAGGTTTTCTGGCAAAAACTGAAAGAATGTATCACCCCTTAGGCCAAGCCGGAGGGTTTCAAGGGGAATTATTTCGCCGGGAGGTATGTTCCCAAGGTTAACATTGGCACCAAAATGCTTTATAAACCAAACCTGTTGCGATTTCATTGGTGCTTCCCAGATAACATTTTCCAGCTTTACATGTGTTGAAATTGCATCCACAACTGAATGGTTTATTGATCCGTCATCATTATAAATTCCAACAGTACCTGATTCCCGTGCTTCTGCAATAACTTTTGCCGAACCTGCTCCGAGTTCAGCTTTCATCATTGCCACCCACTGTTCGGGTGTATAAACAACTTCTTTTTTCTTTGAACCTACTTCCGAGATAACGGTGGCAACATCTGATAGTTTATTTATATATTCAAGCTTACGTGAATGTTCTATTTCGAATGAACCATCCGAAATTTCAATAAGAGTTATCTCATTTTCCTGCACGAATCTGACAAAGTCATCAAGCATATTTCTGATTAAGAATGCTTCGAACAAAGTGCCTCCAAAGTATGGGACAACACCAGCATTTTTGTATATTTTAATTTTTTCCTTATAACCGGGTGTTATAACAGAAGTGCCGAATCCAAGTTTAACAAAGTCGGTATATTCACTGCCTACTGACATAAAGTCTTCGGCTTCTCTCACACTTAATCCCTTGTCCATTACCATTGTAATGCCATATTTTCTTGGCTTTTGAGTCCGTTCCGGAATAAAAGGAAGTTTTACATTATTCATAAATCAGATATTATTTCAGGTTTTCATTTAATAACTCGTTAAATTCTCTATTGAGATTGTTGTCATTCGTTTCAGGGAAAAATTCCCTGAATATATTAAAACTGTTCCTGTCGATAATTAATGCTGTTTTAAGATGGGAAAAAGCAGATTCCTTGTTTCCGGTGTGGTAATAAATTGCAGCCATTAAATAATTAATTCCGGGCAAATCGCCAATAATTTTATGTGCTTTAACAATTACCGGCAGAGTTCTTTCAATAAGATTTTTCTCAAAAATAATTTTTCCTATTTCAAACCATGCATTATTGAAATACGGATCCAGTTTTAATGCTTCCTGATAACATCTTATGGCTCTTTTCTGATTATTTTTCAATCTGAAAGCTTTACCTGTAAGGAACCATATTTCAGGGTTTCCGGAGTCAAGTTCCGCTGCTTTGCGGAGATAACCCAGGCATTTATCAATATCTCCTTCGTTCATTTCAATTACAGCCAGACCTATATACGGGTCAGCAAAATCCGGAACTATTTCAACAGCTTCATAATAATATTTTCTGGCCAGGTTGATATTG
>Ga0078972_1005196_pt1 | contig 33661 bp, 35 predicted proteins | sample YelNatPaOPGAMG01_FD_67568 | JGI IMG/M metagenome (GOLD analysis project Ga0078972, IMG submission 67568) | Hot spring thermophilic microbial communities from Obsidian Pool, Yellowstone National Park, USA - OP-RAMG-01 (SPADES assembly) (version 2) | ecosystem: Environmental > Aquatic > Thermal... | reverse complement strand
TTCGATCATCTGATTTTAATTGGAGAAAATCTGGATTGTTTTCAATAATCCATCTCAATTGTACGAGAAATTCAGTAAGTTTAGGGTGTTCAAGTCCTTCAGCGGCAATATTATCCAATGAGTCAGTTAAATAGTTTTTAATATTGGATGCAGTGATTCCTTTAAATGATCCTGATTTTTCTATTTTAGTTTTTAATCTTTTAAGAGCTTTTTTAAACTTGATTTGTTCATCAAAATTTAATCTGAGTTGCATTAACTTATTTTCTATTTCTTTTTTATTTTCAATTAAAGGATTTGATTCGAGTGCTAGTAATTCTTTTTCCAGATTCTCTAAATCTTTAAGATTTTGTTGTTGTTGAGCTTTTAACGATTCAATTGTGGATTTTGCGTTTGAAATTCGATCGATAGATTCTAGAATTTTCGGAATTCGTTTGGCTAATCGTTCTGCCTCTCTTACATCAGTATATTTTTTACGTAAAAATTCATCTATCTTAGCCATTTGTTCTCCCAACTTATTCTTTTACTTCCACCTTACCACTACCGAGCAGTAAAGTCAATTTTTCTAAAACGGCTTTATTGATTTGAATCTTTGATTTAACCTTTATCTCTTTCATCACATTTTTTTGAGTAACCCTTAAAATCATTGGGCTTGCGCCCGGGTGGAGACTGACAATTTTCTTTATTTCCTCCAAGAGAGATTTTTTGCTATGCGAAGGAATAGTGAGGAAAAGAATAGGAGGGCGTTCATTTGCCTTCTGTTTTAGTCCTTCTTCTATCCCCTGAATTTGGTCAGCCAAAATTTTCACTACCTTGTCTTTCTCGGACACTTTTCCTTTTACCAATACCAGTTTATCTTTCTGTAAAATATCATTAGCCGCTTCTAAAACCTTTGGGAAAACCACCACCTCGATACCGCCATCGATATCTTCTAATCGGACAAAAGCCATCTGGGAACCGTTTTTTGTGGTTATCTTTTGAATCTTGGTAATGATGCCGGCTATTTTGATTGACCTGCCTACTGCCTCTGGAAAGATATTTGAAGTGGAGGTAACCCCACCCTTTTCCCAAACGTGACTGAATTCAGAAAGCGGATGCTCAGAAACATACATACCCAACAATTCTTTTTCCCAGGCTAATTTTTGGTTTTTGGAGGCTGGCGGAACATTGGGTAACGATGAGGTGATGGAGTGTTGAAGTTTTGGAGTGTTGCCGAATAGACCCAACTGACCCGAGGCGGATGTTTTAGAAATGGTTTGGGCAAATTTTAAAATCTGGTCTATTCCGGCTAAAAACTTAGTCCTCTCCCCAAATCTATCCAAAGCGCCTCCCTTAATCAAACTCTCCAAAACTTTTTTATTTAAAACAGGGGGACCCAAACGCCTGACCAAATCTTCTAATGAGTCGTAATGGCCATTTTGCTTTCTTTCCTCCACAATAGCCTTAGCGCACTTTTCTCCTACGTTCTTAATCGCTGCCAAACCAAACCGGATGCTCCCTGTTTCTGGAACAACCGCAAAATCTGGCCAACTTTCATTTATGTCCGGTGGCAACACCTTTATCTTCATTCTTTCGCACTCTTTAATCGCCAGACTCAGTTTATCTAAATCGTTTTGCTCATTGGTTAAAAAGGCAGCCATATATTCTGAAGGAAAATGGGCTTTAAGGTAGGCCGTCCAATAGGCAATGAGGGCATAACAGGTAGAGTGGCTTTTATTAAATGAATAACGGGCGAATGGCTCAAAAAAGTCAAAAATTTTATTGGCTGTCTTTTCATCTATCCCATTCTTAACGCAACCCTGGATAAATTTATCTCTTTGGGCAATGAGTAGTTTTTTAATCTTCTTGCCTATTGCCTTTCTTAAAACATCAGCCTCTGCATAACTAAATCCAGCCAAGGAGCGAGCAATTTGCATAATTTGCTCTTGATAGACCGGCACTCCATACGTCTCTTTTAAAACAGGCTCAAGTTTGGGATGCAGATACTTAGGTTTCTGCCTGGCGTGCTTTGCAGCAATATAGTCAGCGATCCAAGCCATTGGCCCAGGTCTATAAAGAGCAACCATGGCAATAATGTCTTTAAATTCTGTAGGTTTTAGTTCTTTGAGCCATTTTTTCATCCCCTCTGATTCTAATTGAAACACACCTTGGGTTTCTCCTTTTGCCAAAAGCGAAAATGTTTTTTCATCATCCAGAGGAATCCTAGAGAGGGAAACCTCGACGCTTTTAGTTCGCTTAACTATTTTTAGCGTATTCTCAATAATGGTTAAATTAGCCAGACCCAAAACATCTATTTTTAAAAGACCCAACGACTCTAAATCATACATAGAATATTGGGTGATGATATTTTGCTCCTTGCCCACTTCTTTCTGGAGAGGAACATAGTTTGTCAAATCATCTCTTCCAATAACCACTCCGGCGGCGTGGGTAGAAGCGTGTCGGGCAACACCTTCCAGTTGTTTAGCCAAATCAATCAGTCTTCTTATCTCCGGCTCGTTTTGGTATCTTTCGGATAAAAGAGGTGAGGTTTCAAGTGCCTGGTTTAAGGAAACCCCAAAGGGAATCAGTTTGGCAATTTCATCTCCTTGGGCATAACTCATTCCCAAAGCCCTGGCCACATCTCGTACGGCTGCCCGGGCTGCCATTGTTCCAAAGGTAACAATCTGGGCCACTCTACCTTGACCATACTTATTGGCCAAATAGCCGATTACCTCGCCCCTTCTGTCCTCGGCGAAATCTAAATCAATATCAGGCGGAGCGACTCTTTTTCCTTCTTTAGAAAGGAATCTTTCAAAAATTAGTTGATATTCTAATGGGTTGACGTCGGTAATGCCTAAAAGATAAGAAACAAGAGAGCCAGCAGAACTGCCTCGTCCTGGACCCTTGGCAATTCCTTGCTCTTTGGCCCATCTACAAAAATCCTGGACAATTAGAAAATAAGGAGCAAAACCTGCTTCTTTAATCACGGACAACTCCTCTTCTAATCTTTGCAAAACCTCTGAAGAAGCAGAGCCAAATCGTCTGGCCAACCCTTCTTTACACAATTGCCTCAAATACTCATTCTCATCTTGGCCATTCTTCAGTTCATAGCGCGGCAAGATAAATTGGCCAAGCGGGATTTCCAGTTCGCATGCTTCTGCAATCTTGAGCGTGTTGTCAATCGCCTCCGGGACCTCTGAAAAAGCCTTGGCCATTATTTCTGGACTTTTGAAACTGAAGTCATCTTCCCTCATGGACAGCCGATTTTCCTCATCATAGACCTTACCTGTCTGAACGCAAAGAAGTATCTCGTGCGCTTCCTGGTCAGATGAGTTAATATAATGGACGTCGTTTGTGGCCACAAGCGGAATGTCTAACTTTTTGGCTAACTCAATCATCCTTTGGTTGACCAATCTTTGATCAGGCATATTGGGATGATCTTGCAGTTCTAAGTAAAAATTCCCCTTCCCAAAGATATCTTGATATTCTAAAGCCAACTCTTTTGCCTGCTCTATTTTGTTTGAAAGCAAAGCAACCGGCACCTCGCCTCTTAAACATGAAGTCAAGGCAATGAGCCCTTTTGAGTGTTTCCTTAAAAAATTTTTGTCAACCCGCGGCTTGTAATAATAACCCTGCAAGTGGGCGGCTGTTGTAATTTGGATGAGGTTTTTATAACCTTCCTCGTCTTTGGCCAACAAGACCAAATGATATGGATTGGTATCAACCTTGGGCTGCTTGTCAAACATTGTCCTGGGGGCAATATAGCATTCTAAACCAATAATCGGCTTTATGCCCGCTTCTTTACATTTTTTATAAAACTCAATCACGCCATACATCACCCCGTGGTCAGTCAAGGCTAAGGCGGGCATATCATATTCTTTTGCCTTTGCAATTAATTGGTCAATTTTAACCAAACCGTCTAAGAGAGAATACATAGAGTGTAGGTGAAGATGAATAAATTGAGGCATTGTCCGTCCTTTTTGCAAATCAAAAATGTCGCTGCTCCTGTTATCAGTTTAGCAGAAATTCGGAATAAAGAGAATTTAATGGATTCTTTGCAATCTGCCAAAATAAATGTTAAATTTAAATTAAAGGGCAGCATGTTTAGTTGGTATTATAAAGACATCTTTAAAAAGGCAACTGCCATTTGGCGCTCTGTTTTTATTATTATCGTCCAAGAATTTTCATTGCCCACTCTTTTTAAAACCCTTTTCGCTCCCTGGAGACGAGACATTGCTCCTCCCACTGGTTCAATTGATGAAATTTTTAGGACTCTTTTAGAAAACTTAATCAGTCGGTTCGTGGGCTTTTGTGTCCGTTTTTTCACCATCTTAACCGGCTGTTTGGCGCTTTTAGGCGTCTTTCTTCTTGGCGTCTTGGCCACCTTGATCTTTTTAGCCCTTCCTTTCACTGGATTTGGCACTTTGATTGTCTTCTTGGCCTATCAAAGCGAAATCACCCAAAACCCTCCTTTACCTGCCCCGCTCTCTACGGTTTTGCCTTCTTTAAATGAATCAAATACCGCTTCTGTACTAACTCCATATTTAGAGTATGATGCGAAAAATGTTTATAAAAAATCCCAAGATTATTCCCAATTTCTTTCTCAACTGGCCCAGAATAAAAGGGTATTGTTTATTCTTAATCATCTTGGCCTACCCAGTGAAACATTTTTAGCCTCAACCAACTTGCAAATCCCACTGGCACAAATACTGATTCAGGCAGCAAAATTATGTAAAAGTGAAAGAATTTCTGCTCCTGACTTGTTTTTGGCTTGCTTTGTTTTGGACGGGCAGATCCAAAAATTTTTTGAGAGAATGGAAATTTCCAAAGCAGATATTCTCAATTTATGCCAATGGGAAGCAGCCTTTTATCAAACCCTTCATCAACCATCTAAATTGCTTTTCCCTGAGAAAATCAGGACCACAGGTGGCGTTGGCAGATTGTGGAGTGCTGGCTATACACCAAATTTAGACCGCTTTAGCTGGGATATCTCTGCCGACATTGCTTCTCAAAACCCACTCCATTTTGAGGCCCACAAAGAAATTATAGAAGAGATGGAAACCATTTTGGCCCGCTCCGGAAAACACAATGTTATTTTGGTGGGCGAACCAGGAACGGGAAAAAGGACAGTTGCATTGGGATTTGCTTCTCGCGTTACCTTCGGAGACGTCCCTCCTTCCTTGGCCCATCATCGTGTTGTTGAGTTTAATATTGACTCGCTATTGGCTGGCTCAACTTCTTTAGGCGAAACAGAAGAGCGGATGACTTTATCTTTAAATGAGGCAGTTCGGGCGGGAAATGTCATCCTCTTTATTGATAATATTGACCATCTATTTGAACAAGGAGAAGCAAAGCCTGGCGCTATTGATCTCTCCGCCCTCCTTTTACCTTATCTTGAAAGGTCGGACTTTCAATTAATAGGAACAACAACCTACGAAGGATATCACAAATGGATTGAGCCAAACCCAAATCTCGCAGGCAATCTTGAAAAAATTGAGATCAAAGAACCAACGCCAGACGAAACCCTGAAAATTATTCAAGAAGTTGCTCTGTACCTTGAGGCCAAATACAACATCCTTATTTTGTATCCGGCATTAACGAAAATTGTTTTACTTTCTGAAAAATATTTGGGCGAGAAGAAATTTCCCGAAAAGGCGATCGATCTTTTGGACGAGGTTACTTCTTTTGTCGTCAACCAGAAGAGAAAACAAATTATAGCCCCCCTTGACGTGGAGCAAGTTATCAGTGCCAAAACCCATATTCCAGTCAGCGAAGCAAAAGCAGAAGAAAGGAAGCGATTAATCAATTTAGAAGAGATATTGCACCAAAGATTGGTCAATCAAGAAGAAGCGGTCAAGGAAATAGCAGAGGCACTCAGAAGAGCGCGAGCCGGACTTAAACCCCAAAACAAACCCATTGGCTCTTTTATGTTTTTGGGCCCCACAGGCGTAGGCAAGACAGAGTGCGCCAAGACCTTGGCAGAAGCCTATTTTGGAAACGAAAACCAGATGCTCCGTTTTGATATGAGTGAATACCAAGAAACCGCCGCTATCCCCAGACTTATTGGAAGCAAACTAGGCGAACCGGGCATTCTAGCTTCAAGAGTCAGAGAGAAACCCTTTTCTTTACTTTTGCTTGATGAAATTGAAAAGGCCCATCCAAATATTTTGAATCTCTTTCTCCAGGTCTTAGACGAAGGAAGGCTAACTGACAGCATGGGCAGAACAGTAGATTTTAAAAATACAATCATCATCGCAACCTCTAATGCTGGCTCTGAATGGATAAGAGAACAACTCCAAAAGAGCCAAAGGATTGACAGCAAACTCTTTATAGATTATCTTTTAAAAATGGGCCTATTCAAACCTGAATTCTTAAACAGATTTGATGCTGTCATTGCCTTCAGACCCCTTTCTCAAGAAGAATTAGAAAAAGTGGTGGAGATTATGCTCGGGCGGCTTTCAAAACAATTGGCCGAAAAGCAGATAAAAATAGAAATAGAAGAAAATGCTAAAAGAAAATTGGCCGCGATAGGATTTGACCCTGAGTTTGGGGCGCGCGCATTAAGACGGGTCATTCAGGAAAAAGTAGAAAATCAAATTGCCAAAGCAATATTAGAAAATAAACTTCAGCCCGGCTCAACATTCGTGATAACAGAAAAGATGGTAGAATAGAAAAAGCAAAAGGAGCGCTTATGGCTCACACAAAAGCAAAAGGAACAACAAAATTAGGACGAGATTCTATCTCAAAAAGACTGGGGGTGAAACTTTCTGATGGACAGATAGCCCAGCCAGGCAATATTATCGTTCGTCAAAGGGGAACAAAATGGGTGCCTGGGCAAGGGGTGAAACTCGGCAAGGACTATACAATTTTCGCTACCCAAAAAGGGAAAGTGAAGTTTGTCAAAAAAAGACTTCTTAAATTCACTGGCAAAGCAAAAGAAAAAACGGTTGTCTCAGTCATCCCGAGGTGACAGTCACCTTTTTGCCCCCGAATAACTTTTCGGACAAATTTGCAGTTTGGCGTAATTTTAGCCTAACCCCAAAAATCATCTTCTTTAGCTGGTTTTTTACTCTCTTGTCTTGGGGTCTTTTTTTGCATTTTCGACTCTTCGCGTTCTCTTTCTTCTATTTGGTCGCGTTCTGTTGATTGATGCCTTAAAGGCATAATGTTTAATATCTGCTGCTGAATCTTTTTCGGCTCCTCCACCTGCTCTAAAATCATTTTGGCGCCTGCCGGTGGATATAGGTGAACCTCAACATTACCAAACTCCAACATTGAAGGCCAAAAACCCTTTACTTCATAATTCGCCTCCTGAATTTTGGACAAATCTGCCTCAGAAACCGACTTATGGAAAAAATTCTTTTGCTCCACGCAAATTAGCCGTTCGTTAGTCAGAATGTATTGAGATTCTTTAAAACAATACCAAGTCCTCAAACCATAAGCCCCGCCAAAAATCAACCAGAAAAAGAAAGTATAAGAAAAAACCCAGGAAAATTTAAAATACACAAAGGCACAAATAGGCAAAAGAGTAAGCAAACTTAGCCAAAGAATTGGACGGAATAAAACCGCTGGATGTTTCCGGAGAATAAAGATGATTTTTTCAGAAGGCCTCTGTCCCTCAAACATATTCCCTCGCTCACCGGGCACCACCCGAAGGGTAGTCGCGTTCGGTCAAAGGCAAAAGGCGAAACGAAAAACGTAAAACTTATATTATTGAATTCTTTATTAAACTTTTGCCTTTTACCTTTTTACTTTTTCTTTTTTACTTTGTTATCATCTTCCCCAAAAGAACGGCATAAGTAAACCCAAGATCACTAAAACCATAATCGTAATGAAAATTATTCTAATTGTTTTGCTCTGCATATTTTCTCCTCTGTTCTAGCATGATTAAAATAAAGGCCAATAAAATCATCAAGCCCAAAAGGCCCAAAAAAGCCCAGAACTTTCCCAGAGTATTGGAATACAATGCTAAAACGCCAAAAGCCAAAGTAATTCCGTAGAGCAAGAAAACGGCTTGCTTTTGGTTAAAACCGGCCTCTAAAAACCGGTGGTGCAAATGACGCTTGTCGGCAATCCAAGGCGCTTTTTTGCCCCAAAGTCTCCTTAATATTACCCAAATTGCATCAAAAATAGGAATGCCTAAAACCAAAAAGGCAGTGGCTACTTTTCCGCCAGAGATGATAGCGAAAATAGCCAGCATATAACCCAAAAACATGGCGCCCGAATCGCCCAAGAAAATCTTGGCTGGGTTAAAGTTAAAGGGCAAAAAGCCTAAAGCAGAAGCGGCTAAAATGATACAAAGTAAAGCGGTGGCTGGTTGATTAACAAATGGTTGCAGAGAAAGAAAGAATAAAACAATGGCTGCGATAGACGAAACACCTGTGGCCAAGCCGTCCAGACCATCCAGCCAATTAACCACATTGGTCAAAAGGACAATCCATAAAACAACAAAAACAGGACTCCAAGCGCCTAAAACAATCTGAGAGCCGAACGGGTTGGAAAACCACCAAATTCTGATACCAAAACCAGCGACGAATCCTGCAGCAACAAACTGGAAGATAAGTTTTGTGATTGGCTTCATCCCTTTAATATCATCATAAATGCCCGCTCCCACTAAAACAAAAGCGCCCAACAAAACCCCAAGAAGATTTTTATCAATCCCTAAAACCTTTTCTGTGACAAAACTTAATTTGTCCGACGCAAAAATAAGATATCCTAAAACAACCAAGAAAAAACTCAAAAATACGGCAATACCACCAAGACGGGGGATGGGCTTGTCATGAATCTTCCTTGGAGCAGGATAGTCAACCAGTTCTCTTTTCAAAGCCCAACGTCGGATAAATAATGTAAGCAAGGCAGAAAGTGAAAAGGTTAAGATAAAAGGAAAGATATATTGAAACATATTTATTGAAAGTTACAGCATCATCTCTTCTTCGGTAATTTTATAATCATGTATTTCGTCTTTTTTAAACCAAAGGGCTATTTCGTGCTCGGCTTCTTCGGGTGTCTCAGAGGCGTGAATAATATTGTGAATTGCTCTTTTGTCGCGATTAGCCGCAGCCGGTGAGTCAACCGAATAATCTCCCCTTATTGTGCCCATCTCGGCTAAATTAGGACAGGTATTGCCCGTCATCTTCCTTACCATATCAACCGCATGTACCCCTTGGACAACCATCTTGACTAAAGGACCACCAGCCAAATAATCAATCAACCAACCCCGGACCATTTTGCCTATTTTCAACGCATCAGAGGTGCCCAGTTCTTTATTTGGGTCAATGCCATATTTTTCGTAAGTAGCCAGGGTTTTTTCGCCTAATCTCCTAATCCATTTTTCATTTTTTGGATAATGCTCATCAACCTGTTCCCTTTTTGCCCAAACCATAGCAAGGGCCACAATTTTCAAGCCCCGCTGCTCAATCCGACTAATAATTTCTCCTACCAACCCCCTTTTTACTCCATCTGGCTTAATTAAAACGCAAGTTTTTTCTTTACGGGGATGCATTGCAACCTCCAGTCGCTATCTCGCTAATAGCGAATTCAACTTATAACTAATCCTATTCGTTATTGGATTATTAGTTATTGACGAGGGACCTGCGTAAGCAGCGCCTCAAACTCCCTCTTCTTCTTAAACGGCCCAATTATGGCCAAATTTAATCCCTCTGGCCTCATTATCTTTTCTGTCAATCTTATTATATCTTCCTGTCCCACCTTTTCTATTTCTTTCAACTCCTCTTCGGGCGTCTTAATTTCATCCAATAAAAGTTCCTGGTCAGCGTAAAAAGATGCTTGATTAAAAGAGGACTCCATCCTCAGAGCCATCTTTCCCTTTAAATAATCCTTCGCCTTTTGAAGTTCGGCCCTTGTCACACCCTTGTCTTTGACTTTAACCAACTCCTTTAAAATTAAACCAATTGCCTCTTTTGTCTTTTTAATCGGAACGCCCGCATAAACCAAAAGCGAACCCGTGTCATTGAAATACCAAGTCTCTGAAGAAATATGATAACAAAGCCCCCTCCTTTCTCTAATCTCGGTAAAAAGCCGCGAAGACATTGAGGCGCCCAAAATCACATTTAAAACCTCTTGAGCATAGCGCAAGGACGAGGCCCTTTCAATGCTTTTATATCCCAAAATCAAATGGGCTTGGTCGGTTTTCTTATAATTTAGCAAGACCCTGGGACTTTTTTGGATAGCAGAAACGGGCAAAGGCTCATGTTTTGGGCGGCTTGGAATTTGACCAAAATATTGGCCTATCTTATCCACACTCTTTTCTTCCAGCCGTCCGGCTGCTGCAAGAACAATCTGGGCTGGCACATAAAACTTTTCTTTATACCTTAAAAAATCTTCCCGTTTAAAACTTTTGATTTGCTCCGCCTGTCCAATAATTAGTCGACCAAGCGGTGTATCGCCATACAAGAGTAATTTATAAAGGTCAAAAATATATTTTAAAGGAGTATCCTTATACATATTGGCTTCCTCTAAAATCACTCCCCTCTCGCGCTCTATCTCCTCTTGAGCAAACAAAGAATTTTGCAAGATGTCATAAAGAACATCCAAAATTAGAGCGAATTTAGAGGACTCGGCCTGAATATAAAAACCAGTCATCTCTTCAGAAGTAAAGGCGTTATAAGAAGCGCCAATACCATCCAGTTCTTGGGAAATCAAAAGCGTCGAGGGTCGTTTTTTCGTTCCTTTAAAAAATAAATGCTCTAAAAAATGAGAGATACCATTTTGCTCTTTTTCCTCGTAACGACTACCAACCTTAACCCCAACATATAATGTGGTCGCCTTTGTCTCTTTCATCGGCACTGCAATAAGACGTAATTTGTTAGGCAGAACAGTTTTTTTGAACATATTGAACTCTTTGTTCTCTAATCTTTTATCTTTGCTCTTTAATCTTTAATCTTTTTAGGTGTCTTGCAATATACCAAACTATTCCTGCCATAATTATAACACCAATTAATATATCAAACTTTCTAAAATATTCTTTTAGAAATTCCCATTGTTCGCCCAGCCTCAAACCGAAATAGGCCAAGCCCAGTGTCCAGGGAAAAGAACCTAAAAAAGTGTAAAGGCAGAATTTTCCAAAATTCATTCGGGCAATTCCGGCTGGGAAAGAAATATAGGTTCTGACAATGGGCAAAAGGCGAGAAAAGAAAACTGTCACCTCGCCATATTTTTTAAACCATCTATCCGCCAAATCCAAATCGTGATGCGAGATCAGAATATATTTTCCATATTTTTCAATCAAGGGACGTCCGCCATAAAGTCCGATATAATATGACAAGATAGAACCGGCCAAACAACCAAAAGCGCCGACCAAACCAACAAACCAAAGATTGAGCCTGCCAGCGAAAACCAAATAACCAGAAAAGGGCATAATAATTTCAGAAGGCAAGGGAATATTGGCTGACTCGATGACCATCAACAAACCAACACCAAAGTAGCCAAGTTTAGAAATCGTTGCCAAGACAAAACCAGAAATAATGGCCAAAATCCTAAATACCACAAACACTCCTTTTAATATTTTACTTTTTTAATTTTTATTTCTACGCCAGCCTCACTTTTTTGGCCAACCGGATAATCGGTTCAATCGCCCATTTATCAATCGGGTCTTTTGCAAGCCATAAAAGCCAGGCAACAAAAATACCCAAAACCCAGCCAGCCAAAACATCCGAGGGATAATGAAACCCAACCACAACGCGCGAAACAGAAATAAAAATACCAATTACAAAAAGCCAATAACTAATTTTCCGCTCGCCTGCCAAATAAAAAGAAAAAGCCAAAGCAAACAAAAAGGTAGCGTGGTCAGAGGGAAAGGAATAGTCTGGGCGATGAAAAATCAATTCCTTGGCAGGAAGACTAACTATGGGCCGCGGCCTAAAATACAAATGGCCAATCAACTTAGCAAATCCCTGCCAAGCCAGACCCCCAGCCAAGGCCGCCCGCAAAGCCGTCTTTTTCGCCCCCAAAAACCAATAGATGATTAAAAAAAGAGGGATAGAATAAATTAGATAAACAGCCAGAAATTTTATCAAACTATCAAAAACTGCACTTTTGCCCAACAAACTATTTGAAAAAGAAAAAATTGCTTGGTCCATCTTTTTTATTTTAGCAAAATATTCCAAAAACCAAAAGGCGAATCTTCGCCTTTGTATTCAAGACCAATTTCTGATATCTTTGAAGGTGGAGAGAAAATGTTAAGTATTGGCATCGTTGGCCTTCCTAACGCTGGCAAATCAACTTTATTTAATGCCCTTGTAAAGGGTTATCAGGCAAAGGTCGCTATTCATCCTTTTACAACCATTAAACCCAATGTTGGAGTGGTTGAGGTGCCGGATGGGCGCTTGAATTTAATTGCTGAACGGCTAAATTTACCTAAGCAAATCCCTGCTACCATAGAATTTGTGGATATTGCCGGACTTGTTAAAGGCGCTCACAAAGGCGAGGGTTTAGGCAATCAATTTTTGGCCCATATTAGAGAATGCGATGCTATTTTGCACCTGGTTCGGTTTTTTGATGAAGGCGTGCCAAGCGCAGGGGGTGTTGTTGACCCTGAATCAGATTTAGAAGTTGTCAATACCGAACTTTGCTTAAAAGATTTAGAAACGATTAAAAAGGCGCTGGATGAGAAAAAAATCGACGCAAAAAGGAAAGAGGTTTTGACAAAAGTTTTAGATACAATCAATCAAGACAAGCCCGCCAGAGAAGCCAAATTAACCGAAGAGGAACTGGCCCAAATAGCCGACCTAAATCTTTTAACCTTAAAGCCCGTTTTATATGTCGCCAATGTTTCGGAGGAGCAGTTTGGGAAAACCCTGCCCGCTCGCCTACCCCAAGGAACCCTTACTATTTCGGCCAAACTAGAATCTGATTTGATGTCGCTTCCTAAAAAAGAACAAAAAGAATATCTAAAAAGTTTGGGTGAAAGCGAATCTGGTTTGGATAAAATCATTAAAGCGGCTTATAAACTCTTAAATCTAATCACTTTCTACACCCTGCTTCCTAATCAGGTTCAGGCCTGGTCAATCCAAAAGGGCACAAAAGCAAAAGAGGCGGCTTCAAAAATTCACACAGACTTTGAGAAAAAATTTATTGCCGTCGAGATTTGCCCGTTCTCAGAGTTAATCAAGTTTAAAGGCTGGCAAGAGGCACAACAGAAAGGAAAGGTAAGAACCGAGGGTAGAAATTATGCCATCCAAGACGGTGATGTTGTGCTATTTAGACATAGCTAAGCCGCCCGCGCCGGCGGCCCTTTTATTTTTGAAAAAAATGTGCTAAACTGTAAAATCAAGAATTAAAGCGCAAAAAGAAAAGATTATTTGATTTAAGATTGATTATTAGTTATATTTGTTATGAGCGAGGATTGATGAGAACCTATGAACTAACCTATATTGTTCCGGGGGAATTCGAAGAAAAAGAAATCCCCAAAGTGACAGAAAAGGTTAAAAAACTTCTTTCAGATGGCAAAATTATCAAAGAAAAGTTTTGGGGGAAGAGGAAGTTGGCTTACCCAATAAAAAAGAATGATTGGGGATTTTACATTACTTTAGTCTTGGAAACAGAACCAGAGAATATCAAAAAAATTGAATCTAAATTAAAATTAGAAGAGGATGTAATAAGACATCTAATTATTTCTACTAAGCCAGCCCAAAAACCAGAAGTCAAGGAGATTGAAAAACCAAAGAGATTAGAAAAGCCAGAAGTAAAAGCCAAAGCCAAGCCAAAAAAAGAAGAAAAACCCAAAAAGACTAAAATCACTGAAGAAATAGAAACCGAAGAGAAAAAAATGAAAGCCTTAGAGGAAAAATTAGAGGAGATATTAAAGGAATAGGAGTTAGGATATAGGATATAGGTATTAGCTAAATCCTAAAACCTAAATCCTAATACCTGCTCCTAGAAGGAGCGCTTATGATTTCATTGAATAAGGTTATGCTCGTTGGAAATTTAACCCGCGACCCAGAACTCCGCTACACACCCAGCGGCAGACCTGTTTGTTCGTTTGGATTAGCCACAAACAGGCGCTGGAAAAACGAGACAGGGGAATTGCAAGAGGAAACCGAGTTCCACAATGTGGTTGCCTGGGGTAAATTAGGAGAGATTGTCTCTCAAATCCTAAAAAGAGGAAACAAGGCCTTTGTAGAAGGTCGCTTGCGCACCCATGCTTGGGAAGGGCAAGACGGCATCAAAAGGCAAAGAACAGAAGTCATTATGGAAAATTTTATTCCGCTTACCCCCAAAGGCATCAAAGAGGTTGAGGAAATAGCCGAAGCCGTACCAGTAACAAGCGAGATGGCCCCAGAAGCAGAAGTCGAAGGGAAAAAAGAAAAAAAGACGAGCAAGCCTACCAAGGCGGATAGCGAAGAAAACGAGGAAATAGACCTGGATGAAATTCCATTCTAAGAATTAATGGAGAAACATATGGCTTATGTGCAACGCAAAAAAGAATGTCTGTTTTGCAAAAGAAAAATGAGCGAGATTGATTACAAAGATACGGACCTACTCTCTCGTTATATTTTTCATACAGGCAAAATTATGCCAGCCTCAAGAACGGGTACCTGCGCCAAGCATCAAAGAAAACTGACCATTGCCCTAAAAAGGGCCCGCCACTTGGCCCTTCTTCCCTTTGTGGTAAAATGAGATGCTGAAAATTACTGAACTGAAACCAGGTATTTTAATTGAATTAGAAGGCATACCCTATCAAATTATAACTGCCTCGCACAAGATGCTGGGCCGTGGTCATGGTATGGTCAAAACAAAATTAAAAAATTTAAAGACAGGAGCGCAAATAGAGCGGGTCTTCAAGGGCAATGAGGTCCTCAAAGAAGCAAATCTTAACAAAACAAAGGCCCTTTTTCTTTGGCAAGACAAGGACAACTTCTATTTTATGGACGCCCAAACATCTTCGCAATTTTCTCTGCCCGCTGCCTCTGTGGGCTTTGCCAAAAATTTTTTAGTGGAGGGCGGCGAAGTAGAAATACTGATGTTTTTAGATAAACCACTCTCTGTTAACCTTCCCATAAAAATGGAACTTAAGGTTGTCGAAACAGAGCCAGGCATTCGCGGAGGAAGAGAGACGCCAGGGACAAAAAAGGCCGTCTTGGAAACGGGTTTTGCCACTCAAGTACCTCTATTTATTAAGAAAGGAGACATAATCAAGATAGATACCAGAGACGGGAAATATGTGGAAAGGAAAAAGTAAAAAGGCCAAAGTAAAAACCAGAGACCATGTCAGCTTCCAAGCCCTCAAACCTTTAACCTTCAACCGACTCCACGCCAAACTCCGGATTGAGCTTTGTTGTGATGCGGGGTCGGCGCAGAACTGAGCGAGGGAACGTGTTTATTCGGGCTACCCAAATTTTAAATAAACCAGTTTTTGCCGAAGAAGAAAAGGAAGAAGTAGGCCAGGTTTTGGAAATTATTATTGACCCAGAAAATGGCCAGATATTAGGGTTTTTAGTTTCTCAACCTTTTGCAGAACCAAACGTTGTCTCTAATATGGATGTTTTGGATATTTCTAACATCGCCCTTGTTATCAATTCTGCCAATTCCTTAATCAGCCCGTCTGAAATTATTAAGATCCAAGAAATTTTAAACCAAAAAATTAAAATCTTGGGTGCAAAAGCCGAAACTGAATCAAAAAAACCGTTGGGCAGGATTGAGGATTTTATTATTGAAACGGAAACCGGCTCTTTGATGAAATTTTATATAAAAAGCGGATTCTTCTCGCCTCTTCTTGTCTTGCCTGCCACAAGTGTACTCAAAATAGAAAAAAATAAAGTTATCTTTTCTGATGACGTATTGACGAGCCCTAAGGCAACAGAAGCAGTGCCAACATGAAAACAACCAGTCATTCTATGGGCAAAAAACGTCTATTTCTAGGATTTCTATTTGTAACAGCCATTTTAACTTGGTCTATCTTTTTTGCCTGGCCGACAAAAAATCTCTCGGTTTATTTATGCGACGTGGGGCAGGGGGATGCTATTTTTATCAATAGTCCAAGCGGTTTTCAAATGTTAATTGATGGCGGACCTTCAAATAAAGTATTGGAATGTTTAAAGGAAGCGATGCCTTTTTGGGACAGAAGCATTAATCTGGTTGTTTCAACACATCCTCATGCCGATCATTTGACGGGCCTTTTAGAGGTCGTAAAGAGATATAATGTCGGACAAATATTATCTACCGATGTTGTGCATACTTCGCCTGAGTTTATGGAGTGGCTAAAACTTATTCAGGAAAAGAAAATCCCAATGGAGTTGTCTAAAGACGTTAAAGCAATTGATTTGGGCGATGGGGCTAAGGCGGATGTTTTGTACCCAAAGGAGAGTTTGAAGGACAAAAAAATTGAGAACCTAAATAATGCCTCGGTAGTCTTGAAATTAGATTATTCTGGCGTTTCTTTTTTATTTATGGGTGATTTAGAGAAAGAACAGCAAAAAAGACTTCTTAATTCTTATCTCTTAAATCTTAAATCTACATTCTTAAAGGTTCCCCACCACGGCTCAAAGGATGCTTTAGATGATAAATTTTTAGAATTAGTCAGCCCAAAAGTAGCCTTAATATCTGTTGGAAAAAATAATTACGGACACCCGGCAGAAATAACCTTAAAGAAATTACAAAACAAAGAAGTAGAAATCAAAAGGACAGACAAAGACGGCACGGTTAAGGTAGAGGTTGAGAAAGATGGGAAGTGGAGGATAGAATAAAGTAAAAACCACAATTAAAAAGTTAAAAGTTTTGCTATAGTCGGAGTTTTATTATAAAAAGGCCCCGCCGCGCGATTACTCGCTTAGCGGGGCTTTTGAACTTGTTATTGGCCTTGCCCTCCTATGGGGCGGGAACGAGCCACACCGAAGCGTGACCCAACTCCTTACCCTCTTTAGAGAGGGCGATGGCCTCAAGTTTGGGAGCGCTCAATCCCCTCAACATTTCAGGTCGTATTCTAACTTGAAATGGAGGAGACTTTGCTACCCCCTCAAACTTTCTATTTCCTTCGCCATCATAGATGACGAAAAGAACTTTTTCAGTCAATGTCGGGGCCTGGACTGTCAGAAGTACAGACCCCTGCTCGCCGACGTGGACACTATCCCCGACCACATCGGCGAAATAAACAGTCTGCGTCGGCTCGGTCTCGGCTATAGATGGGTTAGCCGTCTTTGGCGGCACCCATTCCGGCTCAGACGGCGAGGTTACCGCCGGAAAAGACAAGTTCGAAACTGCCTTCCCCACGGCCTCGCCGACCGCTCGCCGAGCCAGATTTTCAATCCGCTCAAGTTCTACCTCGAGCGGCTCCCAATCCCTTCCGAGGCTGACCCGTGCCCGGCTTAATGCCGCTACCGAGCCAGTCCCCCGGAGAGTTTGGATCTGGCGCCGGGTTTCAAGGTGTATTTGCCGGAGCAAAACTCCGATTTTTAGACCCGCCACCTCGGCCTGTCTTCGCCAGTCGCCTACTTGAAAATTTTGTTCTTGCATAACGTAGGCGCTGACATAAAAAATATAATCAGCGCCGGCGAAGTAGCCTTTCGGCTTTCTCCCTTCGCCGCGGGCACCCCATTCGGAGTTTTCAAGTTCTAACTCCTCCTGGAGCGGACCAACATCTTGGGTGCTAACTAACACCCGGAACCCTCGCTTCTCCAAGGCGATCTCACATTCCTGCTTGGTCACCCTGGAAAGGTCTTCAGAATAATAGTAACCTCTCCCAAAGCCATACCCATAGGTATAGCCGGCCTCTGGGTCAACGACTACAACTACGGTCGGACCCGCAGCCGGTGGAGTTGTGGCGCTCTGCGGCTGGAGACTTGCAATCTCGGCCTCCAGTCGCTTAATCCGCTCCCCTGTATCCGGATGGCTGGCGAACCAGCCAATCACCGGAATCCGCGCGTCTCCGTTTCCATAACGGCCTTGCAGCCGGCGGAGGACGGAGACCAAGCCTTTGGGATCGTAGCCGGCTTTATAAGCCAGCCGCGCCCCCTCCAAGTCAGCGGCATACTCATCCTTGCGGGAACGATGCCCGCCGACGAGCCCAGCCCCAACCTGGGCTGAGGTTTGCAAATCCTCGCCTTTGGCGCCGAGCGCCTTGCCGGCGAGGACGCCGACGATCGCTCCCAGGATATTCTGTTTTGCCTGAGAGCGATAATGGCGGCCGAGAACATGGGCCATCTCATGGCCCAATACCCCAGCCGCCTCATCCGCGGAGCGGAGGGAGTTAACCATTGCTGAGGTGATTTGGATGTTACCATCCTTGTCTACCCTGGCATTGAGGTCATCGTCGCTGACGACCTCAACCTCAAAACTCCTGCCTGCCGCCTGGCTGAGCCGAGAGCAAACCACTTTCAGTTCGCCCTCGGAAAGAGCCATCGCCGGCTGGGACGCAACCATCACAAAGGAGGATATAAGGACAGCCAGAACAAACAAGCGGCCTCCCTTAAAATAATCCTCCCAAAATTTTTCTTGCCGCTCTTTTTGTCGACGGCGGGCCCTGCTTTCCTCATCCTCCGCTAACCACCGTCGGAGGAATCTAAAAATCTCCCGCCAACGACGATTGATTAGCGGCACAAGTATTAAAACGGCCATCATCGCTGCCGTGGATACGGCAGCGTCCCAGTAAATGTTGCCATTCTTGGAGAACGGCAACAGGGCCGCCAAGAAAAATAAAAATATCCCAACGGCCCAGAGAATCTTTTCTCCGTCACTCATTCTTGCCACTTTTACCACCTCCTCATTTAGCGGTGTGGCAAACCGCCTTTTGCTATATACAACACCAGGCCCCTTGCAGAACCTGATGATTGCCCAGATTGTAAATGTGCCTTCCTCTTTTTCTATTATAGGAGAGGAAAACGCCTTATTATAGCGCAAAATCGCTTGAAAAACAAGGGGAAAGAGGGTATCATTAAAAAGGCAAAAGTAAAAAGGAAAAACGCAAAACTAAAATTATGAGTTTGGCCGACTGAAAAGGAGTTTTTGTGTCTGGTCATAATAAATGGTCGCAAATAAAATACAAAAAGGCAATCACCGATGCCCAAAAGGGCCGGATTTTTACAAAGTTTGGCAATGCCATAACAATTGCGGCGAAAGAAGGTGGCCCTGACCCTGAAACCAACTTCAAATTAAAAACACTGATTGAAAAGGCTCGACAAGCCAATATGCCAACCCAAAACATTGAGCGGGCTATTAAACGGGGCACTGGCGAATTAGAGGGAGCCAAAATAGAAGAGGAAACTTATGAGGGATACGGTCCGACTGGCGTGGCTCTTTTAATTAACTCTGTCACAGATAATAAAAATCGGGCCCTTAACGAAATTAGAAATATTCTATCAAGATTTGGAGGCAAACTCGGTCAGCCGGGCAGCGTTTCTTATTTATTTGAACAAAAAGGAATCATCGCTGTCGCAACAATCAACAATCAACAGCCAACAATCAACAAAGAAGATATAGAGCTTGCGGCGATTGATGCAGGAGCGACTGATTTAGAAGAGGAAGATGATACAATTTTGATTTACACAAAGCCAAAAGAATTATTCCAAGTCAAAAAGCAACTCGAAGAAAAAGGGATTAAAATAGAATCAGCAACGCTTTCAATGGAGCCAAAAGAAACAATTAAAATAGAAGATAAGCAAAAAGCCGAACAAATTTTAAAATTAATGGACGCTTTGGACGAATGCGAGGATGTCTCAAGCGTTTCAGCCAATTTTGACATATCTGATGAATTAATGGCGTCCCGCGTTAATAGCGAATAAAAACCAATAACTAATTTATTTGTTATTGGTTTAATTGGTCATTAGTGAGGATTTATGATAATTTTGGGGCTTGATCCGGGTACGGCCACAACAGGATTTGGGGTAATTTTCCTAAATCCCAAATCCACATTTCGCCAAGGGCGAAGTGCTGCAAAGGCAGAATTCCTAAATCCTAAATTAATTGCCTATGGCACGATTAAAACCAAAGCCAACTCGTATATGCCCGCCCGACTAAGAGAGATTTATTTACATACGCGCAAACTCATCAAAACACACAAACCAGACAAGGTGGCTCTTGAGTCATTGTTCTTTTTTAAAAACCAAAAAACGGTGATGACGGTTGCTCAGTCAAGAGGAGTTATTATGGCAGCTTGCCAAAGTTTAAAAGTCCCAATTGTAGAGTATCCCCCGCTCCAAGTCAAAAACGCCCTCTGCAAAAACGGCCGGGCAGATAAAAAAGAGGTCCAAGAAAAAATCAAAAGGGTTTTGAAATTAAAAGAAATTCCCAAACCAGATGATGCGGCGGATGCACTTGCCACCGCCATTTGTTGCGCCCAAAATCTTTGACGATAGCGGTTTGACAACAACTTAAATAAAAAGATAAGATAAGAAATAGATTAATAAAATCCGAAATCCTAAATCCTAAACAATATCTAAATCACAAATCACGATTTTCCAAACTTGTTTGGGATTTGGAATTTAGATATTGGGATTTGTTTAGAGTTTAGAAATTAGAAAATAGGATTTAAGCAACTGAAAGGAGCGATTGTGCCTAAATTACGTCAAAATCCCGTGACTGGCGAATGGGTGGTGATTGCGCCAGAACGAGCCAGAAGGCCCCAAGATTATATCCTGTCCAAACCAATCCCCAAAAAAAGAGTTTTGGAGTTTTGCAACTTCTGCCCGGGCGGTGAGGCATATAATGCTCAGATTGAAGGAGCGGGCACCAAACATGTCTATGTTGTGGAGAATAAGTTTCCCGCTTTTGTACCCCAGGAAACAATCACCTTGGATGCGGGGAAGATTTACTATAGCCAAAAGAGCGCTGGCGGACACGAAGTAATTAGTTTTATTGAGCACGACCGCGACTTAGAAGAATTACCCCCTTCCTATTTAGACGAACTTTTTGAAGTCTACCAGAAAAGAATTACTTTTTACAAACAAAATCCGAGCGTAGAATATGTAATGCCTATTCATAATCACGGCGCAGAAGCAGGTGAGTCAATAGAGCATCCCCACTCACAACTTTTTGCTTCTTGCATCAAGCCAAATGTGATTATAGAAGAACTGACTGGTGCAGAAAAATTTTACCAGCACGAACAAAGATGTATCTTTTGCGAAATTATTAAAGAGGAAAAGAAACAGGGCGTCAGAATTGTTTTTGAGAATGATAATTTTATTGTCTTCACCGCTTATGCAGCCCGGGTGCCTTTTGAAATGTGGTTACTGCCCAAACGGCACCAAACCCGCTTTGAGGAAATGGACGCAGAAAAAAGGAAGCGTTTGGCCCAGATTATGTCAATGATTCTGAAAAAATTATATTATGGACTCAATGACCCGCCGTATAATTTTTACCTCCATACCTCGCCAACCAAAGAAAATCACTTTGATAAATTTTATCATTGGCATATAGAAATCATACCACGCCTCACCCGCTTTGGCGGATTTGAATGGGGCAGTGGTATAATAATAGATGTTGTCTCGCCAGAAAGAAGTGCTGAATTTTTAAGAAGAATAAAAATATAAGCATTGTTTTAGGCAAAAGGGAATAAATGCGTATACTTTTTTTACTCAAATACCCTCTTTTTGGTAGTGGTAGTGGGACTTACGGGAGAAAACTGGCAGAAAAATTAGCCAGTCTTTATCCAAAAGATAAATTCGCTATCTTTTGCCCTGACCAAGAAACCAAAATCCCTGGCGTCAAGATTTACCCATTTCGGCTGCCGTTTAAGGCGGCGGCCACAGGCCATCCCAAGTGGCCAAAAGCCAAACTCTTTCATCAACTCACCAATCACGAAATAGATAGACTTTACAAAACTACCCTCGCCCAAGTCCTAGATGTTGTTAATGAGTTTGAACCAGACGTCATCCATGTTCATCATGAATTATATTTCACTTGGATTGCTAATTACATCAGGGCAATTTATGGAATTTTTTATTTGGTCACTGTCCATGGCACAGGGCTTTTAACAGCCAGCCAGGACAAAAGATGGATTCCGTTAACTCAAGATGGATTAAGACGAGCATTCCTAATCAACGCCGTATCAGGGGATACAAAAAAATGGCTTCTAAAAATCTACAGCCGCAGGTTTATTGATAATAAAATCAGAATCATCCCAGGAGGCATTGACATAGAAAACTATCCTCCAAAAAATAAAGACGAGGCGTGGATAGACAAGAAATATAACTTAAAAGGAGAAAAAGTTGTTATTTTTGCGGGCAAAATAGAACCCCACAAAGGATTAGAATACCTAATCAAGGCCGCACCCAAAATTAAAGGTAAGATATTTATTTTTGGTAGTGGTAGCGAAAAAGCGCGGTTAGAAAAAATGGCTCAGTCAATGAATCTAAAAAATGTCTTCTTTTTGGGTTACTACGGTCCAGAATATGTAGAGGAATTAAGGGCGTTTTATCGCCGAGCCAATGTTTTTGTCTTTCCTTCAATTTGGGACGAACCACTGGGTTTGGTCGCTCTTGAAGCAATGGCTTCATTTACACCGGTTGTGGCCAGCAAAAAAGGAGGTATTCCGCTTGCGGTCAAAGACAAAATTAATGGTTTCTTGATTCGGGCAAAATCAGCCAAAGCAATTGCTGAAAAGGTTAATTTAATTCTACAAAATCCAGAATTAGAAAGGAAAATGGGCGAAGAGGCGAGGAAAATTGTAGAAGAAAAATTTAGTTGGGCCAAAATTGCTAAACGATTTCACGATTACTATGAACAGGCTTATCAAGAAAGCCAAAAACGCCTTAAAACTATGCGTCTCCCCGTTGATATTAAACGAGAACGTATAGAAATTAAGGGAAGAAAAATTGGAGCAATGTAAAATAAGAAGATAGAATCAAAAAACAAAAACTTGGTTTAAAAGTTTAAAGCCAAAAAGGATTTGATATGAAAATTGCAGTTATAATCCCGCCGTTTACAACCTTACCTGCCAAAGGGCAGGGAGGAACTGAGCGGATTGCCCAAGGGATGATTGAGGAGTTTTTAAAAAGAGGACACAAAGTAACCTTGGTTGGAGCAGGAAAGTGTCAAACAAGTGCTAGATTTGTTCAAATATTTCCGCAAACCATTTCTGAGCAAAAATTTGATTCAACCACCACAGAGCAATCCCGACCGCTGAGAATTGAAACAGCCTATATCACAAAGGTGATGCGATATCTTTTAGATCACGGAGATCAATTTGATGTAGTTTTCAATCATATGCGCGGCGGATATTTGATTTTGCCGCTTTCGCAATTTTTAAATACGCCTATTATTTCCATTATGCATCTTCCTTTATTTAAAGAACTTATTGATGTTTTGAGTCAATTTAAAAACCCAAATATTATTGCCATTTCCAATTCTCAAATAAAACCAGCCAAGGGCCGGGTGAATTTTTTGGCCACTGTTTATAATGGGGTTAATCCTGATGAATTTCCTTTCAACAAAAAACCAAAAGATTATTTTCTTTATTTAGGCGCAATGGGAGAACATAAAAGTCCTCATTTAGCCATTGAGGCTTGCCAAAAAGCGAGGGCCAAATTAATTTTAGCGGGTGGCAAAATTCGCGAGCCTTATTTCTCAGAAAGAATTAAGCCCGAAATTGATGGAAGTCAAATAAAATATGTTGGCGAAGTGGAAAACAAAAAACAAAAGGACTTATTAAAAAATGCCAAAGCCCTTTTGTTCCCAATCACCTGGGAGGAACCTTTTGGATTAGTAATGATAGAGGCAATGGCTTGCGGCACACCGGTTATTGGTTTTAATCGCGGGGCTGTCTCTGAAGTTGTCCAAAATGGAAAAACCGGCTTCGTGGTTAAAAATGTTAACGAGATGGCAAAAGCAATTAATCAAATACATCAAATTAATCGAGCCACTTGCCGCAAACTGGTAGAGGAGAAATTTACTTATCAAAAAATGGCTGACGACTATCTAAAGGCGGCAGAGGAAGCAATTAAAAAAGGGGGTTAAGATGGAAAAACTAAAAATTGTTATGATTTCAACTTTATGGGAGAGGACTCCGCCTGTTTATTATGGGGGCACAGAACGGGTTGTTTCTTATTTAACAGAAGAATTGGTAAAAAGAGGACATCAAGTAACTCTTTTTGCCACCAAAGATTCTGCCACCAAAGCAAGACTTTTTGCCACCTATCCTCGAGCACTCTACCGCGATAAAGTGCCTTGGAGCAGTTATTACGACAATCTAGTCCTATACAGCCGGGCGATGGAATATGCTATTAAGCAAAAAGTGGATATTATTCACAGTCATGGTCCGTACTATAGTTTGCCATTCGTCCCGTTGGTGCCTATCCCCATGCTTCACACATTGCACGGCAATATAAGCAGAAAGGTTATCTCTGCCGACAAAGTTAGAATGCTTTTAGCCTTCAAAGAGGCGAATTTCGTCTCAATTTCTAATTCTCAAAGGAAACTAGGATTAAATTATGTAAAAACTGTCTATAATGGCATCCCTGTCTCTCGTTTTACCTTCAACCCGAAAGGAGGCAATTATTTAGTTTGGCTGGGCAGATTTACGCCTGTAAAAGGGGCCAAAGAAGCAGTTGAGATAGCCAAAGCAGTAAAAATGCCCCTTATGATGGCAGGCAAGGTTGACTGGGCTGTAGAAAGAGACAGAGATTACTTTCAAAATTTTATCAAACCGCATCTAAAAAAGAAGGAAGTAGAATATATTGGAGAAATAAAACACGCCCAAAAAAACAAATTGATGGGCTCTGCTTTCTGTTTATTGAACCCAATTAGTTGGGACGAACCATTTGGTCTTGTACCCGTTGAAGCGAATGCCTGCGGAACTCCTGTCATTGCCTTCACCAAAGGATCTATGAGCGAACTTATTAAAAGAGGCCTGAATGGATTTTTGGTAAAACCCGGAGACACTAAAGGCATGATAAACGCTCTCAAAAAACTCCTCCAAATGCCCAAAGATAAATATTATTCTATGCGTCGTGCCTGCCGAGAGCATGCCGAAAAGAATTTTTCAATTGAAAAAATGGCGGACGGATACGAAACAGCATATCAAGAAGTGTTAAGAAGACATAGGTAACTCTATTGCTCCAATCACCCCGGCTTGCTCTATATATTTTCCTGTCATAATTTTTGTTTCGGCCGCCTCTTTGGGATATATTTTAAGCATATTTAGATAATGCGTTTTGACCCTTTTGAGCAAACCCTTATGTTGGGCAATGCCGCCACATAAAATAAAAACATCTGGCTTGACTGAAACAGTAATTATCTGAACTCCTTGGGCAATCTTTTTAGCAACAAAATCCCAGGCCCTTTCATCTTTCATGCAAACCGGCTCTTTGCCAAATTGTCTTTTTATTGCCCCGGCCGAAACATACGCCTCCAAACACCCTTTCTGCCCACAGCCACAAACAGGACCATCTGGATCTAAAACCATATGGCCCGCCTCAACATCCCAATTACCATGGTAAATTTTGCCATCTATTACGCATCCGTACCCAACACCAGAACCCAAGGCAAAACCAGCAACAATTTTATAGCCCTTCCCTGCCCCGACCTTCGCTTCCCCAAAAATCGCTAAATTAGCATCATTTTCTAAAATAATTGGGCAGCCTAAAATTTTCTCCCAATCACTAAAACTTACGCCAGCCCAACCTGGCAGATTGGGAGCCTTGATAATTTTTTTCTTAGTTAAATCAAGCGGACCAAAGCAACCAATAATTAGCAGAGAGGCCCGACCAAACGATTTTTCAATTTCTCTTTTGAGATTATGGGCAGTTTTAATAAAATCTGGCTCGGTTTTAATTCCCGTTTTAATTTTATAGCCGCCATTTTTGTCTTTAACTCCAATTTTGATTGTTTGAGCCCCGATATCAATACCGATTTTCATTTTTATCCCCGTTATTAGCGGGTGCGAGGCATTTGAATGAAGAAACCGTCGCGCAGGCCGAGCGGGCATGGTAGCCGCCATGGCGGCTGAGCGAGGCCGAGCGCCGAGCAGCCCCGCCCACGCTGGGGGCGGGGACTGCGTGTTTCTGAGTCAAGTGCCGAGCAGGACCCGCTTTACCAACTTGCACAGCCACTCCTTTTATTTTAAAATATCAGACAAGGACCTCTATGACAATTACCTTAATCGGCCTGATTATCTATTTTATCTTTCTTTTTGCCTTTGCAATTTTTTCTGCCTTTGCTGTCTATCATCTTTTTCAATTTGGCTATGCTGGGGATTTATGCCGACCAGTGGCCATTGGATATTTAGTGACGGCCGGGGTAGTTATTTTATTTACTTTAATCCTGACTTTGGGGTCGGTAGTCTAAAGAGTAAAGAACGAAGATAAAAGATTAAAGAGGAAAGATGCAGAAGATGTTTCCGGACCAAAAAGAGGGAGAGACGGTCCTGGTCTTTCTACGAAGACACTGGCTAACCTTCTTTCCCTCTATTTTAATCATATTTGTCTTATTTTTAATTCCCTTGGTTGCTTTTTTAGCCATTAAATTGACTGGGCTTGTATTGGGCGATTTTCGTCCATTAGTGGTCTTGGGCTTTTCTTCTGAAATTCTAATGGGCTTAGCCTTCTTTGTCACCTCTTTTATTGATTACTATCTGGATGTATCTATTGTAACCAATCAAAGAATCGTTGATATTGAGCAGAAGGGACTCTTTAATCGAAGCATCGCCCAGCAAGAATTAGCCCGGGTCCAAGATGTTAAAACAAGAAAAGCAGGAATATTCCAAACCTTTTTTGACTACGGAGACGTTTTTATTCAAACAGCCGGCGAGGCACCCAATTTTGAGTTTAAATCCGTCCCCAAACCAGATGAAGCAGCCCAAAAAATTATGGCATTGCATCACGATATTTTAGAGAAAGGCTATAAAGAGCCAGAAGAGAAGCTCGCTGAGCCGTCCCAAGGAGTTTCCGAAGAAGAACTTAAAAAAGGGGGTGAAGTTAATCTATGAAAAATCCTAAATCCGAAGCACTAATTTCTAAACAATATTTAAATTCTAAATTTCAATTTTCCAAACTTGTTTGTGATTTGGGATTTGAAACATTGAGATTTGTTTAGGATTTATATATTAGAATTTAGGATTTAACATGAAGTACAAGATTCTTGAGCACACCGCTGATTTGAAGATAAAAGTCTGGGGTAAGGATTTGCCTGAATTATTTAAAAACGCTGCAGATGCGATGTTCGCCGCAATGAGCGGAAAATCCGAAATTCGAAATTCGAAGCACGAAACAAATTATAAATTCCAAATTAAAAATCTTAAACTAACTGCTCAAGACCACGAATCTCTCTTGGTTAATTTTTTAAACGAACTTTTGTATTTGTCCGACATTAAAAACAAAGGGTTTAAGATTTTAGATTTAAAAATTAAGAATAAAGAGAAATTAAAACTTGAGGCGAAACTACTACCCTATCCCCTGCCTCCACTTGAAATTGAAATCAAAGGCGCGACTTACCACAACTTAAAAATCGAGAAAAAAACCGGACCCTACCTAACAACAATACTCTTTGATATCTAAGCATCAATTTCTTTGAGTGCGCTGGATTTTGGCCACGGCAAAAAGATAGATAATCTCCAAAATGCCCGCCGTATTGACTATGAGCAGAATAACAAACCAGGCCTTGTCCTCTCTTCTTGCCGCTTCCCAAAGCGCCAAACCCTTCCAAGCCAATGACCAGATGAGCAAGAGCGCGAATAAAGCCGGATTTAAGCCAGCCAGTGGCATATTCCAGCCGTTAACAAAATTCTGATAACCCATCTTTCCTCCCTTTTTATTTTAGCATATTGGTATATGTTAAAATATAACTGCTATGTCAATCTCCAAAAAAGACCTCAAAAAAATTAAAGAATTCGTCTGGGAAGTTCCCAAAACCTTTCGCAAAGATATGCGTGTTCCGGCTCGAATTTACGCCTCAGAAAAGATGATAGAAGAGATAGAAGAAGAAGCCTTGATTCAGTTAATCAACTCAACGACACTACCAGGAATTGTAAAGCACGCTATTGCAATGCCTGATATTCACTCTGGATACGGCCCGCCCATAGGCGGAGTAGGAGCGATGCAGTTATCCGAAGGAGTTATTTCGCCTGGATTCGTAGGCTATGACGAAAATTGCGGTTGCCGATTATTGCTTTCTAATTATCAAGAAAAAGAAATCAAACCACACATAGAAAAATTGGCCGAGGAGATTCAAAAAGAAGTCCCGTCAGGTCTGGGAAGAGGCAGGGCAATAAAACTTTCCCTTGAACAAATTAATAAAATTTTAGAAGGAGGCGTGCCTTATCTCGTGCAGCAAGGGTATGGGGAAAAAGAAGATATTGAAAATTGCGAACATAAAGGAAAAATGGAAGAGGCAGATGCTTCTTGTGTTTCAAACCAGGCTAAAAATCGGGGCAGGGATCAGGTGGGCACTCTTGGTTCGGGCAATCATTTCTGTGAAATTGATAAAGTTGAAGAAATTTTTGACAAAAAAGCGGCCCAAGTTTTTGGCTTGTTTAAAGAACAGGTGATAGTCCTCATTCATACGGGTTCGCGAGGGCTGGGCCACCAAAATTGCACTGACTATTTGAAAGTTGCTATTGGAGCCTATCCAAAATACGGAATAAAACTACCAGATAGAGAATTGGCTTGCGTTCCATTTAATTCGCCTGAGGGTCAAAGATTTTTTAGGGCGATGTCTGCTGCTTGTAACTATGCTTGGGCAAACAGACATATGATAATGCACTTTGTTAGAAAAGCCTGGAAGGCAGTTTTGGGAGAGCGGTCAAATTTAAAATTACTTTATGATGTCGCCCATAATATAGCCAAGATTGAGGAACATGAGGTTGACGGGAAGAAAATGAAATTGATAGTTCATCGCAAAGGAGCGACTCGAGCCTTTCCGCCTGGCCACCCTGAGATTCCAGATAAATACAAAGAGATTGGGCAGCCAGTTTTAATTCCTGGGTCAATGGGCTCGTCTTCTTATGTTCTTTCGGGAACAGAAAAAGGGAAAGAAACCTGGTTTAGCACGGCCCATGGAAGTGGAAGAAGAATGTCACGCCACGAGGCACTAAGGAGAACCTCTGGGCAGGAGGTAACGAAAAATCTACAATCAAAAGGAATTATTGTCAAATGCTATTCTTTGCGGGGTCTGGCCGAAGAAGCACCCATTGCTTATAAAAACATTGATGAAGTTGTCCAGGTTGTTGATGCCGCTGGTTTAGCAAAAAAGGTCGCCCGCCTTGCACCCTTGGCGGTTATTAAGGGGGAGTAAAAAAATTAATTGTCAAAAAGTTACCTTACAGCGCCCATAGGGCAAGAAAGGAATGATATAATAAAAATGGTTTTGAAAAATGCAATACGTAAGCCAATTACCAATTAAGAGGGGACAACCTTTGCCAATTGCCAGTATTGATTGGAAAGAAAAGAACCTCCAAACTTTCGGTATTGACTTATCTTTTGCCGATATTCCTGAACGAGAAAGAACTAAGCATGTTCATAGATTACATCCTTACTTAGGCAAATTTATCCCTCAACTAGTAGAGGTTTTTTTAAAAAAATATTTCAAGCCCGGACAAACTATTTTAGATCCGTTTTTGGGCTCCGGGACAACTTTAATAGAGGCAAATCTTTTAGGCATGAACTCCGTTGGCATAGAACTTTCAGAATTTAGTTATCTCATAGCGAAAGCAAAAATCCAACAGTACAATATAAAACTATTAGAGGAGGAGGTTTTAGACATATTAAATAAAACAAAATTATTCAGCCAAAACCTTCAAAAAAACCAAAAATCTCTATTTGAAAAAGATTTTGAGCCTGAACCGTCAGAATACTTTAAAACATGGTACCATCCTCGGGCGATCAAGGAAATTTATTTTTATAAAAACTTGATTCCGAAATATAAAAATCAAAACATTCTAAAAATAATTTTGTCGCGGGCCGCAAGGTCAGCTAGACAAATCCCCCACTACGATTTGGCCAGACCACAAAAACCTGTGAAAGAAAAATATTGGTGCATCAAGCATCGGCAATATTGTTTTCCCATAAACAACGCAATAAAGTTCATTAGTCGCTATAGTTGGGATACGATAAAAAGAATCAAAGAATTCGACAAATTAAGAACAGAAGCTAAAATTATTCTTTTGCAGGGAGATGCCAGAAAAATAGCATTGCCTCTTGGAAAAGAAATAGACGGTATCTTCACATCCCCTCCATATCTGGGCCTAATAGATTATCATGACCAACACAGATATGCTTACGATTTGTTTAACTTTAAAGAGCATCCAGAATCAGAGATTGGATCGCCTAACAAAAATGGTAATAATCAAAAAGGAAAATATAAAAAGGATATTGCAGCCGTTTTTAAGAATATGAACGCTCATTTAAAAGCGGGAGCAAAGATTTTCATTGTAGTAAACGATAAACATAATTTATATTCAGAAATTGCAGAAGAATGCGGCTTCAAGATTATTGATATCTTCCATCGACCTGTCTTAATGCGAACAGAAAGAGATAATAATAGGTTTTCGGAAAGTATTTACTATCTCATAAAGGAATGAAAAATGAGCTTATCAATAAACACTAAAAAAGAAATAGATGAACTGCTCACTACTATAGTCCGAGAAAAATTAAAGACATACAAGCCTGAAACTGGCTATATGCCCTTTCATTACAGATTATTAGGAAAGGATAGATACGCGATGTTTTCTTTTATTCAATCAATGAATACTACATTTGGTATGTCTATTTGGGAACAAGTGGCGGTTATTTTGGCAAGAAGCGCTGGTTATCGTGCAGAAAGACAATATAAATTACTTGGTGAAATTGATGAAAAGACAGAAAGATTAATTAGCGAAATTCACTATAAATTAAGAAAAGCCGAAATCCCCGCAAATAAAGTATGGGAAGTTAACCAAATTAAAAAGAACATAAAACCAGGACAAGCAAAATTGGATCCTGATTCTATAGTGGATTTATTTGTAAAAGCAGGAAACCAAGAGAATTATTTGGATATTACAAGCGTAAAACCTAATATGAAGGAATTCGTAGCGTTAAAATTAAAACTTCTTCGATGGACAGGATTAAGATTAAGCCAAAATAAAAAATTGGCAGTCTTTACAAGGTTAGCCATTCCTTACAACCCCTATCATCCCCATGCTTATGAACGATGGACATTGAAGGGATTATATGATTTAAAAAATGCAGAGATTTTAGTTGGCGAAGAATTCTGGAATTTTGTTGCAAACGACATAGTTTATGAAAAATTATTAGACATCTTTCAAGAAGTAGGTGAAAAATTAAGAAGTGAAATTGATACAAAATTTATGACGTTTAGAAAATTTCAATAACAATAAACATCCTATGACAAAGAAATACCTGCTTCCAAGATTGTTGTATCTTGCACCTTTGGTTCTTTTCTTGGTCTCATTCATTTGGCCAATTGGGATTTTAAAGGCCCAAAATGAAATTAAACCAGGCGATGTGGTGATAAATGAAGTGATGTGGATGGGAAGCAACGCTCATCCGGCAGACGAGTGGCTTGAACTAAAAAATACGACAGGCAAAGCCATTAATTTTTCAGAAACCCCCTGCTCTCTTTATGATGTTAATGGCAAAAAATTGGTTGACATTAACAAAGGCACTATTTCGGCCAACGGCTATTTTTTAATTGCCAATCGGCCCAAGGATTTTAAGTTCAACAACGGGAAAGAGTCGGCTTTAAATATAGATCCAGATATTTTGAGAAACTATAGCACCTCTTTCTTGTCAAACAGCGAGCTAAAGATTGTCCTTAAAAATGGTGCAGGAGATATCATTGACGCCGCAGGAGACGGCGGCAAGCCTTTAGCCGGTAGTTATATAAGCAATCAAAAATGGGAGTCAATGGAGAGGAATGAGCCGCCAAGTGACGGGACGAAAAAAGAAAGCTGGCACACTGCAACGACTTCAGTGAATTTTGACCCGGGCGCAACTGAAAAAGGAACCCCCAGCGCAGAAAACAGTCCCCCGCCTGAACCATTACTCCAACCTCCCTTTCTCGGCCCGCCGACTTCTTCGCCTAATCAAAAGGAATTAGACAACGAGGGGCCATTACTTTTATCAACAATCAAAGATGCTCGCCAAAAACCCAAAGATACCGAGGTATTGGTTCAAGGAATTGCCACTGTAATGCCAGGCGTTTTTTCAACTGACTATTTTTATATCCAAGATGAAACCGCCGGCATCCAAATATATTTTCCAAAAGGTGACTTTCCTGATATTAAAATAGGAAGCAAAATAACAGCCGTTGGCGTTATTTCAGAAAGCAATAATGAAAAGCGCGTCAGACTTTTAGAAAAAGGAGATGCTGTTATCTTAGGCCAAGAAAAGGAGCCGGAGCCGCTTAACCTAAAGACTGGCCAAATCAACGAGGATAGCGAAGGAATGCTAGTCAAAGTTACAGGAAAAGTAGTTGAACCAAAAGGAAATTTATTTTATCTTGATGATGGTTCAGGAAAGGTTAAAATCTATATTAAAGAGGAAACAAAAATCCAGAAGCCAAAATTAAAGGAAGGGCAGGAATTAGAAATTTCGGGCATTGTCAGCCAGTATAAAGAGCCATATCGTATTTTACCAAGAAAAAGCGAGGATTTAAAAACAAAAGACGGTAAGGTCTTAGCACAATCAAGCGAGGGGAGTCAAAAATCTAAGTCAAAAACTAAAAAGGGCACTGATGAAGCAGACGAGGAAGAGGAGATAATAGATGATACCTCGTCTCCTGAACCTTCCTCCCAGACTGAAAAAGTGCTTGGTGCCTCGTCCAGAAGATATAATTGGCCCTGGTGGTCTGCCTTACTTGGTTTGGCTTTCCTGGGCTCGGCTGGATATTTAATCAATGATTATCAAAACCAAAAGCGAACAGGAAACTCAAAAATTTGGTCAAAAGTTCGCCCGCTCCTTGAAAGGTGGCGAAATTATTGGGTTAAGCGGCGAACTGGGCGGTGGTAAAACAACTTTTGTCAAAGGCTTGGCAAAGGGATTAGGAATTAAGGAGATAGTCGCAAGCCCGACCTTTGTGTTAATAAAAGATTACGGGAAATTGGTCCACATCGATTTGTACCGCCTTTTGGGAAAAGCCGAAATAGAGTCGCTGGGCCTTTCGGATTATCTTGGCCAAAAAGACAAAATCTGCGTCATTGAATGGGCGGAGAAGATAAAAAAGTGGCTTGCTGAATTACCTGCTAAGAAAATTTGGGTGGAGTTTGAATACGTGGATGAACATACGCGTAAGATCAAGGTCAAAGATTTTAAACTAAAACCCAATAACTTAAATCCCTAAACCATAAAAGCTTTCAAACCAAAATACCATAGACTAATTGCCATGATTCTGTCCATCAACACTTCAACAGACACATACCAATTCGCTTTGTTCGGGGATGGCGTCAAGAAGGAATTTTCGGCTAAACGCAAAGACCAAAAAGACGCCTTGTTTTTTATTGACAAATTTTTAAAAGAAAACAATGTCAATCTACAAGACTTAAAAGCAATCACTGTTTTTAGGGGTCCCGGCTCTTTTACCGGCCTCCGAGTAGGGATTTCAATTGCCAATACCTTGGCCTTTGTTCTGGAAATTCCAATTTTCGGCTTTTCAGGCAATAAGTACCAAAAAGAGCCATTGAAAATGGCCCAAGAGGCTTTCAAAAGAATAAAAAATAAAAAGACTAAAACCACCCCGCTGGTCAAACCAATTTACTAACAAAGGGGCCGACTACTCGGCCCCTTTCCTTTTTACAGGATGAAGAAAT
>Ga0078972_1005194_pt1 | contig 33675 bp, 31 predicted proteins | sample YelNatPaOPGAMG01_FD_67568 | JGI IMG/M metagenome (GOLD analysis project Ga0078972, IMG submission 67568) | Hot spring thermophilic microbial communities from Obsidian Pool, Yellowstone National Park, USA - OP-RAMG-01 (SPADES assembly) (version 2) | ecosystem: Environmental > Aquatic > Thermal... | reverse complement strand
ACACTAAGTTGAACAAATAAGGTTGCAAGTGAAGCCATCCTCTGAATAATATAAGATACTGCATTAATATTTAAAGGGTGAACAGTAAACAATAAAGCACTAATTAAAGCAATATAAAAAGGGATTTGATTATCTTTTTGAATATTGTCATAATTTTTAATAGTTATAAAGGAAATAAGATAAACCAAATTTGAATTTACAATATGTATTAAAAGATTCAAAATTCTGAAATTAAATTGGTCATAAGCATTAATTTTTTGATTTATTAAGAATGTTAAATAAGAAATTATTCGTGTTTTGGATATATTAATAATCTGATCAATTGATGTTCCATAATTAATTAAAATATCATCAAAAGCCCAGATTCCATTTAAAGAATTCGAGTAAACAAGAAATGCTGAAATGCTTATCAAGAAAACTGCATAAGCATCTTGTTTCATTAAAGAAATATTAGTCATTATATTAAAAAATTATTTAAAATATTAACCTAATAAAATCCCCCCTTATCAAAGGGGGATCAAGAGAATTTTTATGGAAAAATAAATTATTTTGCAAAATCTGTATTATTTCAATTCACTCTTTCTGAATTAATATGTTTTACATATTTATTATCGCAATTTCATCACTCTCTCATCAAATAAAGAGAGTGATAATTTTATAAACAGAATTGGCTACAAAGAGTAATAAATTAAGTAAATTCAAATATAGCTAATAATTTACAATACCAGCTTCAATTGAATAAAGATAATATTCTTTATACCAATTGTCATATATATAAAGCCATGTTTCTGTTATCTCAGTTGTTGATTTAGGGACTGAAAATTCCTGTATCCTGAGCTTAACAGTTGGCAATGAATAAGTTATATTTAACGTAACCTTTGCCACATTTCCGTTTATTTTTATATCCTGAATATTAAAATCATGATATTTTATTTTCCCAAGTTGTCCAAAGAAAGCATACTTATCCATTTTAGCCCTAAAAAATGGGTCATACAAATTATATACTGTTTCATAATCTTCTTTCATAAAAGCAGACCAGAATGCATTAATTCTTTGTTTAAGCAAAGCCTCCTTTACTGGAGAGCCCATGTCATCAGAGAGATTCTCTTTGATGTTTGAATGTCCTGCACAGGCTGTTAAAACTAATAAAAAAAATATTTGCGTATATATTAATATCTTCCTCATTTTGAACCTCCGGGAATAAAATCAAAAAGTATGAGTTCTTCTTTACCAACTTTATCATCTATTGATCTCGGTGAAAGAACATAGTATTTCTCTTTTATTTTTATAATGCTGTTATTCATATGCCATAATGCTGTATTGAATCTACCGGGCTCTTCTAATGGTATATCTTTTTCCTGCCAAGTCTTACCACCGTCTTTTGAATACTGCATGTAGAGATTACTACGTATATTTCTATAGTCTTCCCAAACCACAACAACCTCGCCATTTTCAGCAGCTTTTACAACAGGATTCATTGCAGTTGTCAAATCATATGGATAATGCCTGATAGAAACAATTTTCCCCCATGTTGTGCCATTGTCATTTGATGCAAGCAAATAAACCTTGCTCTTTTCTTTTTCATCCCATTTGCCTCCAAAAGCAAGATAGATATTCCCCTGAGAATTATAAGAGACCTTTAGAGAACCAACATCAAAGCCTTTAGTTTCATCAAAAGCAATAGTCTTCCATGTTTTCCCCTCGTCATCTGAATAAGCGCCTTCTATAATTGGAATTCCTTCTCCATAACTGTTAAACCAGAACACATGCAAACGTTTATCAATTTTTATTGGCTCAATGAAAAGAGTTACAACCCCTATTTCCTTAATTTCCACCGGTTCAGTCCATGTTTTTCCTCTATCCGTTGTTTTTGTAAAAATCATATAATTTTTTTTGTTCTTTTCTGAATATGAAAAAGAATATGCATTATTTTCATCAACAAGCAAAGTAGGATAAATTGAATGTGCGTAGCCTGAAGTGATATTATAAGGTTTTGTGAATGTCTTTCCAAAGTCATTTGAAGCTACAGCATATATGCTGTAATCAGATGTTTCAGTGCGTTTCTCGCTTAGCCATGTAACATATACATCACCTTTAGAATTTGCTCCTACCTTAATCCTTGCCAGAGCTTCAGTGGTACTATCATCAAGCAATACAGGATCTGATAGGGTCTTGCCGCCATCATGAGATGCCCTGAGATAGAGCTTTTTATTTGTCCCGCTTATTTTTTCTCTCCACACAACATAAATATGTTCACCCTGAACAGTAAATCCAAACCCTCTTGAACTCTGCTCTGCTTCATCCTTAAAAATAAGCTCTTTACCAATATTAAGATTTTTTACAATTATCCTTCTTGACATATCATAATAAGCGATCCATATATCACCTTTTTCATCGGTTGTAATTTCTGCTCCGAAATAACCTTTAACATTTTCAGCAACAAGTTTTTCATCAGCATATGCTGAGACTGCAAGAAAAAGAAAAATCAAAAATGTAGTAATAATTTTTCCCACAATAAACTCCTTTCATCTTATTTATTTTGAGTTTAAATATTATACCAGATTTAAATTATCTAAAAACTATATCTCATTCAATTACTGCTTTCCATTCCTTTAGCACAAAATCAGGAACAGCCCATTCAATATCAGTTCTATTTTTGCAATAAACTTTTAGTGTAATCTGTTTCGCTGTTTTTATTTTCTCCTTTAATTTTTGATCAAATTGATATGCAGCCATTCTTGTTTCCTTATGTTGTTTTGTATCCATACTATTTTTAGTTGCGAGAAATTTTGCTTTAAAATTTTCGCCATCAATATTAATATCCATATCCTTTTCATCAAAAAACCATAATCCGGACTCGGATATGAAAAAAATAATTGAGGTTATTACTAAACCATCTTTTCCTTTTGTATTAAATAATTTTATTTCATCCCATGGTTTTATATCAGATTTGACTATACTACTAATTGAAAAATTCTTTTTACCTTCATTCTCCTTTACAATTTCAGCAAAAGCAGGAAATGATAATAATAATGATATTAAGATAAATATTAATATTAAATTTTTCATATTAATATAAAGCCTCCTTTATTGTTTCTAAAATTTACTAAATGTAAATAGTCTGGATTATATAATATGATTATGAATATTTTATGAAAAAACTATAAATAACTTATGAATATTTACGAGCAATATTTACTCTATATTATCACTAAAACATTTATTTACATACTTTAATTAAAACAATTAAGTGAAATATCTTAGGGATGATATAGGTTAGATAAAAAAATTAAATTTGTCAGAATGCTTTGGAAATTTATTAAAACGAAAAAAAGGAGGGAGATTTTATTCTCCCTCCTTTTCAATATCTTTACAATTAATTTAAAAACTAATCAGGATAAGGTACATTTCGTACGCAGTTTATACCACCGCAACCTGTTACACTCGCTGAATTTCTGATCCAGTTAAAGTTGTTGAATGTACCAGACATTGTGTATGTATCAAATGTTGCGCCGCCAGTTGTATATTCAAGTTTTCCAATTATCATGTCATCAGTTGGATTATCAAGTTTAAGATTAGCATTTGCATCAATACTTCCAGTTCTGGTATCAATCATTGTCCATCCAGGTCCTTGAGTTGCAGCAAAATCATTATATGCGCCTTCAGTCATAAGGTCACGAAGTGAATCTGCACTTGTGCATACAATGTTTTTAACTTTATTAAAGTCAATAGGTTTTTCATCGTCGTCATAAAGTCCACCATAATAACCACCGCCTAAAGACGTGTAAATTAACTGAATAGCTGCATTTGCATTACCTGTCCTTTGATCCAGGGAATTATTATCATTTAAAGCACTTGGCAAAGGCACATCTCCTGGAACGCCGCTGTTGTCAATAGGTGTCATAAAGAACTTTGTAGCAAAATTAGCACCTAATGCTGATGCAGGCAGTAATACAACTGGTGTTACTTCTCCAGTTCCTCTTGGTTCGCCAAGGTTTTCTACATCAGGGCCTGGAAAACCACCGATAACCTCACCTTGAAGGTCAAGGCTATCATAAGCAAGCACAGGAGCAGTCTGTGAATTTGCGCTTGAATTGCCTGATGGATTATATGCAATATAGCCCCATGCAGCTCCACCAGCAATTTCAAGAACCATTGCTTCACCATAAAGAGTACCATCTTCATTTATACCGTATGTTGTAAAAAATGGTGTATCATTATCAACTATTAGGAATGCTCTTCTTGGACCATCTGCGCTAAGCTTAAAGCTCTGGTCTCCATAACGAGCAGTATCACCAAAAAGCGGTTTACCATCACTGATATTTGCCGCTGCGTCAAATATTACCAAGTCATCTTTTGATGTTGGTCTTTTGAAGCTCTGGTTTGTACATACCTCTGTCTGACCATTGGCAGTTGAAACTTTATACCAGTACTGATAGTGAAGAAGCTGATCAATACCCTGATAATTCCATCCAAGAGATGAACCTGCTGTATTCACCACTGAAACAATGGTAGATACAGCTGAGCTTTTAGTAATCCACGGGAAGATAAGCTGATCTGCTTGAGCATTCTTCACTGTGCCGAAAGCGAACATCATGCAAAATGCTACAAAAACAGCTATTAATACTTTCGATCTCATCAATCATACCTCCTTTTTACTTTAAATTTACTTTTTGCCTTAGTCTGCAGCTAAGAAAACCCCAAATACTCCCTTTATGCTATAACTTTACGTATCACCTCCTTCGCTTCTGAATATCTCTACAATCTTAAATGCTATCAATGATAGCTTATAACTATGAATTGACTCCCACTGCTCAAATAAATATCTTGCGTAAATTGTAAATGAAGGAGTCGGCTTTGTCAAGCATTTTTTTAATAATTTTTCCTTATCATTCTATAGTTAGCAAGTATAACCATATTATCATTCAAGTGTCAAGTACTTTAATAAATATATTTTAAAAATTTTAAGCAAGAAACAGGCCATATCAAAATACCTAATAAACTACTGTTTTTCTTTAATATCATATACCTCATTGTGTGTTTTATGCATCATTACTGTGTTTTTTACATTATACATAAAATAAACAAAAAATAAAAACCTTCTTAAATATTTCAAACAATATTTTTTATTAAACGAATAATCTATACATCTGAATTTTAGTGAGCCAGAGATTAAGCCTGCAAGCTTTTTATCTAAAAATGCAATTGAAATAATGCGGAGGCTGCGAAAAAATTTATTTTTATACATGACTAAACGTAATATCATAATACTGGCAATAACTCAATTTATGAAACAAAATCACGGGTCCATTTTTACTGAGGCTGAAGTCGAAGCGTAAGCCTCAGATATAATATATGCATCTACATTTAAGTACAAAAAAACCATATATTTATGGTGATGGTAGTTTATTTTGTTTCATAAATTGAGTTATTGCCATTTGATTTTGTTATTAGATGTTAACTATGCGCCATGAGCTATGAGCAATATCCGCATTATTTGGGGTTAACTTTTCAATTGCATTATTCAGGCCGGTTAGACAATCAATGATAATCCACTGAATTCATCTGCTCTGTCATCCATTGAATTTCCATAAATATCTTTTCCTGTGAATTTAAAATAAATATGGGACGGGTCAATCGTTGCGTCTGCTGAAGAATTCTGGCTTATCTGAAAAATCACCTGCGCTGTGAGATCATCTTCGTTATAAATTACATATAAAGGATGGGGAAGAAGACAGACTTCTGTGGGAGCAAGCGGCATTCCCCAGTTATATCCTCCGCCCGGGCTGGTGGCAGGCGCTCTGCTTATCTGCCAGTTTATTATATTCCGGACAGAAGCCGGGTCCATATCTTTGTTAAAAATAAAATTCATCGTAAATAAACTTGAAGACCCTGCCTGTGACAGTGAAGGGTCTAATGAAGAAACAGATGTATTAGGTCCGAGTGTAGTTATAAAACCGTCTGTGTTATAGACAGCAAAAAACTCTGGCGAAGATTTTTGATATATGTAACTATCAAGCAGGCTGGCTGAATCTGTATCATTCAGATTATTCAATATTTTCAGTTGAGCCTTTGCGCTATCAATATCACCCATATCCGCATAGGCATATCCTATATCCACATAAGCGTAATTGAAATCTCTTTTTAGTTCAAGTGTCTTCTGAAAATATTTTATGGCTTCTTCATATTTCCCTAATTTATAACTAAGTTTACCTAAACCGTAATAACCGGAATAATTTTGCGGGGAGAGCTGAATAATTTTTCTGAAAGCATCTTCTGCTTTTTCATATTTTTGTGTTTCAATATATGTTTGTCCAAGTGAATACCAGTTAGTTATAGACTGGGAATTAATTTTTATCGCTGTTTCATATTCTTTTTCTGCTTCATCATAACGCTTCAGGTCAAAAAATACATTTCCAAGACTTATATGTAATGAATCATCCGAAGAAGAAATCTTTATAGCAGACTTATACGCATTGATTGCATCTTCTGTCCTGCCGAGTCTGATATAGGATAATGCCTGGAAATTATATGCTTTAGCAGCATTTTCAGTATTTGGTGAAAGAGCAGCTACTCTTTTGAATTCCTCGAGTGAAGTCTCATAATTGCCCTTTTGATATTGATCAATACCGCGAGAAAGAGCTGCATTGACAACCACATCTACATTAATACTACTTTGATATATAGCTGTGAATATTTTATTAGCACTATCTTCTATCTGTATTTCCATATTTTTTCTATTTCCTGTTGCACAACATTTAAATTTTTTAATTATTATTTAGAGCCATAATTAACAAATTGTCACACAATATTTAATTCATATATATTTTTCGGAATAGAAAAGATATTTCTTTAATTGAATATACTTCTGACTCATCTTTGCTATTGACTTTGGGCTTTTCCCTCTTGAAAGCTCTTTATTATATAAGCTATTATGCATAATGAAGAAAAAACAAAACCTGCGTCCCGGATGGGATGAATATTTCATAAACATTGCTAAAGTTGTTGCAACACGCGCCACATGTTTCAGGAGAAAATATGGTGCTGTTATAACTAAAGATAATATTATTGTCAGCACAGGCTATAATGGCGCTCCTGCTGGAATGAAAGATTGTCTTGAAGTCGGAAAATGCACGAGGAAAGAGTTGCAGATTCCGCACGGAGAAAGATATGAATTATGCCATAGCGTACATGCGGAAGCAAATGCAATTATAAGAGCTTCAGGAGAAGAATTAAATGGAGCAACAATTTATATATCAGGAAGCGATCATGACAGCGCTGAATGTTTGTCAGAACCATGCATGATGTGCAAGCGCATGATACTAAATGCTCGTATTAAGAAAGTTGTTTATTCAAACGGGAAAAACGGAATCATTATTGTTAATCCTAAAAAATGGCTAAAGAAAAGGGTTTAGAGGTGATTTAATGCAAACAGTACTTGTTACAGGTTGTGCAGGTTTTATAGGATGGAAAGTTTCCGAACATTTACTTTCTCAGAATGTAAAAGTTATTGGTATTGACAATATGAACGACTATTATGATCCCCTGCTAAAAGACTGGCGTCTTAATAAATTAAATTCAAACAGTAATTTCCGATTTCATAAGTGCGATATAGCAGGGTTTGAGTCTTTAAGAAGGATTTTCGCAAGTTATCAAATAGATGCTGTAATAAATCTTGCCGCAAGAGCAGGTGTCAGAGCATCTCTTGAAGATCCATGGGTCTATCTCGACACAAACACAAAAGGGACTCTAAATCTACTCGAATGTTGCAAAGATTTCAATATTCCAAAATTTGTTCTGGCATCTACTTCGAGTCTATATGCCAATAACCAGATGCCGTTCAGGGAAACCGATCAGACTGATAAACCACTCGCCCCATATTCTGCAACTAAAAAAGCAGCGGAGGCTCTATGCTACAGTTATCATTTTCTTTATGGAATTGATATAAGTATTCCGAGATATTTCACTGTATATGGACCTGCAGGAAGACCTGACATGAGCATATTCATATTTGTTAAGAACATTGATAATGGAAAGCCCATAACTGTATTCGGGGACGGGAAACAGCAGAGAGATTTTTCTTATGTTGATGACATTGCAAACGGAACATTAAAATGCTTACAGCCCTTTGGTTATGAGATATTTAATCTCGGTAATGACAACCCGGTTGAATTGATGTATGTAATAAATCTAATAGAAGAAATGCTCGGGAAGAAAGCTGTTATAAACTTCAAACCGAGACATCCTGCGGATGTTTTTGCAACATGGGCACATATTGAAAAATCGAGAGAGAGACTAAACTGGCATCCAACCACGTCTATTGAAGAAGGCATCAAAAGAACAATTCAATGGTATATTGAAAATAGAGATTTTGTGAACAATCTCAAAGGCTGATTCAATGCAAAAACGCCTCCAGAAAATCCTATCCGAGATGGGTATTGCCTCAAGAAGACAGGCCGAAGAAATGATTCTTGAAGGAAGAATCACTGTTAATGGCCGCCTTGCAAATATAGGAATGAAAGCTGACCCGCACAAAGACCATATTAAAGTTGATGGAAAATTAATTGTTCGCAGAGAACCAAAAGTTTATCTCGCTTTTAATAAGCCGAGAGAAGTCGTAACAACACTGAATGACCCTGAAGGAAGGCAGACTGTAAAAGATTATTTAAAAAATGTAAAATATAGAGTTTACCCTGTTGGAAGACTCGATTATAATTCTGAAGGTCTGCTTTTGCTTACAAATGACGGAGATTTTGCAAATTCTATTATGCATCCGTCAAAAAAAATACTTAAGACTTATCAGGTAAAAGTTAAAGGCATACCCGAAGAAAAAGATCTTGATAAATTAAGAAAAGGCGTCAAACTCGAAGACGGGCTGACAGCGCCTGCAAAAGTAATAAAATTAAAGACTACAGAAAATAATGCATGGATAGAAATTACGATCCACGAGGGAAGAAACAGACAGGTTCGCCGGATGTTCGAAAGAATAGGTTATCCTGTAATAAAACTCATCAGGATTAGAATTAATGGTATCAGGCTCGGCAATATGAAACCCGGAGAATATAGGTTTCTCAATCCTGAAGAAGTAAATAAATTGAAATCGGAGGTTAAATGATCAGGGATAAAGGATGCGGTGAAATTACAGAAGCTGACATTGGCAAAAAACTTACCTTATGCGGTTGGGTATATCGCAGAAGAGATCACGGAGGATTAATTTTTATAGACCTAAGAGACAGAAGCGGTGTTTTTCAAATAGTCTTCAGCCCTGATGTTTCAGGCAATGCTCATGAAAAAGCGCACAGTCTGAGAAGCGAATTTGTTTTGTCAGTTTCAGGAGAAATCAGAAAAAGACCGGAGGGGACAGAAAATCCCGGCATGAACACAGGGCATGTTGAAATGTATGTTGAAAAAATTGATATTTTAAACGAATCTTCGCCTTTGCCTTTTACAATAGAAGATGCAGCCGAAGCTTCCGAGTCTTTAAGATTAAAACACAGGTATCTTGATCTGAGAAGACCTGAGATGCAGAGAAATTTAATAATAAGGCACAGGGTTACAAAAATAATCAGGGATTACCTTGACGAAAAAGGTTTTCTCGAAATAGAAACACCAATGCTCACAAAATCTACTCCTGAAGGTGCGAGGGATTATCTCGTGCCAAGCAGATTAAATCCCGGCTGTTTTTATGCATTGCCACAATCTCCACAGATATTCAAACAGATTTTGATGGTTTCAGGACTTGAGAAATATTTCCAGATAACAAAATGTTTTAGAGATGAAGATCTTCGTGCTGATAGGCAGCCTGAATTTACACAGGTTGACATAGAAATGTCTTTTGTTGATGTGAATGATATTATCTCACTTATAGAGGGAATGATACATAAACTTTTCAAAGAATCTCTCGGGATCGAGATTGCAATGCCCTTTAAAAGGCTCGGTTATAGAGAATCAATGGAAAGATTTGGAAATGATAAGCCTGATATGCGTTTTGGACTTGAACTTAAGGAAATGGCAGATCTTGCGGAAAAAGGCAGTTTTAAAGTTTTTCTCGATGCCATCAGGTCAGGCGGAAGAATTAAAGCTATAAATGGGAAAGGAATGGCTTCGCTTTCTCGTAAAGAAATAGATATGCTTACAGAAAAAGCAATTTCTTACGGCGCAAAAGGTCTTGCCTGGATAAAAGTTAAAAATGGCTTTGAATCACCTATAACAAAATTCTTTCCTGAAGATATATTGTCACAAATGGCAAAAAGGCTCGAAGCAGAAGATGGGGATTTGATGCTGTTTGTCGCTGATAAAGAAAATATTGTTTTCGATGTGTTAAGCAGAATGAGGCTTGATATTGGCAAAAATTTAAATTTAATTAAAGGCGGTTTTGAATTTGTGTGGATTACGGATTTTCCTTTGCTTGAGTGGAACGAAGATGAGGGCAGATACGAAGCAATGCATCATCCATTTACATCGCCAATGGATGAAGACATTATTAAATTAAATTCCCTGAACATTTCAGAAATGGGAACCCCGGGTTCTGAACTCTCACGCTTAAAAGCCAAGGCTTATGACATAGTTTTAAACGGTTATGAAATTGGAGGAGGCAGCATCAGAATTCACAAACGTGATATTCAAAAGAAAATGTTCGAAATACTCGGAATCTCCGATGAAGAAGCAAGAGCAAAGTTTGGATTTTTACTGGAAGCTCTTGAATATGGCGCTCCTCCTCACGGTGGCATTGCGCTCGGATTGGACAGGCTTGTAATGATTATGGTAGGGGCTTCGTCAATCAGGGATGTTATAGCATTCCCGAAAACCCAGAAAGCTTTCTGTCTGATGAGCGGCACCCCATCAGCTGTTGATCCCAGACAATTGAGAGAGCTTTATATAAAACTTAATTTGCCTGAAGTGTAATTAATCCAGAGGAAATTACAATTCCATGTTCATTGCAAATAATAACTATTTGCATTATTTTAGTTAAAAATCTGATGTGTAATTTATATAAGATTCATAATTTCTTTTTGTTTCATTTATACTGTCGCCGCCAAATTTTTCGAGAAAAGCATCTGCAACAGTCAGTGCTGCCATTGCTTCTGCTATAACAGCAGCAGCAGGCACCGCACAAATATCTGAACGTTCATAAGCAGCTTCTACTTGTTTTTTTGTGATAATATCAATTGAATTAAGAGGCTTGCGCTGAGTAGGTATGGGTTTCATGGCTGCGCGTAAAATAACAGGCATACCATTAGACATTCCGCCTTCAATTCCGCCTGCGTGATTTGTCTTTCTATAAAAACCTGCGCCCGCTAACTTACCTCTCTGTTCTTTTCTGTAGAATATTTCATCCATAACTTCTGAACCAAATCTTCTTCCCATCTCAAAACCATCTCCTATCTCAACTGCTTTTATTGCCTGAATACTCATTATAGACCGGGCAAGTCTGGCATCAAGTTTTCTATCCCATTGAATATAACTCCCGAGACCAACTGGAAGTCCTGTTATAAAAACCTCAAAAATACCACCGAGTGAATTACCGTTTTTAATAGCTTTATCGATAAGCGCCATCATTTTTTCTGAAGCTGTTTTGTCAGGACATCTTACAGAAGACTTTTCCGCTAAATCAAACATCTCAAGAAGTTTCCCGGCAGATGTTTGATTTTTGATTTTTGAATTTTGAATCTTTTCCTTCCCTATCTGAATAACATAACTCCCGATTTTTATATTAAACTCAAAAAGGAATTTTCTTGCTATCGCACCCAGAGCTACTCTCATAGCAGTTTCTCTCGCGCTTGACCGCTCAAGAATATTCCTTATATCGTGGTGCTGGTATTTTATTGCTCCTGATAAATCTGCGTGTCCGGGTCTTGGTTTTGTTACGGCCGGGATTGAACCTTCAAATGCTGCAAGAGAAGACATACCCTTTTCCCAGTTCTTAAAATCTCTATTTTCTATGATAAGTGTAATTGGTGAGCCGATTGTTTTTCCCCATCTGACACCTGATATAATCTCTGCATGGTCTGCTTCAATCTTCATTCTACCGCCTCTGCCGTATCCACCCTGTCTTCTTTTAAGATCCGTATCAATATCTGCCGAAGATATAGAAAGGCCAGAGGGGATGCCTTCCATAAAACCGACCAATGCTTTTCCATGAGATTCACCGGCAGTAAAATATCTGAGATTTGACATTTTGACAAAGCCCTTTCTTTTATTAATAAAGGTATACATAATATTCTGGACAGATTCACCTAAAAATGCAAGAGCATCATTATTGACAAAATACAAAAAAAGAATAAATTATTTATAAATGAAAATTAAGGTTCTTTCAGGTTATTTCTTAATAATCATCATTTCTTTTATGCTTCATTATATAAAACCGGGCAGAATGTATTATGGCATTCTTCCTGTTTTAATGATCGCATATCCTGTTTTTTCAGGTAATAAAATAAGGCTGAATTTCTCCATAAGGGATATTTTGATTGGTTTTTCTATTTCATTTATTATACTTCTTCCATATCATCTTGTATTTGGTGGAGACATTGAGAGAATTACATTTGCTGAAGTTCTTTTTCAATTTATAGGAGTTGCTTTTCCCGAAGAAGTTTTTTTCAGGGGATATATTCAGGAATCTTTTAAAAGAAATTTTAAAGCAGTTTTAATAACAAGTCTGCTATTTTCCTTATCACATCTCCCGGAAGCAATGTTTTCAAATGACTGGATTTCTTTACTTAGCTTTTTTCCGTCTTTGATCATGGGTTGGCTTTATTTAAAAACCGGTAATATTCTGCCGGGTGTGATTTTTCATTTTTTTGCGAATGTAATATATTAACCAAAATAATGAAGATGCCTGCATCATTTGGGTTAATCGGCTTTTCTTCCTATAATTAACAATATAATTAAAGGAATTAATAACACTATTGTATCAGCTAAAGCTGTGGGAGTATTCTGTATGCCACCTATTGAGCAACCACCGCCTCCTCCGCCACCTGAAGATTTTTTTGTAATCGCACTTGCTTCATTGGAATAAGAAGATTCACCTATTTCATTATATGCTTTTACACGATAATAATACCTGGTATTTTGTGTAAGTCCTGTATCAGAGTAAGTAGAGATGTTAGCGCTTGTTGTGCCAATAAGCTCATAATTTCCTGCATCTCCGGTCTTTCTTTCTATCATAAATCCTGTTTCATTATCTGAATTGTCATTCCATGATAGATTAATTTGCGTTTTTGAGATTGCCACTGCAGAAAGTCCTGTAGGAGCAGATGGAATTGTGGCGCCCAGTGCTGAAGCAGCATTAAGTCTTCCGCCGGTAATGGTCTTGCCTGTTAATGATGATATTTTATCTACACCATTCAATATTCTATCCTTGACCTGAGCATAGGTTAATGAAGGATTTGCCGAAAGAATTAGACCTGCTGCACCAGAGACAAAAGGAGCTGCCATTGATGTACCATTCCATCCACTCGATTCATATGAATAATTGCTTACAGAAATGGAGTATTTTTGAAGAACTACATCATCAATATTTATACCTTCGTAGTTTACTAAAGAGTCTGATTTTAGTCCGAATCCAATATAAAATTTGTCGAGTAAATCCGCCGCAGATGTTATTTCGTCGGTGTAGTCAGAAACATATGAAGGATTATTTCCGTCTCTGTAATCAGCCCAGTCCCAGAATATACCATCCTGTGAATAATTCATGTAAAAAAAGTCATTTGTGGTGGTGTCTATATGACCTTTCCATTTGAAATAAAGTCTGTAAAGGTAGTTTTTTTGTGAATTAAATGATGTTTTATATCCTGCCCATGAATTGGTATTGCTCAGATAATCTGTTCCAGGGCTATCTTCAAGACTATTAGTGCCATTTATCCCGGTACCTTCGGTGATTGCCCATGTGCTCTGGGTTCCGCCCTTTTCCCATCCGAGCAAAGGCAAAGAACCTGAAGCACTGTCAAAGTTTTCGGAATATAAGATAACCGGGCTGCTATAAGAGAAATGGGGCACTGTGCTATAAATTGACACACCGGGTGCAGCGAGATGAACATTGGTACTACCGTAATTTGAAAAATAGGCTAATTGATCATTCTGGTCTGTTGCAGCAACAGAAATAATATTGGGAAGATTATAACTTGCTGGATAAAATGGAGATATATTATTGTTATTGCTTTCATTTCCTGCTGCGGCTATAAAAAGAACATTATGCTGTTTTGCATAGTTAATGGCTGAATAGACTGTTGCAGAGTAATCATAACCACCCCAGCTCGCATTAATTATTCTTGCGCCATTATCAACAGCGTATTCTATTGCTTCAGCAGCTCTTGCCACATCACCTGTGCCTGTTACTCCAAGAAATCTGAGCACCATAATTTTTGCAGACCACATCACACCCGAGATGCCTGTATTATTATTTCCTTTTGCAGCTATAATTCCTGCCACATGTGTTCCATGCTGATTATAATCTGATGGGTATCCATCATTGTCTATATAATCCCATCCATAAAAATCATCTACATATCCATTGTTGTCATCATCAACTCCTGCGCTGCCATTCACTTCAACTGTATTTACCCATATATTGTCTCTTAAATCAGGATGGTCATAGGAAACTCCGGAATCGAGAACTGCTATAATGACACTATTAGAACCTTTTGTAACTTCCCATGCTTTTTGTGCTCTTATATCAGCCCCGGGCGTTCCGCCAAACTGTCCCGTGTTATTTAATCCCCATTGCTGATTATATCCGGGATCATCGGGGATAGCCGCGGTGCGGACTATATAATTGGGTTCAGCGAATTCAACCTCAGGATAGGATTTATAATATTCAACAGCATCCTCAACAGAAGTTTCTTCAGGCACTCTGATATGCTGAATTTTTAAGTGTTTAATATCTCCTATCTTCTTTGCATTTATATTTTTATGCAACATGTTTATTTTTATTAAAGATGTTCCGTCTTTGAACTTAATGAGTATTTCACCGGGTATGTAATTTTTTAAATTAGTGGGTTTGAATAATGAATTATTGTTTGAGTTTATATCAAGTTTATTATTAAATGCTATTTCGGTATGATTGATATCCGAACCGCATGAAAAAAAACTTAAAAACATGATTGCAACCAGTATTATCCTTAGCATAAATCCTCCTTTAAATTGGGAACTCACCTTTTAATGGAATTAAATAATAACCCGGGGATACCCTGTATTGTTCGAGTCCTGCAAACAAAAGATGATTGTCAGTGAAATTTTTATCAGGCATTATTTCAAGAGTTGCATCCGCGATATAATCTTTTATGCAACCTCTTAATCTTGCATATACATTTTTCCCGTCAAATGAAACAGATTCTATATTAATTAAATTGTTATTGATATTAATTGCTCCGGACATTGAATGGAAAAAACTTGCTGGCGTTTTAATTCCTGATATCTCAATATCTTCAAGTGATAGATTTCTGGAAATAAATTCAATATGTGATTCGCTGTTATTAAAAATAAGTGAACCCGATATATTTCCCGAGCCTTTTATTTTTCTTTTTCCTAAAAAAGACAGAGCTGTTAAATCCAGATCTTTAAACTCGAGTTTACCGTTCGTGTTTTTTTTCGATAAACTTATAAATCCTTTGATTTTTCCTTTTTTAGAATCTGACTCAACTGACATATCAAGATTCTTTATTAGAAGTTTAAAAGGATTTATTCTTGAATTTATGTTATTCAGAGTCATTATTTCTTCCTGCCCGGACTTTATAATAACTTCGTCAATGAATAAATCATAAAGAAAACCCTTCTTGAATCCTCTGATTTCAATTTCTAAAAAATGATTTTCAGCAGCATCTTTCATAATATTCATTATCGTTGATTCTGAGAATACGAACCATAGTGCCCAAAAAATAAATGGGAGAATAAATATAAAAGCGAAGCATATTCTGAAATTTGCTTTTGTATTTGTCACTTTTGCCTTATGTATGAAATAACCATATTTATATTGAGAAGTTGTGGATTTTCAAAATCTTTTTTTATAGTAATCTTTTTAATTGATAGAAGAGAAGGAGAATTTTCGATTCTGTATAATATATTCAGCAATTCATTCATAGATGCTTTTTCCACAGAAATTTCGGTTGCTTCTTCAATACTGTCAATTGTCTGATTGCTCCCAGAGTTTTTAATACTTTTCAACTTATTTTTTAATCCCATTGATGAAAATATCTCGTCGAGAATTTGAATTATTCCAGCAGCTTTCCCTGTTCTTTTCTTTGATTCATAAAAACTTACTCTCTGGTTAAGATATGATATTTTATTTTTTATTCCTGTGATTTCTTTCTGCTGCGCCTGCAGATTCATTAGTTCCTTCCTGTCATTATTTAGTTGTTTAAGCCCTGATATTATTAATATTGACAAAACTATAATAAAAACTGCGGGATAGAGAATCTTTTTATTGTTTAATATCTTACTCAAGTTTTTTCTCCTGTGCTGTAATCGTAAAAAGCATCTTATTCTGCAGTGAAGATTTAGAGTCTGAAATAACAACGTTTTCAAAATTGCGAGACAAACTGTCTTTTATTTGTTGAATATCATTAAGATTATCTGCCTCTCCTTTGAGCGTAAGGTTTCCTTTCTCAATTATTAACTCATTGAAAATTGCGGACCTGCGTTCCAATTGCGAAAGGAGTCTGAGAGTATTCAGGCAGGATATGCCGGATAAATAGCTGTTTCTGTCAATAAGCTCTTTAAAATGGGACTGTAGTTTATAATATTCATTAACCACATTTTTTTCTTGAGGGTAAAGTTCGAGATATTGTTTTCTTATTTCTTTTTTTATATTCGAGATTTCACTTCTTGTGGTATATAAATGAAAAATAATATCAGCGGATATTGTGAAAAAAATAAGAAGCAAAAGGATTGATGCAATTTTCAATCCCTTTTTCGTCTCCTCTAAATGCTGTTTGAAAACAAATTCTCCTTTGCTTAGATTTATTGAAGGGTTGATAATTTCCTCAATTGCGTATTTAATTCTTTGGGCATCATCAATATTGACAGGATTTATAAGTTTTTCAGTCGAAAATTCATTTAATACACTCCTTAGTTCAATGGAAGTTATCAAGGATGGGGTTAATGATGAAGCTTTTAAATCAGAAAGAATCCTGCCTAAAATAAGTTTTTCGATATAAACAGCAAGGACTTTATATTTGTTATCGGTTTTATTGAGAACTACAGCATCCATTATAACTTTATCAGAACCGCCGAGTATCATGCCTTCAAGTTCAAATGGTAAAACCTCGAGTATTCTTTCTTTATCTCTAAAGGGCAGTTCAAGCACCCTGAAATTAAGCATATTGATGGGAAGACTTATATTCACATCAATATTACCGGAGTTTTTAATTCCAAAATCATAATTTCCTGCTTCATTAACAACTTTTGTTTCTACATGTTCAAATCTGCCATGTTCAATCGAAAATAAATAGCATCTTGTTTCGTCATTCTTAATATCAATGAAAAGAGACTTCATTAATATTCTCTCCAGTATTCTATTCTGCCTTTATCTTTATTCAATACCATATCTATTATCCTTTTTATATTTCCATTTGATGCAATGGCGTGTATTGAGAATATTGATGCTTTATCTGTTATTTGATTTGCAGAAAAAGAGGTTCCAGCTTCTAAATTAAAGTCATGATAGGTTTCAAAGGACTTTGCTTTTCTCCTCTGTATTAAGATATTTGCTTTATCTTTTGTTACAGGGAATATTCCTTTACCTTGATCGAAAAGGCTCATTAAAACAAACTCTCCTGCAGTATTGATATTGATAATAAGATTATCACGGGTTCCATAAACAGTAACATATGGTGATAATTTATCATAATCACTTCTGTTTATTCCATTAATCAACAGCAGTTCATCCACACTACTTAGAATGCTATTTTTCGTCATGTTTTCTGAACCTGTTACACACGGAGTAGTATCAATATCTATCCAGTCCACAACTCTGTCCGCAATTGTTTTGTCTAAAGACAATAATTCGAGAAGTTTCTGGAACGATTTATAAGCTGTTACATTAATAGTTCTTCCATCAGGATATACAAGACTATTAAGATTAATTTTTCCTGTCTCGTCTTCTATTTTTATTATTATTTCTCCGTTAAAATTTTCAGAAGGTTCCTTAAAAGACATATCTACTGTATCAGTGAATTTATCATTCAAATTTTTTATATATCTTACTGCCAGATTTATGCCTGATTTCGCAAGGAGTGAAAGTCTCTGGCTGTCACGCCAGTTATAAAGATCATTGGTTCCAGTATAAACTCTATACGAAAACTCAACTACCATTGCTGTTAATAAAGCAAGCACAAGCAGGACAATTACAAGAGCAATGCCTTTCTGGTTTTTGAACTTAAATTGATTTGCCATACATTGGTTTTGCGATATCTGTAAGAATTATTTCCCTGTCTTTTATCTTAAATATCAGGCTTATTCTTATTTGTTCAGGTGACTTATTATTGATTTCCGTATCCCATGTCTTTACCCATTTATTCTCAAATTTAGCTTCGAGAGAGAATCCTTCGATCCCTTCAATTAGATCCGCAGTGTTTTCAGGTTCATCCTGTGAGCCTGATTCAACATTTTTGTAAAGCGTCAATCTACCGTCTTTTTCTACAACATAATATGAAAGTCTTGAAAGGCCGGGCTTTAATGATGAAAATGTTGTAAAAATAATTTGAGAAGCAGGCTTCCCATAATAATCCTTATCTTTTATTTTTATTTGTGTATCTTTTATTCTCTCGTCAAAGACTGCTGATTCAAGCTCACACCTTATAATTTCAATAGTTTTTCTCGCTTCCTGTAGTCTTGTTATAGATTCATCCGAATTTTCTGTTGCCCTCTGAAGCAAAAAAAATGTGCCGTAAGTTACCACAAGAATTATTGATAGTATAGCAATAGCAACAAGAACTTCAATTAAAGTAAAGCCATTAATTGATTTTTTATTTAAGAATATATTCATTGAGTTTAATTTCTTCCCTTCCAGATCTGATTGTCACAATAAATTCGGAAATTCCGGGATATGGAGAATCCTGTACAATCGTCTCAAAAGAGTATTGTTCATATGGTTTTTCGAAGACCCCTTTTTTATTTTCCGGATTGCTTTCCATTTCGGATAAGATTTTCTTCGCAAGCATGGTGCCAATTGTGACTGTCTCCTGTTTTTCCACTATACCGAGATGGTAATTTACAGTGTAAATCAGGGTGACAAGCAAACCACTGATTATTGCGAGAGATATTAAGACTTCAAGAAGCGTAAAACCCTTTTCCTGACAACAATAATTTCTAAGCCATAACATTTTAATTATAAATTTTTATTTTTCCATTAAGATGATTAAGTGAAACTATAAAATTTTTATCGTCTTTATTCAAATGTACAATAATATTCTGCTGAATTCCTGTTGGAGGAAAGAATAATGTTAGTTCCCCTTTGTTAACCAGTCCGTTTGATTGGGTCTCAACTCCTGAAATATTTTCGAATTTCTTTTTTCTTTCTCCTTCTTTTTCATTCCATATGAGAAGGTGTTCATCAAAGTTAAAGACAATCGAAAAAGTCTCTTTTGAAGAGGAAGCACTTTCATTTAGATACTTTAATATAGAACCAATTTCACGAGCTTCGGATTTTAATTTATTTTCGCCGAAAATATCAAAAGAAGGAAATATAATTGCAGCCATCAGAGAGACAATAAACAATACAGTAATAAGCTCAATTAAAGTAACGCCCTTATAATTGTTATTTTCCATAAAATAAAAACAAAAAGTTATTATAATGAGTTATCACTTCATATCCCAGTTTCTTATATCAGCATCCTTTCCTTCTCCACCTTCTTTTCCATCTGCTCCAAAACTTACTATATCAAAATCTCCATGAAGACCCGGACACAAATAAAGATATGGATTGCCCCACGGGTCATCAGGAATGCTTTTTTGTTCAAGATAGCCACCCTGTCTGTATTTTTGAGGTATTCTGCCTGTTGTGGGTTGTTCAATGAGCGCCTGTAATCCCTGGGATGTTTCAGGGTAAAAACCATTATCAAGTTTATACAATTTAAGAGCTGTCTCAAAGTTTCTTATCTGAATCTTTGCATCAGCAATTCTTGCATCATCAGTCCTGCCAATAATCTTTGGAGCAACTATTGCAGCAAGAAGTCCGAGTATGAATACGACTACAATTATTTCAAGCAATGTAAAACCTTTTTCAGTGTTGATAAGAAAATTACAGAATCCTGTTTTTTTCATTTATTATCCTCCTATTAAAAATCTCCGTATTGTCAAAACTTAACCACAGAGAACAAAGGGAAAAACTCTATCCCTTCTGTGGTTTCATATTCTCTCCTCTTTTTTCATGAAACTTTTGATATTACCAAGAATCTTTTTTACTTCTTGTGTCATTCTCTGGACTGACCCCTTAAAGTTTAAATGGATTTTCTGATCGAGTCATGTAATGACATAGAAATAGATAGAAAAATTGAAAATAGGTCTTCCATTATTTTATTAATTGGTTCATCTGGAAAATCGGCAAAAGAACTGCCAGAACTATTATACCAACTATGATGCCCATGCATAATATCATAAAAGGTTCAAGCAATGAAAATGCTCTACTTACTTTTCTCGAAAATTCTTCTTCATAAGCATTGGCAGCATTATTTAAAATGCCCGTAAGCTGTCCGCTTCTCTCTCCAGTAGCTATAAGTTGTAAAAGAACCGGCGGAAATCCTTCGAGAGAAGTTGATATTTTTGCGCCTTCAGAAACTTTTCTCCCACACGTTGTTACTTTCAATTCAAGCTCTTTATTCCCTATGGCTTTTGCTGACAATTCAAGAGCTTTTAACATTGGCAAACCGCCTTCGAGTAAAAAGCTTAATGTTCTTGCAAAACGGCTATAATAAAGGCTTTGGATTATATTGCCGGGGAGTTTTAATATCAACCTGTCAAAATATATTTTATTACTTTGTTTTAGTCTTCTGAAAAGAAAAACCATTGATAAAATAAGACCTGCAATAAGCCACCAGAATCTCTGAAATATATCACTTATAAAAATCAGGGCAATTGTTATAAATGGCAAAGCGCTATGTGTATCTTTGAATATTTTTGTTATCTTCGGAAGGACAAAAGCAAAAATAAATGAAAGAACTATAAAACCAACACATATCATAAATACAGGATATATCATAGATGTTCTGACTTTTGCTTTTATGTTTTCACGACCTTCAAGAAAATCAGCGAGTTTTTTTAATACATTATCGAGTGTCCCGCTTGCTTCACCAGCCGCAATCATGTTTATGTAAAAATCAGGAAAAATGTTTTTGTAATCCTCAAGCGCTCTGGAAAAACTCGAACCACCTTTAATTTTCTCTTTTATATCAATCAATATATTTTTCCAGATACCCCTGCTTTCCTGTGAAATAGATGAAAGCGCATCTATCAGAGTTACGCCTGAAAAGAGCAGAGTTGATAATTGTCTCGTGATATGCGGGAGCAAAGAAAGATCAATCTTTTTGAAAATACTTAATCTTTTTCTGTCGGCAGACTCACTGATACTCTTTGCATAAAGACCTGTTTCTTTAAGACGGATAACAGCATCTCTGTGACTGTTCGCTTCAATTGTACCTGAAATTTCAGAGCCGTCTGTTTTATAGCCTTTATACTGAAAGATCGGCATAATCTTTCCGGGTGACCCTTAATACTTCTTCAAGAGTTGTAATGCCTTTAATTGCTTTTTCAAGACCATCGGTCCTTAATGTCTTCATTCCCTTTGACAGAGCATAGTTTTTTATTGTTTGAGAATCCATCTTTTCATTTATCATGTTGCGAATTTCATTGTCAATGACAAGAACTTCAAATATGCCTGTTCTTCCGATATAGCCTTTTTTGTTACATTTATTGCAACCTTTACCTTTTGAAAGAGTAAATTCCTGCGCATGACCATTTATTATATCTTTTAAAAGAATTTTTTCTGTCTCTGAAGGGATATAGGTTTCCTTACAGTCAGGGCAAATTGTTCTGACGAGTCTCTGCGCAATAACAACCGAAAGAGAAGAAGAAATAAGGAAAGGCTCAATGCCCATATCTATTAGCCTTATAACAGCAGAAGGAGCATCATTGGTATGTAGAGTGCTCAGAACAAGATGTCCTGTTAATGATGCCTGCATCGCCATCTCAGCAGTTTCAATGTCTCTGATCTCGCCAACCATAATAATGTCAGGGTCCTGCCTTAGTATAGACCTCAGACCTGCTGCAAAAGTCAGACCTATCCTCGGATTAACCTGAACCTGACCTATCCCTTTTAATTGATACTCAACAGGGTCTTCTACTGTAATTATATTTTTTTCTTCTGTGTGAACCCTGTTTAATGCAGCATAAAGAGTAGTGGTCTTTCCGCTTCCTGTTGGTCCTGTAACAAGAATAATGCCGTCAGACCTTTGCAGATAACTTTCAACTTTTCTGCAATCATCGTCGCTGAAGCCAACCTCCCATAGTCCGAGCAAACCCTGCTTTCTGTCAAGCAATCTTAAAACAGCTCTTTCTCCATAGGAGGTTGGGATTACCGAAACCCTTATATCAATATCTCTTCCTGCAAGAAGAAGTCTTATCCTGCCATCCTGCGGCAACCTCTGCTCGGCTATGTCCAGATCAGCCATTATTTTTATCCTGCTTATTAAAGCATCCTGAATAATTTTGGGTGGAGATAATACATTATGAAGAATCCCATCCACTCTGAATCTGACTTCAAGGACTTTTTCATACGGCTCGATATGAATATCACTTGCCCTTTCTTTGACAGCCTGAAGGAGTATCGCATTCAAAAGCCTTATAATTGGAGCATCTTCTGTTAACTCGAGTAAGTCCTTTGGTGTCTCAAATTCTGTAGCAACAGCAGTGAGATCTTCTCCTGTAATAGTATCCATGACCTCTTCTGCTGAACCTAATTGTCCGTAAAATCTGTTTATAGCATTTATTATAATCTCATGTTTTGCTTTTAAAGCTTTTGGTTTTAAGCCAAGTGTGCGTGAGAGTTCAGCCAGGGCAAGCAACCCGGAATCATCATCAACCGCGCATATTAATTCCGAATTCTGAACTTTGATAGGAAAAATATTATTACTCTTTACAAATCCAAGCGGAATATTTTTCAATAAGGACAATTCAACATCATCATCTTTTATTACATCAATTGTTTCCATCTTTAATCTTTGATTCATGATGTTGCATTTTAATAATATAATCTGGCTCGGCAAATTGAACTTCCTTATAATTCCCGAATTTCTCCGCTGCTTTTAGCACATCCATATTTTCTTTCAGTTTTATCCTATATACACCTGTTGATTTTGACATGCTGATAATCGAGGCTTCTTCTAAAGTGAGTATTTCATTGATCCTTGCTTCACTTACACCTTCTTTGAACTTGACAAGCAATTCTCCCTGTTTAAATCTTTCCTCTGCTTTTGCGAATTCGGACTTCTTGCTTTCACTCAGCTTTTCAAGATTTTCTGATTCTTTGACAATATGGGGTGTAAGAAAAATTAAGAGATTGGTCTTCTTTTTTTCCTGTTTTTTATTCTTAAAAATCCAGCCCAATACAGGTATATCACCAAGTAAGGGTACTTTATTAATATTGACCTCTTCTTTTTCCTCCATAAGTCCGCCTATTACAACTGTCTGGCTGTCTTTAACAACAACCGAAGTCTTTGTGGAACGTTTTGTTGTGGTCGGACCAACATTAAGAATTATATTTTCTGTATCGCCTTTCAATGAAGATATTTCCTGATAGATTTCCATCTTAACATAATCACCTTCAGTTATCTGCGGGGTAAGCCTTAAGGTTATACCAACATCTTTCCTCTCTATAGAATTCAGGATTGTGCTTGATGTGGTAATATCGCGTTCTCTTTTTGATATAAAAGGAACATTTTCTCCAACCACTATCTCAGCTTCTTTATTATCGGATGTTAATATTTGAGGCGTGGAAAGAACATTTACAGCGCCTTTGAATTCATTCAGGCTGAAAAGCGCTGCGAATCCGGGGATTGTCAGAGTCGTTGTAGTTGTATTTCCTGATGAATCTGTTGTTGTAACAGGAATATTAAGAAAATTGCCTATGCCACCCAGTGTCATACCGCTTAGTCCGTTAATTATATTGCTAACAGCGGATGCATCCATTTTCCCGAAACCACTTATAAATACCGGTTCATTATTTTTCTCAGCGGTTATTCTCCATTGAGCTCCGAGTTCTTTTAAATTGTCTATAGATGCCTCTACAATCATTGCCTCAACATAAACCTGTTTTCTTCTTCTGTCGAGTTGTTTTATTACCTGCATTATATTCTGATAATCAGCAGGCGGAGCAACTATAATCAATGAATTTGTAGCTTTATCAGGTGATATTATGATCTTCCCCGATTCAAAAGGTCCTTTGATATTTTGCGGAGCCTGTACTGCCTGGGATACTTTTACCTGTGAAATTCCAGAAATCATTCCTTCGAGAACTTTTGAAAGCTCGGTTGCATCAGCATATTCAAGGAAATAGACATTGATTTTACTTGTTGCTTCAGGCATTGGTATATCAAGGAGTTTTATCATTCTCTTTATTTCTTCTTTTTCCTGTTTGCCCGCGATCATTATAATCGCATTCAATCTTGTATCCGCAAAAATATTAGGTCGGGTTTCATCAATTGATACTCCAGATACTGTTTCACCTCTTAAAGGAGGTCTCACTCCTACAGTTGGAGCCTGAGATTTTGTTACCGTGGAGATGGATTCATTTAACATTTTGACGATTTCTTCTGCAGATGCATATTTGAGCATGATAAGTTCGGGCTCTTCAATATCCTGTTTATCTATGCTTTCAATTATCTTCATTACTTTTTCGATATTGGCAGAGGAATCAACAATCAGAAGCATATTTCCCGGTCCGTATGAGGAAATATGCCCGTCTTTAGATATAAGAGGCTGGAGAAAATTCATTGCTTTTGTGCTTGAAATAGAATTTAACTGTATAATCCTTGTTATATAAGTATCGTTAACTGCTGCATTTTCGTCTTTTATTAATTCTGTGCTGGATTGTCTCGCCTGTGAAAGGGGAACTATTTTATATACTTTACCCATCTGAATAATCGTAAAGCCTTTTAATTCAAGTACAGATGTAAACAAACTGAAAGCGTCCTCAACAGATAACTTTGAAGGTGCAATAATAGTAACAGTGCCTTTAACCTTATCATCAAAAACAAAATTTTTGCCTGTCACTTCGCTTATGAATTTCACAACTACGGGGATATCAACATCTACAAAATTAAAGGTAACCTTTTTTTCTTTAGTCTTCTGAGCATCCTTTTCTTTTGTTTTAATATCTTTGATAGCAGATGTTTGACTGTCCATTGAAAATGAAGAAGGATGAATTATCAAGGATAAAATTAAGACCGAGGAAAAGATAAAAACTGAAAGATGAACAGAAAAGGTCTTTTTTATAAAAGCTTTTATATATAAAAAGATACTCATAATTTGTCTATTTTAGCATCAAACAACATTTCAAGTCAGCATTATAAATAAAGATTTATATCTTAACCCAAATAATACATACATAATTAATAGTTAATGGTTAATAATATTATCATCTGTCTATAACTCATTTTATGAACCAAAATCACGGGTTGATTTTTCAATAAAACCAGAGCTCATACTTCAGGCTTCAGCCTTTTTTTATTTCGCAATATCTCCATTATTTCTATGCATTTTTGGTTAACTCGATGATTAAGTCTTAAACCAAAATTAAGCATGACTCTATTTAATTTGATAATTCATTGTCATTCTCGAGCCTGCCCTGATTAAATCTATCTCAACCCTGTCAAGTCCTTTAAGAGCTGTAAGCGCCTGCAATGCCACTTCAGGATTTGATATTTCATATTCATTGATTTTTAAAAGCACATCTCCATCCTGAAGTCCCAGACTTTGATAAATACCTCCTGGTTTTACTTCACTTAGAATAAACCCTTCTGTTCTTCCGTTTGATGAATTTGGTTTGAGTCTTGCGTCTGTCATTATCTGTGATGGATTTGCTATTATTTGCTGGAGCTTTGTCTGATCAACTATATAAGAACTTCTGCCAACCCTTTGAGTAAATCCTGTGACTCCCAATGTTTGAGAAGATTGGGTTGACTTTATTTCTCTAACTTTTACAATGTCCTCAATCGGCAATTCTTTTACACCTTCGCTACTTTGTATTAAGACCTTATCCTTTTTAACACTATGGAGCTTTCCTGCTCCAAAAACTGAATCTCCTATCTTGAATATTTCCTGTATTCCTGAATTGTTTCTGAATATTGCATAACTTAGCTCTTTAGGACCCGATACAGTTCCAATCAATGTAAAATTCATCTGCTGTACAGCAGGCATTGACGAAGCTGTTAATTGTTTCAACTCACCTGATTGAATTCCAAAAATATTATTTTTCATTAATGGAGCATATTCAATAAATTGAGTGGTAATTTGTGAGAAAGACTGCTGAGCTGCATTAGAAGTGTCGTTTTTCAAACTTTTTTTATTCTGAAATTTATATGTAATGATGTCTCTGACAAAAGTCAGGATTAAAACTAAAAGAACTACTCCGAGAATAAAATTTATACGATTTAAAGTTTTTTTGTTTATAAAACTATGCATATATATTTCATATTATACCTTAATATATATAAAATTATTGCTATATCAATATATCCAAAAAATGCAATTGAATTATTGCCATTTGATTATGTTATTAGTTTTTTGCCGTGATTCATAAACTACAAACTATGAGCTTTTTTTTTACTAATTAGCAAAGCTCATACTTCATACTTCAGCCTAAAGCCTTCAGCCTTTTTTTGCTCTTCGCTAATTCCCCCTTTGTTAAGGGGGATTAAGGGGGTTGTTATTTGCCTTTTGTAAATAGGTTTGAAGGTTGTCTATTGGCAATAACTCAATTTATGAAACAAAATAAACTACCTTAGTATAAGAACATGGCTTTATCATATATTTTGATGTAATTACCTATTCTATCTCTGAGGCTTACGCTTCGACTTCAGCCTCAGTAAAAAGAGACCCGTGATTTTGTTTCATAAATTGAGCTATTGCCATTTTTATTAGTTGTTTACCACGAACTATAAGCTATTCGCTCTATGTTATTTGATAAACGCTATAACGCAACGAACGCTATGAACGCAACAAACGCTATTTGCCTTCAGCCTTTTTATGCTATTTGCCTTCATCCTTCTTTTTGAGCTTTGTTCCTTACGATTTGAACTGTACGTTTTTGATTGAACACTATAACGCAATGAACGCTATGAACGCAATAAACGCAATAAACGCAAAAAATAGTTTGATAAATTCCAGTCGCCAGAGCGACTAACTTCCAGTGCAGTTTTTCGGCACTCAATTCCAGACCCGCAAAGCGGGTCTCACTTCCAATGCGAAGCATTAAATTTGATAAACGCTATTAACGCTATAACGTGATGAACGCTATTAACGCTATAACGCAACGAACGCAATAAACGCTATTCGTTTTTATCAGCTATGAGCAATATCTGTATTATTTGGGCAAACAGAAATATTTAAATGTTAAAATTAAAATTCAGGTATATCGAAAATGTTATATAGCGAAAAATATTTTAGATTTACATTAATAGTTTTAATTACATTAATTGCATTTCTGTCATTTTATAAACTTGGGTCATTTACGCTTTTTGATGTTGACGAGGCAGTCTTTGCTCAAGCTACTAAAGAAATGGTGGTAAACAATGACTGGATTACACCAACCTATAATGGTGAAAATCGTTATGACAAGCCAATTCTTTTTTACTGGATGATGGCTATCTCATACAAAATATTCGGTATAAATGAATTTGGAGCAAGATTTGTATCCGCTTTTTCAGGAATTATTCTATGCATTGTCCTGTTTTTCTTTAGCAGAAAATTTTCTGATACAAAACTCGGGATATACTCATCACTTTCAATGGCTCTGTCTCCTTTTTACTTTGTTTATTCCCATGCAGCTGTTACAGATATGACACTTACTTTGTTTATAACACTGTCTTTGTTTTCATTTTTCCTTTCCTTGAAAATAAACTTTAGATATATTTATGGATTTTATTTTTTTTCAGCTCTTGCATTTCTCACAAAAGGTCTTATTGGTATATTGTTCCCATTCGGGATTGCTTTAATTTATCTTCTGCTGTCAGGACAATACAAAAGAATCAAAACAATTTTTATCTTCAGTGGATTACTTGTTTTTGTTGTCGTTGCACTGCCATGGTATATTATTGAATACAAAATAAATGGATATGAATTTATAGAGCAGTTTTTTATAAAGCATCATTTCAAAAGATATGCTGATGTTATATCAGGACATAAAGGAGAATTTTATTACTATATTTTAGTTATGGTCCTCGGGCTTTTCCCATGGATTACTTTCCTGCCCGGGAGTTTAACCGGAATAGCGAAGTATATAAAAGAATATTTTGAATTTAAAAATACAAACAGAAAAGACGATCATGATGTAAAAATTTTTGCGGTAATTTGGTTTTTATTTATTCTGCTTTTTTTTACATTTTCTACAACAAAACTTCCAAACTATATTCTTCCTGCTGTCCCTGCAGCCTGTTTGCTTATAGGATATGGTATTAGAAATGAAAATATTACGCTTAAGAAATATATAAATCTGACAGGCGGAATAATTTCATTAGTTCTTGCAATAGCATGCTTTTTCCTCAAGGAATATGTTGAAAATTTAATATCAGAAAATACCAGCTGGATGATTATTACAGGTTTGTTTTTATTCTTTTATAGTCTCTTAAGCTTTTTTTCTTATATAAATGGTAAAACAAGGTTTGAAATCAAAGCGTTGTTGATATTTTTGTTAGTTTTGTTTGTTTTAATCAAAGCATTGCCGTTATTTAATCAGCATATTCAGGGCATGTTATATAAATTTAGTATATATGCAAGAGAAAATTTAAAAAACAATGAGAAAATTATTTTATACAATACTAGCAACCCGAGTATTGTTTTCTATTCAGGCATGAAAGTTATTCATGAGACAAGGTTGAAAGGTCTGGATTACCTTCAAAATAAATATGGTTGTATTTATGTAATTGCAAAAACACGCAGTGTAAAAAATCTACTAAATTCAGGCTATACGATGATAGAAAAAGACAATAATTATGCAATATTTAAGAAAGGTTGTGATGGCAATATATAAATATTTTTACAGGTTATTTATTCTGGTGGCAGTCCTTACACATATTAGAACTGCTATTATCCGCTCTTAGCAATAGCTCCTGATATTTTGAAGGTACTAAATCGCTGGAAGGATAATGAGGATTATGACAGGTTGTGCATTCAAAGCGAGTAAAATCAGAGCCATATAAAGGATAATATGTGCCTGTCTTTGAACCAAAGATTCCTTTCCTTAAGATATTCCCCGGAATAATTGTTATTGGTGGAAATTTATTATCGTCAAAGTCTTTCATTGGTTCATATTGAAAACAAACAGGATGATTTTTATTAAAATCTATTAAATCGGTTACCGGGTCAGAATAGTTCTCCTCATCAATAAAGGGTATGGTATTAATCATTAATACACTGAAAACTCCGTTGTGGCAGCCCATACATAAAAAAGATGTTGATTGTTCCTGCGGAAATGTTTTCATATCGTTTGTGGGAGAAGTGTATAAATTATAACTTATATTTCCTGTATTTATTTCCCATAAAGGAATTTGTGTTTCCTCTGAAGTATAAACATGGCATATATTACATTGTTTTGTGCTCGAATCGTGGGGAGAACCTATAACCGATGCAAAAATAAAGTGGGGTAGAATGAAAAATATTGAGGCGAAAGAAAATAAAATAATTGCAGGTTTATTTATACGCGAAAATAATTCATTAAAATTATATGTCAAGATTTTTCTTCCTTGCATTAATTTAAGCAATAGCTAATATTAAAATATATGCATTTGCTTTATTAATGTCAAGGGAAAAGTTGCCATAATTGCAGTTATTATAATTTAACTCATTGTTATTAAATATTAATTTTATTATCCTGATTTAAGATTATTATATTTAATTTAACAAATGATTTATTATGTTAACATTTAAAAAAGCATGTATATCTGATTTTCCATTTTTCCCGGTCAGAGCAAAGAGCAAATAGCGTTCGTTGCGTTCATAGCGTTCATAGCGTTAATAGCGTTATAGCGTTCAATCAAAAACGAACAGCTCAAATCGTAAACAAGAAGGCTGAAGGCAAATAGCGTTTGTTGCGTTATTGCGTTATAGCGTTTGTTGCGTTCGTTGCGTTTATTGCGTTTATCAAAAACGAACAGCTCAAATCGTAAACAAGAAGGCTGAAGGCAAATAGCGTTTATTGCGTTATAGCGTTTATCAAATAACATAGAGCGAATAGCTTATAGTTCGTGGCAAACAACTATTAAAATAATCAAATGGCAATAATTCAATTTATGAAACAAAATCACGGGTCTTTTTATACTGAGGCTGAAGTCGAAGCGTAAGCCTCAGAGATAAAATAGGTAATTACATCAAAATATATGATAAAGCCAAGTTCTTATACTAAGGTAGTATATTTTGTTTTATAAATTGAGTTATTGTCAGTAAACAACCCCCCTTAATCCCCCTTGACAAAAGGGGAAAAAAGGGGTTGTTATCGAAAAATAAATATTTTAGCTTTATCTGTATTATTTCAGTTGCATTTTTCGGGTTAATTGACATTCAGGAATTGTTATTTTTATACTTAACATGTGGTCAGGATAGCAATTATTGATGGACAGGGTGGCGGAATAGGCAGCCTTATAGTAAAAAGGCTCAGGGATGAATTCGGTGATGAAATAGAAATTCTCGCGCTTGGTACTAATGCATCTGCAACAGCCGCTATGATGAAATCAAGGGCAAATAAAGGCGCGACAGGTGAGAATGCAATTATATGGAATAGTAATAGGGTTGATTTGATTATAGGCACTTTAAGCATTGTGCTCCCTAACGCAATGCTTGGAGAACTTACACCAAAAATTGCAGAAACAATTGTTGCAGCAAATGTTAGAAAGATTTTACTTCCATTGAATCAGGAAGGGATAGAATTCGTTGGGCTGGAGAAAGAACCATTGCCCCATATGATAGAGAAAATTATAGATATTATAAGGCAGGAGACAGGAAAGGAGAAGTCTGATGTGTGAAGCCAATGCCTATATTTATAAAGATGGCAAAGAAGAACTATACCTTGAGAGTGTTGATATTATGGTGCCTGAAGAGGGCAAAATATACCTGAAAAATCTTTTTGGAGAGCAGAAAGTTTTCATTGGAAAGATTAAAGAAATTTCATTATTAAAACACAAGATAGTTCTTGAGAACAAATAGTTTTTCTAAATAAAATAATGCTTCGCACAATATCTCTTGATATTTCTAAATGTATACGCTGTGGCACATGCTGTAGAAAAGGCGGTCCTGTCCTCCACCATGAAGACAAACAAATTCTTCTAAAAGGTCATATCAGTTATCAGCATCTCATGACATTAAGAAAAGGTGAAAAAGTATTCGATCCTGTAAAAGAAAAATTTGAAAATCTTAAAGTTGAGTTGATTAAAATTAAGAATTCTGGTGACGGAGTTTCATGCTATTTTTTTAACGAAACTTTAAATTCGTGTTTAATTTATGAAAATAGACCAATTGAATGCAGACTTTTAAGATGCTGGGATACATCGGATATTATTAAAATAATAGGTAAAAATACATTAAAAAGAAAGGATATTATAAATCCGGATGACCCTGTTATTGAGATTATAGATTCACATGAACGTGACTGCCCTGGATATGAGACAGAAAAGCTTTTATCATCAATTAATATAGATGAAAGAGAACAGGTATTAAAAAGACTTACCAGTATTTTACAGAAAGACCTCTCTATTCGAAAATTTACTTTTGAAGAACTTAAGGTAAGCAGGGACTATGAGTTTTTTCTCTTCGGAAGACCCATGACCAGGATATTAAAAGAACGAGGACTTACTGTAAAAAATAGTATTGAATAGTTTATCTAAGCAAATTCTATTCGATTTCCGCCTTTTGTTTTTGCTTCGTAAAGTGCAAGTTCTGCTTCATTTATTAGTTTTTCCGAAGTTTCAATTGATGGATCGGGAAGACCGGCAATCCCTATGCTTACGGTAACCTTTTCCTGTAAATCCGGGAATTCATAATTTGAAATTATCTGTAATATTCTTGCAGCAACCTGTGCTGTATCTTCCTTTGGTGTTTCTGGAAGCATCATAATAAATTCCTGCTCTCCCCATCTTGCTATGGTGTCTATTCCACGAACACAGCTTTTCAAAAGTCTTGCTATTGTTTTTAGAATATTATTTGCTTTTTCATGTCCGTAATTTTCAGCGATTTCCAGAAAATTATCTACATATAAAATCATACAGGAAAGTGGTGAGCTATATCGTAATGCCCTCTTAAATTCCTTCCCGTGAGATGATTCAAAATATCTTCTGTTGAATAACTCTGTAAGAGAATCAGTTATTGTGAGATTTTCAACTCTTAAAAGTACTTCTTCAAGCTCCTGATTTTTTTTACGCAAAGCATCCTGAAGAGCCTTTGTCCTTAAACATGCGTATATTCTTGCATTAAGCTCTATTTCACTGTATGGTTTGGGAAGATAATCATCGGCTCCGGCTTCGAGTCCTGTAACTTTCTCCAGAGTCGAACCTTTTACTGTAAGAACAATTATTGGAATTCCTTTTGTATCATCATTTGTTTTAAGCCAGCGTGTAACTTCATTTCCGTCTATGTCAGGAAGAATAAGATCAAGAAGGATTATATCAATATTCTGGGTTTTAGCCATTTTAATGGCTGATTTCCCATCCCGCACATAAAGTACTTTGTACCCGGCACTTTCGAGGAAATCTTTTGTTGCCGCAGCTTGAATTTTATCATCCTCAACAAGGAGAACAGTGGCTTTTGAAGTTTTTGGCATAACCCTAATTCCTTTATAAAAGATTACTCTATTTTACTTACTAAGCGCAAGCTAATATAATTCCTATGCTTAAAAAAATGTTTAACCCAAAAAACGCAATAAACGCAACAAACGCTATTTGTCTTCAGCCTTCTTGTTTACGATTTGAGCTGTTCGTTATTCTTTTTGTTTTATACTTCAGCCTTCAGCCTAAAGCCTTCAGCCTTTTTTTGCTCTTCGCTAAGTTCCCCCTTTGTTAAAGGGGATTAAGGGGGGTTGTTTACTGACAATAACTCAATTTATAAAACAAAATAAACTACCTTAGCATAAGAACATGGCTCTATTTTATATTTTAATGTAGTTACCTATTTTATCTCTGAGGCTTACGCTTCGACTTCAGCCTCAGTAAAAAAAGACCCGTGATTTTGTTTTATAAATTGAGCTATTGCCATTTTTATTAGTTGTTTACCGCGAACTATAAGCTATTCGCTCTATGTTATTTGATAAACGCTATAACGCAACGAACGCTATAAACGCAACAAACGCAATAAACGCAATGAACGCTATAAACGCTATAACGCAATAAACGCAAAAAACAGTTTGATAAATTCCAGTCGCCAGAGCGACTAACTTCCAGTGCCGTTTTTCGGCACTCAATTCCAGACCCGCAAAGCGGGTCTCACTTC
>Ga0078972_1005192_pt1 | contig 33688 bp, 34 predicted proteins | sample YelNatPaOPGAMG01_FD_67568 | JGI IMG/M metagenome (GOLD analysis project Ga0078972, IMG submission 67568) | Hot spring thermophilic microbial communities from Obsidian Pool, Yellowstone National Park, USA - OP-RAMG-01 (SPADES assembly) (version 2) | ecosystem: Environmental > Aquatic > Thermal... | reverse complement strand
AATGATAAGGATGTTTTTTTATTTTATGGTAAGTCTTTGAAAGAATTGGCGGCATTATTTAAAAGGATGCAACTTGTTATCTCGAATGATTCCGGGCCTGTCCATATAGCAGCTGGTGTTGGGACCCCTGTTATTTCTATATTTGGGAGAAATGATATGGGCCTGAGCCCTGTGAGATGGAGGCCGCTTATTGATAAATCTATAGTAGTCCATAAGGAGGTCGGTTGTGTTAGATGCCTTGCACATAACTGTAAAAGGGATTTTTTGTGTCTCAGGTCTATTACGCCGGAAGAGGTGGCTGATAAGGCAATCAGGTTATTGAGTGGAGATGCATCATGAAGAAAGTCTTTTTTATTTTTTTACTGGTTTTAGTGGCTGGTTGCGGTATAAGGACCAGATATTCTATCATACGAAAAGAAGATGTTATTAGGAAGATTGAGATAGAATCCCCGCAAAAAAAGCTTAAGGTAGGCGAGAAGTTTACATATAAAGCAGAGTGGATGGGTATAGATGTTGGCATAGCATATATCATGGTTAAAGAGATAAAAGAGATGAACGGTAGACAGGTTTATCATATCCAGGCAAGGGCTGAGACAACGCCTTTGATTTCAAAGGTCTACAGGGTTGAGGATGAGATATCTACCTATCTGGATGTAGAAAAACTTTATCCTCTTAGATTTGAGAAAAAGCAAAGAGAGGGTAATTACAGGGCCGATGACTATGTTGATTTTGACCATGAGAATGGAATGGCATATTATTTTTCCAGACTCAATAATAGCAGAAAAGAATATCCTATACCAAGTAGGGTTCACGACCCTTTAAGCTGCATCTATTATTTCAGGTTGCAGGATGTGGATATTGGGAGGTCTGTATTCGCAGAGATAAATGTAAAAGATAAGAACTATCTTCTTGAGGCAAAGATACTAAAAAAAGGCATTATAAGTATTGATGGAGTTGGTGAGTGGGAGGCGTTTATGGTAGAACCTTTGCCATGGTTTCAGGGTAAGATTCAAAGACGGGCAAAGGCCACTATCTGGTTTTCCGCGGATGATGATAGGGTGCCTTTATTGATAGTGACGAGTGGAATACCATTTGTAGGAACTATTACAATAACGCTTCAAAAGATAGAGTATCTTTAAGTTTATTACAGGATTGCGTGAGTGTAGAGTAAGTGATGAAACCCTAAAGGGTTAATTCCCCATACTGCGCTGGAGTAGCAGCCGAAAGGCTGCGTCAGGTATAACGCACCCTCTCGGGTGCTACTCCTAGCCTTTAGGCCGTGCTTGCGCGTGATGAAACCTTTAGTTAGACCATTTTGCTAAAAAAGAGGTGGTTAATTCCCCATAATTATGGTGGCTTTATATTGACACATATTATTAATAATGATAAAATCATATCAATTATATGTCGAAAACTAATCCAAAGATAGAACTCTCTCGCATTAAAACCTATCCTATATCCAGGAGAAAGAGCAAGGTTGACCATAAAGATTTTGCAAGACCTCCATCAAAGGGTATTAGTTTCTGCGATTTTTATAATTCATTACCAAATATTTTGGCAGGAAGTAATCTCAGACACATAGTAGATGCCATTATTGCTGCAAAAAATAACAAAAGACCTGTCCTATTAATGATGGGCGCTCATCTTATTAAATGCGGGTTGAGCCCTGTCATAATTGAACTTATTAATAGAGATGTTATTAGCGCTGTTGCAATGAATGGTGCAGGTGGTATACATGATTTTGAGATAGCCCTTATTGGCAAGACCTCAGAAGATGTGGAAACTGCTATTAAAGACGGAAGCTTTGGTATGGCAAATGAAACAGCGCTTTATATCAATGGTGCGCTTAAGGAGGCAGTTGAAAAAGATATAGGCGCAGGCGAGGCAATAGGCAGGGTTATAGAAGAGGAAAGGCTTCCTTTTAAGGATTTAAGCATACTTTATAATTGCGTAAAGAAGGGCATAAAAGCCACTGTGCACATTGCAATAGGGACAGATATTATACATCAGCACCCGAGCTGCGATGGTGCAGATACAGGGCAATCATCCCTTAAGGATTTTCATAATCTAATAGAGACAGTTGCAAGGCTTGGTAATGGTGGTGTGGTATTGAATATAGGTTCAGCCGTGGTCCTTCCAGAGGTCTTTTTGAAGGCGTTGAATGTGGCAAGAAACCTTGGTTATAAAGTAAAGAATTTTAGTGCCTGTAATTTTGATATGATAACGCACTACAGGCCCTATGAAAATGTAGTCAGAAGACCTATCTCTTCAGGGGGGAATGGTTATTCAATTATAGGTCATCATGAGATTATGGTGCCTTTGTTGGCGCAGGCCATTATTGAGAGATTGGACATCTCATAGTAAGATAAAACCATATGAAAAAACCCAATAGGTTTAATTCTATAATCTCCAGATTTTCAAAATGCAATATTTTGGTGATAGGGGATTTGATACTTGATCAATTTGTATGGGGGGATGTCTCCAGGATTTCTCCAGAGGCGCCTGTCCCGGTTGTATGGGTCAGGTCAGAATCTTTTATGCCAGGAGGGGCTGCGAATGTAGCAAATAATATTCATGCCTTGCAAGGAAAGGTTTATTTAGCAGGTGTTGTAGGTATGGATGAAAACGGCAGGATTCTTACAGAGGAGATAAAAAAGAAAGGTATTGATACAGAGGGTGTAATAGTTGATGGCAAAAGGCCAACTACATTAAAGACCCGTGTTGTAGCCCATCATCAACAGGTGGTTAGAATCGATAAAGAGATGGTAGAGCCATTGGATGGGGTTTTTATTGGTCAGATCATTGACTATGTGAGAGAGATTATCAATAAGATGGATGCAATTATAATAGAGGATTATGGAAAAGGTGTTATAGTTCCTGGTCTTCTGGAGGAGGTTTTAAAACTCGCAAAACATTACAAAAAGATAATAACAGTTGACCCTAAAGAGGAACATTTCTTATATTATAAAGGCGTGACATCTCTAACGCCCAATCACCACGAGGCAGCCAATGCAGCAGGTTTGAAGATAAAGGGCCTTGAGGACGTTACAAAGATAGGCAAAATTTTGCTTAATAGATTGAGATGCGAATCTATCTTGATTACCTTAGGAGAGAATGGCATGCAGCTTTTTGAAAAGGATGGAAATATAACGCATATACCTACTGTGGCACAAGAGGTTTTTGATGTATCAGGGGCTGGCGATACTGTGATAGCCGCGTTTACATTGGCACTTGCAGCAGGCGCTAATATGATAGATGCTGCGCATATTTCAAATATTGCGGCAGGGATTGTGGTGGGTAAGATTGGGATAGCAGTTGCCACGAAGGAAGAATTGTTGGAAAGGATTAAAAAGCATAGATAGGTAGTTTTATAGTCAGACGTCAGGATTGAGTGGGCTATAATATTTGTTGATGGGGTTTTGGTATGGATAGAATAGGGATAATTCCAGCAAGATATGGTTCAACAAGATTTGAAGGAAAGCTTTTGGCAGATCTTTGTGGAAAGCCTGTCTTGCAACATACCTGGGAGAATGCCAAGAAGTCGAAATCCCTTGACGAACTTATTATAGCGACTGATGATAAACGCATCTACAACGTAGCCAGAGGGTTTGGGGCAAAGGTGGTATATACATCCAGGGCACATAGAAGCGGTTCTGATAGAATTACAGAGGTTGTGAGTTCAATCGACGCAAGGATAATTGTTAATATACAGGCAGATGAGCCACTATTGCATCCCACTATGATAGACGATGTAGTTCTCCCTCTCGAAAAGGATAGTTCATTATATATGGTCACACTCTGTCACAAGATTAGCGATAAAAACGAACTAGATGACCCAAACATAGTAAAGGTAGTATTTGATAGAAATGGTTTTGCGCTGTATTTTTCACGCTATCCAATTCCTTATAGACAGGGTTTTCATCAAGACCTCTCCGATAGAAAAAAAGATATAGAAAAATACAAAGATACTGAATTCCATTATAAGCACATAGGGATTTACGCCTACACAAAGGATTTTCTTTTTACATTTAAGAGCTTGCCTGAATCAAGGCTTGAGAAGGCTGAAAGATTAGAGCAGCTCAGGGTGTTAGAGAATGGTTATAGGATTAAAGTTGTGGAGACAAAATACGATACTGTTGGGATAGATACGCCTGAAGATTTGGTGAAGGCAATAGATATTATAAAAGGCGCTAGGCAGCTTAGTTTTATATAAAGATGTTGTTTGATTAGGTTAGGCACTATGTGTCAATATAAAGATGCGGGTTTTAGCAAATTGCCAAAACCCGCATCTGGCAAGGTCGCAGTTTGCATGATGAAACCCTAAAGAGTTAATTCCCCATATGCGAATGGAGTAGCGGTCGACTTGTCCACCGAACTTATAAGTATAAAACTATTTAAACGAAGGTGGGAAGGCTGCGTCAGAGGTCATTACTATGCCAAAGTATATATTTGTAACTGGTGGGGTTGTTTCAAGTTTGGGTAAGGGCATAACATCTGCCTCCATAGGAAAAATCCTTGAGGCAGAAGGCCTTAAAGTCAGCATCCAGAAATGCGACCCATATATTAATGTCGACCCTGGCACAATGAATCCTTTTCAACACGGCGAGGTCTATGTGACTGAAGATGGGGCAGAGACAGACCTTGACCTTGGTCACTATGAACGTTTTACAAGCGCTATTATGACCAAGGATAACAATTTTACTACAGGAAAGATATATTATTCAGTCATAACAAAGGAACGGAGGGGCGACTATTTAGGTGCTACAGTTCAGGTGGTGCCTCATATTACTAATGAGATAATCTCGCATATAAAGAATCTTTCAAGTGGTAAGGATATAGATATTGTTATCTGCGAGATTGGTGGAACTGTAGGAGACATAGAGAGTCTACCTTTTTTAGAGGCCATAAGACAGTTTAAACAGCATCTGCCTAAAGGGAGTGTAATAAATATACATGTTACGCTTGTGCCATATTTGAAGGCAGCCGAAGAGGTCAAGACAAAACCTACCCAGCACAGCGTAGGCAAATTGAGAGAGATAGGCATACAACCAGAGATACTCATATGCAGGACAGAATACCCTCTTTCGAAAAAGGTAAAAGAGAAGATAGCATTGTTTTGCAATGTAGACGAGGATGCTGTAATAGAGGCGCCAGACGTGAAAGATATTTATGAGATACCGCTTATATTTAAACAGCAAGGATTAGACCGCATCATAAACAGGCTCCTGGAGTTAAGATGTAAAGAGGCAGACCTCCGTGAGTGGGAGAATAATGTTGTAAAAAAGGCCCTGCATCCTTCGAATAGGATTACTATAGCAGTAGTTGGAAAATATATAGAGCTTAATGATGCCTATAAGTCTATATATGAGGCCTTAAGGCATGGAGGAGTAGCCAATGATACAAAGGTGGATGTAAAAAAGATTGATTCAGAGGATATAGAACATGATGGTCCTGATAGATTTATGGATAATGTCTCTGGTATTCTTGTACCGGGTGGATTTGGGTCGAGGGGGATAGAAGGAAAGATTAAGGCGATAAGGTTTGCAAGAGAGAAAAAGATTCCATTTTTTGGGATATGCCTTGGGATGCAGTGCGCTATTATTGAATATGCACGCAATGTCTGTGGTTTAAAGAATGCAAATTCAACCGAGTTTGATAAGGCAACGCCGTATCCTGTTATAAGTCTTCTTGAAGAACAGAAACGGATAAAGGACATGGGTGGGACAATGAGATTGGGTGCATATCCTTGCAGGTTAAAGAGGGGCACAAAGGCATACGAGGCATATGGGAAAGATAAGATATTTGAAAGACACAGGCATAGATATGAGTTTGATATGCATTATAAAAGGACCTTGGAAAAGGAGGGCCTGATAGTTTCTGGCACATCGCCTGATTTGAGATTGGTAGAGATGATAGAACTGGATTCTCATCCGTGGTTTATTGCTGTGCAGTTCCATCCGGAATTTAAATCAAAGCCTGATAATTGTCATCCTCTTTTCAGAGATTTTATACGTGCAGCGCTTTGTTATAAAAAACAAAGGGGTAGCTAATGGTTAGGGTTGTAAGGGTAAACAATATAAAGATAGGCGGGAGAAATCCATTTGTCCTAATTGCCGGGCCATGCGTTATAGAAAATGAAAGACATGCATTAGAACATGCACTTACTATAAAAAATATATGTAAGAGATTGGATATCCCTTTCATATTCAAGTCCAGCTATGATAAGGCAAATCGTTCTAGCCTTAAATCTTATAGAGGGCCAGGCATTGATGAAGGCCTTGAGATACTTAAAAAGGTGAAAAAAGATTTAGGCGTTTCTATTTTGAGTGATGTCCATTGCAGGACTGAAGTCAGAAAAGCCAAAAAGGTTTTGGATATTATACAGATACCTGCCTTTCTGTGCAGACAGACAGATTTTGTAATAGAGGTAGCCAAGACAGGTAAGGTAGTGAATATAAAAAAGGGGCAGTTTTTGGCACCATGGGATATAGTTAATATAATAGAAAAGGTCCGTTCTACAGGAAATGATAATATCATTATTACAGAGCGGGGCACATCTTTTGGGTATAACAATTTGGTGAGCGATATGCGCTCCCTTGAGATAATGCGGGAGTATGGATTTCCAGTGATATACGATGCGACGCATAGCGTACAATTGCCTGGTAAGATAGGCATTGCCTCTGGAGGAGAGAGAAGGTTTGTTCCAGGGCTTTCTCGTGCTGCTATTGCAATGGGCTGCGATGGATTGTTTTTAGAGGTCCATAAGGACCCTGATAGGGCACCCTGCGATGGCCCTAATATGATAGATTTTGGGACCCTTGAAAAATTATTAAGACAGGTAAAAAAAATCAACAGGATTGTGTTATAAGAATTTTTGGTTGGATTTGTGAAAGGGGTAGGGCTTCACAAAATTCCCTCTTGCCTTAGGGGAGAGGGTAAGGAGTTAAAGGGGGTCTTGTGATAAGATTAGCCAAACAGGTGTTAAAGATAGAGTCAGAGTCTATAAAAAGACTTTCTTCCCACATAAACAGAGATTTTGAAAAGGCGGTAAATCTAATCTTTGCATCAAAAGGCAGGGTTGTCGTGACAGGCATAGGCAAGGCAGGGATAATAGGAGAAAAGATCTCTGCAACGCTTGCATCAACAGGCACGCCAAGTCTATGGCTTCATTCAGCAGAGGCAATTCATGGCGACCTTGGCCGCGTAACAAAACAGGATGTGGTGATAGCTATCTCGAATAGTGGAGAGACAGAGGAGATTGTTAAATTGATTCCACATATAAAGAAGATAGGAGCGAGATTGATTGCAATGACTGGCAACATCCGTTCCACCCTCGCAAAGAATAGCGATGCGGTATTGGATGTATCTATTAAAGAAGAGGCATGCCCATTGGGGTTGGCACCTATGGCAAGCACTACAACTATGCTTGCAATGGGAGATGCATTGTGCGCTGCGCTTATGGATAAAAGAAAATTTAAAAAAACTGATTTTGCCTTTCTTCATCCAGGAGGAAATCTTGGCAAGAGGCTCCTTTTAAAGGTGGAGGATATAATGAGGAAAGGCCCGCAACATCCTGTGGTAAGGGAAAAGACAAAGATAAAAGATGTGCTTTTAAAGATAACTACCTCCAGGGCAGGGTCTGCTACAGTGGTCGGTAGAGATGGCAGGATAAAAGGCATCTTTACAGATGGAGATTTAAGGAGACAGCTTGAACAAGGCGTTGATGTATTGGATAGAGATGTAGATGAGGTGATGACAAAAAGGCCAAAGACGCTTAAGAAAGGATGTCTTGCAGTTGAGGCGTTGAGGATTTTAGAAGAGTATAAGATTGACGAGATACCAATAGTGGACGATAAAGGCCATCCTATAGGCCTTGTAGATGTTCAGGATCTGTTGAAGGCAGGACTTGTTTAGATGATAGAAGAGCGTGCAAAAAAGATAAAACTTTTAATACTCGATGTTGATGGTGTGCTTACAGATGGGAGTATCATCTATGATAATTTTGGGGATGAGTTCAAGGTCTTTAATGTAAGCGACGGCCTCGGGGTGTATCTTTTAAATAAGGTTGGTATAAGGACAGTCATTATTACAGCAAGAAAGACAAAGGCAGTTATAAAAAGGGCAAAGGATATGCATGTAAGTAGTGTATATTCAAACCATTACAAGTTGAAAGTTTATAAGAAAGTTATTAAAAAATTCAGGGTAAAGGATGAAGAGGTATGCTTTATAGGTGATGAACTTCTGGATCTGCCATTGATAAAAAGGGTAGGATTTTCAGTGGCACCGCCTAATGCCAGTGAAGAGGTAAAGGCACTGAGTCATTATATTACACATAATCAGGCTGGGAAAGGGGCTGTGAGAGAGGTGGTGGAATTGATTCTTAAAGCGCAAGGTCTATGGGAAAAGGCGATCGCGGATTATTTGGTATAACCTGGCAGTATCGTAGGGTAGATTTTGTAAGATTTGATATTGGAAAACTTATTATGTATACTTAATTGTAATTGAGATGGAAGGCAAATAGGCATTTTAAAGGAATATCTTTCCGATTAGGAAGATAATAAATTATGAAATCAAACGAAAATGAGATACTGGAATTAAAGGAGGCACTTTTAAAGGCAGAAAAAAACATAGAAAGGTTGCATAAGACAAAATCGGATTTTATCTCTTTAATATCACATGAACTAAGAACGCCTCTGACCTCTATAAAAGAGAGCGTCTCTTTAGTGCTTGAGGAGGTTGCTGGACCCCTTAATGAAAATCAGAAAAAATTTCTTACTATAGCCAAAAACAATATAGAACGGCTTGTAGGGGTAGTAACCAGTGTATTAGATTTTTCAAAACTGGATTCTGGTAGGGTCAATCTGCATAGAAAAAAGATAGATATAAATGCGCTTATAAAAGAGGTGGCTACTGAGATCAGAGATACTATTGAGGCTAAGGCAATTAGATTGGATATAGAATTATCTGATGGGCTGGACCTTGTATGGCTTGATCCTGATAGGATAAAACAGGTATTGAAAAATCTTTTGTCAAATGCGGTTAAATTCAATAGACCTGGCGGGACAGTAAAAGTTTTAAGCGATAGAGATATCTTGGATGGAAAAAAGTTTATAAAGGTGACAGTTGAGGATTCAGGCATAGGCATATCCAAAGAGGATATTCAAAGGCTTTTTAAGGATTTTAACCCACTTGATGCCAGTATGACCAGGTCTTATGGAGGTCTTGGTCTTGGACTTGCTATAGCCAGGCGGATTGTGGAACTTCATGGCGGCGATATCTTTGTAGAGTCAGAAAAAGATGAGGGCAGTAGATTTATTTTTAGGGTACCTGTCTATAATAGAGATGAAGAATTTGATATTTTACTTGAGGAGGCATTAGAGAGGGCAAGGAATGATAATATTAATCTTACCCTTTTATTTTTTAGATATATAGACCAGAAAGATAGGGAGGCATTTTCCTGTCTGGATAAGACGATAGAATCCAGCTTGCGTGGACCAGATGATAAGGTATTGACTTTAAGAGATGGAGAGCTGATAGGCGTGATAGCCCTGACAGGTAGTTCTGGTGCAGAAAAGATAATAAATAGACTCAGAAACAAATTGCATATTGGTTTAAATTTTGGCATGGCAGTATATCCAGATGACGCATCTTATAAGGAGGCACTTATAAAAAGTGCCGAGGACGACCTAAATCGCAAGACTAAATCCCTCTGAGTTAGTTGTGGTTAGACGATGTTGGATGAGATGTAATTTTTGGAGGTCGATATGCCTAAAAAGACAATATTGGTAGTAGACGATGATGCCGATTTATTAAAGATGTTAAAGTTAAGATTAGAGGCAGAGGGATATATTTTTATGGGTGCCCAGGATGGGGAAGAGATGCTAATGGCTATAAAGATTAAAAGACCCGATGTTATACTTTTGGATATAATGCTACCAAAGAAAGATGGTTATACTGCCTTGAGAGAGATGAGAAGCGAAGACCTTTATAAGGATATCCCTGTAATAATCTTAACTGCAAAAGAGAAAAAGAAGGTGGAGGACCTGTTTGCCCTTGAAGGCGTGGTGTCGTTTGTAGAAAAGCCGTATGACACAGGAGAGTTATTGAGAAAGATAAGGAGTATTTTCAATGGATAAAAAAAGGATTCTTATAGTAGATGACGAGGAAGACCTTAGGAAGATGTTGAGGTTTAGATTGGAGGCTGTTGGCTATGAGGTGGATGAGGCATCTGATGGCCAGATAGGTTTGGATATGGCCAGGTCTAATAATCCAGACCTTATTATACTTGATCTGATGCTTCCAAAGATAGATGGGTTTAAGATATGCAGGATGCTTAAGTTTGATGAGAGGTATAGACATATCCCTATAATTATGTTTACTGCACGGGCACAAAAAGAGGACGAAGAGATTGGAAAAGAGATGGGCGCGGATGCCTATGTAGTAAAACCTTTTGAGCCAGAGGCGTTGCTAAAAAAGATAAAGGAATTAGTGGGTAGGTCGTAGCTGTTTAATTTTTACAGTTGTGTTAAAACAGGTTTATTAGGCAAGGCATTCTCGTGATGAAACCTTTAGTTAGACCATTTTGCTAAAAAAGAGGTCGGGCTAAAGGGTTAATTCCCGATATATTCTAAACCCAGCCCTCCATGCTGGTATGCAGGTATGGAGATTTAATCGGAAGGAGATTATTATGAATGGCACAAAAAAGATTTTGATTGTAGATGATGAAGAGGATATGCAGAGGTTATTAAAGATAAGATTTGAGCAGGATGGTTTTAGTGTATTGGTCGCAGGAGATGGCGAGATAGCACTGAAGCTGGCAGAACAGAACATCCCTGACCTTATAATCCTTGATATTATGATGCCAAATATGGATGGCTATACCTGCCTGAAGGAATTGAGGAGACTTCCAAAGACAAAGTCTATCCCAGTATTGATGTTGAGTGGAAAAGAGGAGGAGAAGGTAAGGGACTTGTTTGCGTTTCAAAAAATAAGTGCCTATATAGAAAAACCATTTGAACTGGATACCCTGGTTAGTAAGGTAAAAGAGATATTGAATATGTAGTTTGTATATAAGCTTCAAAAGTTCCCTCTTACCTTTTGGGGGGTAAGGATGAGGGGATGGAAAAATAATTTTGTGAAAGCCATTAGTCTGTCTATTAAAGGAGGAAGATGTCAAGAAAGACTGTAGAGGAGATATTATTAGAAAGGGCCCTTGTTACAAAAGAGGATATCGATAGGTTTAAGGATGAGTCTAAAAAAAGAGGCGTTGATATAGGCAGGATGCTTGTAGACGCAGGGATTATTGACGAGGAAAAATATATCAAGGCGCTTTCAGAGGTTCTGGGAGTCCCTTATATAGACCTTACGAATTATCTTGTGGACGTGGATACCCTGAATCTTATACCAGAAGGCATGGCCAGGAAATATAAGGTAGTGCCTCTTTTTAAAATAGGCAACACCCTCACTGTTAGCATGGCAGACCCAAAGGATGTAATGGTCATAGACATCCTGGCCCGTAAGACAGGTTATGATATAGAGGTTGTTCTTTCAGGAGAGAATAGCATACACAGTGCTATTGACAGGTATTACGGGATCACTGGCTCTATTGACGAGACAATAAAAGATATAGGCAAGGATAAGAAGATAGAAAGTTTTAGTAGCGAAGAAGAGGATTTAAAAAAGCTGGTAGAGATGGCGGGTGAGGCGCCGATAATAAAACTTGTAAATCTTATTATTATGCGTGCAGTCAAAGATAGGGCAAGTGACATCCATATAGAGCCAGAAAAATCCTCTCTAAAAATTAGATTCAGGATAGATGGGGTGCTTCAGGATATCTTTAATCTTCCGAGACATCTTTCATCTCCGGTTATAGCAAGAATAAAGGTTGTAGCAGGTATGGATATATCTGAAAAAAGAAAGCCGCAGGACGGTAGATTTAATGTAAAGATAGAACAAAAGGATATAGACCTCAGGGTCTCCAGTTTCCCTACTATCTATGGAGAAAATATTGTAATAAGACTTTTGGACAGGTCTTCTATTTTGTTAGGTCTTGATAAATTAGGTTTTTCTGATGAACAACGCATGCAATTTGAGGATCTTATCAAAAGGCCTAATGGCATAATATTGGTTACTGGTCCAACCGGCAGCGGGAAGACAACCACACTTTATTCAGCACTTTCTGCAATAGATTCAGAAGAGAAGAATATAATCACTGTAGAAGACCCTGTTGAATATCATCTGGGTCGCATAAGGCAGTCCCAGGTAAACCCAAAGGCAGGCCTTACATTTGCAACAGGCCTGAGGTCTATTCTAAGACAGGACCCTGATGTGATAATGGTGGGAGAGATACGGGATAGAGAGACTGCAGAGATATCTATACAGGCAGCCTTGGCAGGCAGGCTGGTATTTACTACATTACATACAAATGATGCCCCTGGCGCCTTAACAAGACTTATAGATATGGGGATAGAGCCATTTTTGATAGCAAGTTCTGTCATAGGTATAGTTGCACAGAGATTGGTTAGAAGGATTTGCGAGAGATGCAAAGAATCGTATACACCTTCACAAGAGCTTATTAAAAAATTGGACATGGATATATTGCCAGAGACATTCTACAGAGGAAGAGGATGTAATGATTGTAAGGATACAGGTTATAAAGGCAGGATAGGGATATTTGAACTTTTGATAATAAATGATGAGATAAGAAGACTCCTCGTAGAGAAGGCGTCTTCTACTGAGATAAAAAAATATGCAGTAGCGATGGGGATGAAGACGCTGAAAGACGATGGATTGGATAAGATTTTAAAAGGCCTAACAACAATTGAAGAGGTAATAAAGGTAACACAGAAAGAATGACACTCTGGTTTTAGTAGTCTTCGATGTTTCAGGTACAGGATAATGCCAACTTATAGATATAAAGTTCGAGATAGATTTGGTCGGCTTTTAACAGGAACTATAGATGGTGAATCCAGGGAAAAGGTAGCAGCACATTTTAGAAATCTGTCCTTTACACCTGTTGGCATAGAGGAAGAGATTGGTGTTTTTGAGAGATTTAGATTTGTAGGTATATTTTTACAACATGTAAGATTAGAAGAACTGGTTGTTTTTACTCGCCAACTTATGACCCTTCAACGCGCAGGGGTCCCGCTATTAGCCAGTTTAGAATCCATCCGGGAACAGTGCCAGAATCGATATTTTAGAGAGGTAATATTTAAGATATCCCGCGGCATAGAAAGTGGCGAGAATTTTTCAAGCATGCTATCGAAGTTTCCCAGTATATTCTCAGATATCTATGTTAGTATGGTTCGTGCAGGAGAGGCGAGTGGAACGATGGATGAGGTATTGGATAGACTTGGTTTACTTTTGGAGCACGAGTTGGATTTGAGAATGAAGGTAAGGCAGGCATTGCGATATCCTGTGCTGGTATCCATTGTTTTATCAGTAGCATTTATAGCGGCAGTAGTATTTATTATACCAAGATTTGCGTCGTTATTTTCTGGATTTAATATGGCGCTTCCTTTGCCTACAAGATTTCTGATGTGGTTGAATTTTATCTTTGTGAGATTTGGAATTTACATGGTAATAATAATTACAGGACTTGGGTTATTAATGAGATATCTTGTTAAGGTCAGGGTGCAACATCTTAGGCCATTTATAGATAGATTCAAATTGAAGATACCAGTTCTTGGTCAACTTTTTTTGAGGATATCTATGTCCAGATTTAGTAGGACCTGTTCTATGCTTATTGCAAGCGGGATCCCTCTATTAAATACGCTTACTATTACAAAAGGGGTGGTTGGCAATAGGGTTATTGCGGATTCTATAGAGGTTATAAAAGAAGGGATAGGAAAGGGAGAGGGCATGGCTATCCCCATGAAATTGACAGGGCTCTTTCCAGCGATTGTAATACAGATGGTAAAGATTGGAGAAGATACAGGTAAGATAGATTATCTACTTTTGAGAATTTCAGAATATTATGATACCCAGATAGATTATACTGTTAAAAATCTCGCGCTTCTTATAGAGCCATTTCTGTTGGGTATGTTGGGTATTTTAGTATTGATACTTGCGTTAGGCGTATTTATGCCGATGTGGAATCTTATCCAGTTGTATAAGATATAGAAGCCAAGCTTGATGTAGCGTTGGGTAAAATGCGTTTTTGGACCTGGGTCCAACCGTATGGGGAATTAACCCTTTAGTCCGACCTCTTTTTTAGCAAAATGGTCTAACTAAAGGTTTCATCACTTTGGACAGCCTAAATGTACCGAAGGTACATAAAGGCTGGGTTCCCGCAAAATAAGAGTAAAAATTGACAGGAGAGATTTTTTTTGTTAAGATAATTCAATAAAAAAGGAGGATGGATATGCATAGACGAGTCAGTGGGTTTACCTTGATTGAACTTGTAATGGTTATAGTTATAATCGGAATATTAGCAGCCATTAGCATCCCTAAATTTGTAGACCTTGTTACTGAGGCAAAGATATCGGCTACAAAAGGAGGGCTTGCTGCAATACGTTCAGCAGTTGCAATACAATATGCAAAAAATGCCACTTCAGGCACTGCGTCTTTTCCAAGCGCTATTACCACAGATTTATTCGCAGATGGATTGATACCAGTAAATAAGCTGAATAATTCTACCTCTGTTGGAAATGTAACAGTCGCACCATCCGGCACACAGACATCTACAAATGGCTGGTGGTATATAACAGCATCTGGTAGGGTTGGGGCATATTCTGATGGGACTAATGATACATCGGGTTGGTGATTTATAGTTCATAGCCAGAGATGAGGAATTCAGTGTCTTTATAAAAAGACAAACTTATATAATGCGTTAAGGATAGTTGGGTTAGATTACCTAAGGCTTTCAATATGAAGATTAAAACAAGATGGGGATGGATAAAAGATATCATCCCCATTTTTATTTTGGCAGGTCTGGTATTAATATTTTTTCAGGACGTATTATTCCAGAATAAGATTTTTGTACATAGGGACCTCACAAGATATTTTTATCCACTTCGTGAATTTAGCGTCAGACAACTAAAGATACCAAATATCCCTTTATGGGATCCTTATATCCACTGCGGCATCCCGCATCTTGCAGAACTTCAGACTGCTGTATTTTATCCTTTGGGCATCGTATACCTAATATTTCCCTACCCAACTGCATTTGATTATTTTATAGTCCTTCATATATATCTGGCAGGGGTATTTATGTATGTCTTGATGCGAAAATGGCATTATTCTAAATATGCATCTTTTTTTTCAGCCACTGCGTATATGTTTGGAGGATATTTTATATCTGCCATAAATCTTCTGGCGTCGCTTGTCTCTGCGACATGGCTTCCGCTTGTAGTTTTATTTTATTCTTATTCTCTGGAACAAAAGAGATGGATTAGGTGGTTAATATTGGCAGGTGTCTGTCTTGCGTTAATGTTTCTTGGGGGAGAACCAGTTATATTACTGGGGACTATTTTAATTATGTTATTACTTGGGTTGTTTGGCCTGTGTAGCATTGCTGGAAGAAAGAGGGCATTATTTTGTTTGGCCTCGGCTTTAGTTATAGCGATAGGTTTATCTGCGTTTCAGGTATTGCCATTTTTAGAATTTATAAGACATACATCCAGACCTGATATGTCATTTGATGAGGCATCTATGTGGTCTTTGCCTGTGTATGCGCTCCTGGATTTATTTATCCCATTTTTAAGCGACACGGATTATCTCTATAAAGATTATTGGACACGACAGAGCTGGCTTTTGATTTACTATATGGGGATTTTTACCATTCTTTGCGTCTTCATCTCGCTTATATTAGATACTGCCAAGAAAAGAAAGGCATTCTTTTATATCCTGGCAATGGGCCTGGTGCTTTCTTTTGGCAGATATACGCCTGTGTATTATTTTTTATACAAATCAATCCCAGGATTTAATCTGTCTAGATATCCAGTGAAATTCTTTTTTATGGTAAGTTTTTCTCTGGCGGTCCTGGCAGGTATAGGATTGGATTATTATAGAAAGGATGTCTTTTTAAATCATTCCTTAAAAGGATTCGCAAAGACCATATTGGTAGGTGGTTTTATATGCTCTATAATTTATCTATTGATAGATATAGATTTCAAGTCATTCTGTAATATCATCTATAAAACTGCCACACAACTTATTGGCAAAAAAGAGCTCCTTCCCCAGATTATCTACGCAGGACTTTATAATCTCAGAAGGGCCCTTGGAATTTTTATGGTCTTGAGCATTGTGATATTTTTTTCATCCCACAAGAAGAGATTATTAAAGATAGGCCTTCCAATGTTGCTTTTAATAAATCTCTCCGATATATTTACTGCAAATACGAATATCTATCTGAATATGGATACAAAGGACTATCTAAAGGCCCCTGGCTCTATAGAATTTTTAAAAAAGGATAAGACCTTATTCAGGATATTTGAATCACCTGCGACATTATTTAGAAATACATTTGTTCCTGAGAAGGATTATTTTGAAGGTATGCTTGCTCTTAAAGAGAGGGCGGTTTCAAATACACCTGTCAGATTTGATATCTATGATGCATATGGATACGGGTCGCTTTATTATAAAAGGCATGAAGAGCTCATTGGATTGATTTTAAAATCCCCTTCGCCAGATAAGACAAATCTTTTGAATATCTTAAATGTGAAATATGTATTGTCCCCGAAGGATTTTGATGCAGAAGGTTATGTCAGGGTCTATAAAAATGATACGATAAATATATATGAAAATAAAAATGTTCTACCCAGGGCATTTATGGTAAGTAGGGCTATTGTGCTGAAAGATGAAAAGGATATTTTAGAAAAGTTAAATAGTAAGGATTTTAATCCAGCTGAAGAGGTGATCTTGGAAAAGGGACCTGTCCGAGATATAGAGAGGGCATTTTTAGAAAACGGACATGCAGAGGTTATAGAATATAACCCGAGGAAAGTTGTTATTCGCACAGACTCCAGGTCGCCTAATTATCTTTTACTCAGCGATTCTTATTATCCTGGATGGAAGGCGTATGTGGATAAAAAAATGACCGAGATTTATAAGGCAGATTATATATTCCGCGCTGTATTCTTAGAACCAGGTAGACACACTGTTGAATTTATATATGCCCCTTTATCATTTAGGATAGGGATGGTGGTCTCGCTTGGAACTATTTTTATACTGGCAGTTATATGGCTAAAGAAAAGGTTATAATAACAATGCCTGCCTATAATGCAGAATTGACCTTGGAAAAGACTTTCAGGGATATCCCTGAAAGTGTCAGCGATGAGATCATATTATGCGATGATGGGAGTAGGGATAGGACCATTGATATAGCAATGAGACTCGGTCTTATTGTATTGCGCCATGAAAAAACAGGGGTTATGGTGCAAATCAAAAGACATTGTACAAGGAGGCGTTGAAAAGGGGTGCTGATATAATAGTTTTATTGCGCCCTGATTATCAATATGATTCTAAAAAGATACCCCTCCTGATAGAGCCGATTTTAGCAAAAAAGGCAGACATAGTATTGGGCTCGAGAATTCTTGGCGGAGGCGCCTTGAAAGGAGGGATGCCATTATATAAATATATATCAAATAGGTTTCTTAGTTATTGTGAAAATAAAATCCTCGGGTTAAACCTCTCTGAATATCATACAGGTCTAAGGGCCTATAGCAGACGGTTTTTAGAGTCGATAGATTGGCAGAATAGTAGCGACGATTTTTTATTTGATGCGCAGATACTTATCAAGGCTGTCCATGAAGGTTTTAATATAGTAGAGATACCTATAGAAACGAGATATTTTAAAGAGGCATCACAGGTTGACTTCTGGGCAGGCCTGAGGTATGGTATAGGTATACTGATAGAATTAGCCAGATATTGCATAAATTCAAAGGTTGCTAAAAAATCATATTAATTTTATGGACAATGAGGGTTTTACAATAGTAGAACTTGTTATTATCCTGGTTATAGTTGGGATACTTAGTCTCAGTATTATGATAAGCATCACGCCAAAGGCAAGCGTAAGACTTGAGGCTGCGTGTCAGAATTTGGCAATGGATTTACATTATATCCAGCAGATGGCAATGGCAGAACAGGTAAACTTTGGGATATCTTTTGACCTGAATAATGAGTCTTATTTTGGTTATAGGTTGACCGGCTCTACAAAGGCGATAGACCCACATACAAAGACTGCGCTGGAAGTAGATTTTGATGAAAAAAGGGAGTTTAACGATATAGAGATATTCAGCAATAATTTAAATAATGCAGTAGAATTTGACGCCAGTGGCGTGCCCTATAATGGTAGTGGCATCAGACTATCTAATGAGGGTATTATAACACTCAGGACCAGGGACGGCGCTTATTCAAAGTCTGTACGGATAGAACCTGAGACAGGAAGGATTTCTATACAATAATTATGGTAAAATTTATGGGCGGCTTTACTTTAATCGAAACCATAATATCCATTCTCATTATAGGGATTGCATTTACAGGACTTCTGGCTGTCTTTACAGCCGTGTTTAAAGATGCGCTATATGACGAGGCAGTAGCTGTCTCATGTATGCTGGCAAGGGGAGAGATGGAAAAGGCAATAGCTCAGGGTTTTTCTATTACTTCAAGCAGCGGGAATTACACAGGACCATTTAGCAATTATTCGTGGGAGGTTGTTGTTGGTGCGGTTCCTCAGGAAATAGCAGATGACCCTGATATGAATAATTATAAAGAGATAACCGTATATGTGACAAATCAGATTGCAGGCAGGGTATATCTAAAAACTATCATAGCAAATTATTAAGGTATTTTGCCAATGCGCGGTTTTACTCTAATAGAACTCATTATTGTTATAAGTATAGTTGGGGTTATATCAGGGATACTTGGATTTGTTTTACTGGCAAGCGTTGATGCATGGACGCTTAAGATAAACAGGGCTGATATGTTGTGGGATGGCAGACTTGGCATGGAGAGGATGGTGCGCGATATACGACAGATACGAGATTTAAGAGGCGTTATTACTGCAGGCCCTTCAGAGTTGAGATTTATAGATGCCAATGGCGACGATATTACATATAGGGTAAACGATGCTATGCTTCAGAGGAGAGAGGATGACCACACAAATATTCTTGCAGGATGGGTCTCTGGTTTGAACTTTACCTATTATGATGTCAATGGAAATGAGATTGACTTACCCATGGTAAACCCGGACGAGACAGATATAAGGAGGATAAGGATAAATCTTAACCTGACAAAAAATGGGAAGACCCTCTATTTACAGTCTGAGGTTGTGCCAAGAAATTTTTAGATTCTGTAGCCAGATTAGATTTTTGATGAAAAACCATTGCTCAGCATATTCAAAAAAGTGGACCTTGAACGAGATCTTGGATAATGAAAAATCACTTATGCAAAGAGGCATATCACTCATTGCGGTTGTGATTGTAATGCTTATAATATCCTCTATTTCATTAGTGGCCTGCCTGGCCATATCCCATGGGACTGCCTCATCTTTAACTACACTTAAAGAACATCAGGCCCTTTATATTGCAGAGGCAGGATTGGAGTGGTATAAACAACAACTTAAAGAAGATGCTGATTGGTCAAGCCCGCCATCTGTAAAGACAGACCAGGAATTCGGGCCAGGGATATTTAGTGTCTCATATTCTAACCAGACCAGAGACTCTATAGATATTACTGCAATTGGGAAGGTAGTTTGTTTTGATGGAAATTATATACAGAGACTCATTACCCAGCATATAGAAAAATCTGATAGCGGAACCAGATTTTCAGATTTTGCCATTTTTTTTGGCGGTGGGGATGGTTCTATAGAAACCTCTATTGGGAGAAATCAGGATATAACAGGTGATATCTTTATCCATGGCGATCTTCACATCGACAAGAATTGCACTATAGATGGAGATGTTTCAGCAACAGGCGAAATCACTATCGGCAGCGGCACCTATATTAGTGGCACAGTAACAGAACACGCGAATTTTCCTGCAACCCAGCCACATCTAACCACAAGATACTATGATGACTTGATTACGACTGCCTCAGGTTATCCATCAGGCAATAGAACCTTTAATAATGAGACGATATCAGGGACCATATATGTAAATGGCAATGTTACAATAAAGAATAACTTGAACGGCTCAGGAATGATAGTCTGCACAGGGTCAGTTGATGTGAATGCATCAGCAGTTATAGCCGCAGGGATTTCAATTATCTCTGAAGGCCAGACCCTTATCAGAAAGAATGTAACCATTGGCAAAAATACGTTTTTTTACTCTTCCTCTGAGATTATATTGAATACAGGGATTGTACTTGGTTCTGGTGCAGGTAATGGAGAAGGCGTGGTTTTGTTATCCCCAGGAGATATAACACTCGGGGATAATACTACTATTACAGGATTTGTGTTTGGAGATGATGTAGTTATCGGGACAAATCTGGTCCTTACAGGAAACCTTGGTGGAAATAGACTTATCAGTTTAGCGAGAGGCGGTGTTATAATTAAAGACGATACAAAGATTGACTATACTGAGATAGAAGGTTTTGAGCCAGGCAGTGGCATTGAGATTATAACTTCTTTATGGCAGGAGGGGTTGTGATTATGGTATAATTGTTTTACGTGTAATATAATAGGGCTTCACAAATTTCCCTCTTCCCTTCTGAGATATGGGGATGGAAAAATAATTTTGTGAAGGGCGCTGTAATATAAATAAAAGAGGTTTTTAATGAAGGCCATTAAAGAACAATTTAAAAAAGAATTTTTTATATATACAAATGCACTGGGTGTTTGGAAGAAGAAAAACGCTATCATTGGTCTGGATATAGGCCATGATACCTTCAGGGCAGTGAGATTGGATAAAACAGGCAATCTGAGGCAGTCTTTGAGTGGAAAATTAGAAGAGATAAAAGACCTGAAGGATGTTTTTCGTATAGGACCTTTTGAAGAGATATATACAAATATGACAATAGATTCTCTTGTAGTTAGTCTAGTAGATATGCCACTAATGCCCCGGGAGGAAATCAAAGAGGCGCTAAAATGGGAGTTGAAGGATAAATATCATATTGATATAGAAAACCTAAAAATACGTTTTGAGATCCTGGGAGAGAAACAACTCAGCGATGGTTCAAGAAGATTAGAGGTATTGGCGTTCCTCTATAAAGAAAGTGAGATCGAAGAAAACCTTTCTAGTCTTAAAAGGTTCGATTTGAATCTACAGGCAGTTTTTCCTTCCATATTGGCAATTGCTAGATATGTGGAACATATGAAACTTATCCAGGGTAAAGAGAAGATAGGCATAGTTGATATTGGTTATTCAAAAACATCTATAGGGATTGCAGAAGGAGAAAAGGTTTTTTTTCTGAGGGTTATAGGATTTGGCGGGGATGCCTTTACTGAGGCAATGACAACACCCCTGGCCTCTGAGGGAGGGATAATTAGATTGTCCAGGGAGGAGGCAGAGAGGATTAAATGTGAACAGGGCATAATTGGGGATGCAAAGATTGTATCAATGATGAGGCCTTTGCTTGAGAAACTTTGCAACGAGATTAAGCGTTCCTTTGAATATTTCGGACTCAGGCATGGATATCCACCTATTAAAAACATAATACTCGCAGGTAATGGCGCAAGATTGAAGGGTCTCAAGGAGTATATAGAAGTTGAGACTGGACTTAAGATTATAGATATACTTCCTGAGAATGCCTGTTCAATAGGCCTTGCATTGCTTAGGGATTCCAGGTTGAATATCATCCCAGAGACTTATAGAGATGAGAGAAAGGGTATAGTAAAAAGTACATCTTTCAGAATCGGTTTGATTATAATAGCCTTATTACTTGGACTTTCATATTGGTTTTTATTGTTGCGTCTTGGCTATCTTAAAGACGAGATAAAACTTTTAAGGTCGCATATGGAAAATGTAAAAGAGATAAGACTTGTTAAAGAAGAGATGACCGGGTATGAGACTTTTATAGATACAGTTTCAGGTGAGACAGGGCTTTTTACAGACACAATGAGAGAACTGAGTCATATTATTCCGTTATATGTTACCCTTGACGGTCTTAGAATCGGAAGGGATAGACCCAATCTAATTTTATCTGGAGTGGTCCTTGGCAGGGAATATCTTTCAGAGTTTATGGGCATATTGGAAAACTCGCCTTTGTTCGAAAATGTAAGATTGAATTATAGTAAAGAAGATTCTGAAGGGGATAATAAATTAGAGTTTGAGATAGTCTGTGATATTATAAAATAATCTATGGGAAACACACTTTTAAAACCTGGAAGAAAGTTTATTGTTAGATATGGATTTATTATTGTAATAGTTGGATTTTTTTTCACAGTATATCTTCCTACAATAAAGAGAGTTACCACGTTAAACAGTGAATATATGAACTTAAAGAGTGAACTACAAACCCTACAATATGTCATAGGTGGGAGAGATGATATTATAAAAATGCACGAAAAGTTAGATTTATTGAAAAAGACCTTGCCTGAGGAAAAAGAGGTGTCTTCGGTTGTAAAGGCAATAAATCAAAAGGCCAGACTTTACAATGTGAATATAGAGTCTTTGAGGCCACACAATTTAGAGGTTTTTAAAGATAGGGATGGTAGAACATATCCAATTTCAGGTGAGATATGTAAAGGTATGCCAATAAGTTTAAAAGTCGAGGCAAGGTATCAAGGGCTTGGAGAATTTTTAGATAGACTTGAAAAAGATAGAGACCCAGTGATTATTGTAGAAGGACTTGACATCTATAAAGATACCAGGATAAGCCCATTATTAAAGGTGGATTTAGAGCTTGTTGCATATCTGAGGGGAAAATAGTATGGTTAAGAATTTAACAAGAAAAGATAGAATAGAGCGTGCAATAATCCTAATAGGGATACCAATCCTTATATTACTATGGATGAATCTTAAAGGAAGAAAGGATGTGTTTAATCCAGCACAATTGCCTCCAAAGGGGTTAGCAAATCTTTCTATTAATCTGTCCTCAACATCTGAGGTTAAAAAAAGATATACACCTCCATCTGATTGGGGAAGAGACCCGTTTTATCCTCAGGTAACATTTAATGAAACTGCAGGAGGTTTATCCGGGGATTTCGTACTTAATGGGATAGTGTGGGATAAAGAAGCACCATATGCTATTATAAATGGAGAGATTGTAAAAAAGGGGGATATTATAAATAATGCTAGGGTAGTTGATATAACAGAAAATGAGGTTACATTAGAGTATAATGGCCAGCATCAGACTATTCAACTCGTCACATTTTGAGGAATTCACCTTTTAGAATTTCATTGCCGCCATTGCCAGTAGTAGGGGAGGTTTAAACCTCCCCTACTACTTTGTGGATAACTCCATTAGCATATGGGGAATTAACCCTTTAGCCCGACCTCTTTTTTAGCAAAATGGTCTAACTAAAGGTTTCATCACGCGCAGGATGAGTTCCAATTATATTGACTTACATATCTAACATATGATAATATATCTCAGCCATGGCAAAGAAAAAACCCAGACGGATTATAATCTTATGGCTATTCAGGATATTGAGTTTTTTTATATTTTTATTGCCGTTGAGGATAGGCCTTGTTCTTGGGAAATATTTAGGAAGATGTAGTTATTTTGTCTTCAAAAAAGAGGTAAGACTTGCGTTGGCCAACCTTGATTTGGCCTTTGGAGATTCAAAATCCCTTAGAGAAAAAAATGTTATTGTAAAAGAACTTTTTGAAAATCTCGGCAAGAATTTTATCGAGATAGTCAATCTTATTAAATTTAATAAAGTCAACATAGATTCCTATATATCCTGTAAAGGATTGGATGTAATAGACAACGCCCTAAAGACGGGAAAAGGAGGGATAGTAATATCAGCACATTTTGGAAATTGGGAGCTTATGGCGCATTATTTTGCCATAAAAGGTTACAGGGTAAATGTAATAGCACGGCATATGAGGGAAGAGGTCTTTGAGGATTTTTTAAAGAAGATAAGAAAGCGACACCTTGTAAATGTTATATATAGAGATGCATCAGCAAAAGAGGCGGTGGGGTTATTGAGAAACAATGAATTCGTAGGGATTATGGTTGACCAGGATATAGATGCTGTATCAGGGGTATTTGTAGATTTTTTTGGGAAGAAGGCCTATACCCCGGATGGGCCTGCTGTCTTGAATAGCCTGACAGGTGCACCGCTTATCCCCTGCTTTATAGTAAGAAGAGATTTTGGGCATGAGATTTTTGTAGAAGGGCCGATAGAGCTTGTCGATACACTAGATAGATCCAGAGATATTGTAGAAAACACCCAGAGATACACAAAGGTTGTAGAGTCTTATATAAGACGTTTTCCGTCGCTCTGGGTCTGGTTTCATAGGCGCTGGAAGACACAATCGCGATATACGGTGGAGGTTGCGGATTAGTGGATAAGAATATAAGACCTGCGATAGTCTTATTTTTTGTATTGAGTTTTTGGATGTCTTGTCTTTCTATAGCTGAAGAAAAGAAAGAACCTGAACAGGCCCTGAATGATTTTTCTCTTGTGGAGTATAAGAATACATCAGAAAAAGATTGGAAGGTAAATGGCAAGACAGCGGATCTGAAAGAGGATGAGATAAAAATTAACGATGTATCTTTGGTGGCCTTTGGAGAGGCCGGGACACCAGAGCTAAAATTAAAGGCAGGGACAGGCGATTTTAATAAGAATAACCAGATGGTCCATCTGGAGAATAATGTAGTAGCGAAGATGACGGATGGGACTGTATTGAAGTCAGACTCTTTATACTGGGATACCAGGACAAGAAATATATTTACCGAAGATGATATAATAGTAAGAAAGACAGATCTTTTTGATGTTACAGGAAAAGGCGCGGTATGTAATCTGGAGGATAAAGTTGCAAAGGTAAAGAAAGACGTAACAGCGACTATTACTGCCTCGACACCAGCATATATAGAGAATAAAAATCCTATTTTATCTAATAAAAATGGAAAACGTACGGCAACTATTATAACATGCGATGGGCCTTTGGAACTGAATTATAAAAAAAATAAGGCCTCGTTTCTTAATAATGTAAAGGTGGAGGACATAGAGGGTAATATATTTGCAGATAGAATAGATGTCTATTATAATCCTACTACAAGACGTGTGAGATGTGTAGTGGCAAGGGGTAATGTCAGGATTGTGAATGGAGAGAATGTGACTTATAGCGATAAGGCAATCTATCTTGTAGACGAGGGCAAGGTGATTCTTCCTAAGAGGCCAAGATTGGTTATTCAGAATAATTAAAAGTATAGGAAACACGCAAATAGCGTGGGTAGGTCCCTTTGGACAGGTTACGAGTGAAGCGAGTTAACCTGCATCCTGCACCTCTTATCCCCAGATGCGGGTTTTGGAAAACAGTATGAATAACAGTGAACATCTTTTAGAGGTTAGAGATCTTGTAAAATCCTATGATGGCAAGAGGATAGTTGATGGTGTAGATTTAAAAATAAAAAAAGGTGAGGTGGTAGGGCTTTTGGGTCCGAATGGGGCTGGTAAGACTACAACATTTTATATGATAGTTGGCATAGTCAGGCCAGATAGCGGAACGATAATATTTGACGGCAAAGATATCACAAGGTTAGCAATGTATAAACGTTCACGCAATGGCATAGGTTATCTTTCTCAAGAGCCGTCTATATTTACAAAACTTACTGTTGAAGAAAATATAATGGCTATACTTGAGGCGCTGGACCTGCCACGTAGTGTCAGGAAAAACCGACTCGAAGAATTACTTAATGAACTACATATTGCCCATCTTGCAAAGAAGAAGGCCTATACATTATCAGGCGGGGAGAGGAGGAGATTGGAGATAACAAGGGCCCTTGTCACCAATCCTTTGTTTATTTTGCTGGACGAACCATTTAGCGGCATAGACCCTATTGCAGTTAGTGATAGCCAGGCGATAATCACTGAACTCAAGAATAAAGGACTAGGCATACTTTTAACAGACCATAATGTAAGAGAAACACTTGAAATAACAGACCGTTCATATATAATGGCAGATGGTAAGATCCTTATCTCAGGGACATCTCAGGAGCTTATCAATGACCCGAAGGCACGGGAGATTTATTTGGGCGAGAGATTCAGGTTGTAGTAATGATTCTTATTTTTGAATCAGAACTTGGGTATAATAGATGAAGACCACAATAAAAAAATTGAAAAATTGTAAAAGGGTATTTGAGGTGAAGATTCCTCCAGAGAGGGTCAGGGGAGAATTTGACAGGGTTTATGATGGGATAAGAAAAGTTGCAACTGTCCCTGGCTACCGTGTTGGGAAGGCGCCGCGGGAATTATTAGAATTACATTATGGAGATACCGCGAGGAACGAGGTAATAAAAAATCTTATACCTGAAAGTTACAAGAAGGTTTTAGAAGAGCATAAATTAACGCCAATAGCTTACCCTGATATCAGCGATGTAAAGATGGACCTTGATATGGGACTATCTTATGTAGCAACTATTGAGGTAAGACCGGAGTTCAGTTTGAAAAATTATAAAGGCCTTAGACTTAAAAAAAAGACCTTCGAAGTCAAAGAGGAGGATGTAAATAAAAATCTGGAGGTTTTGAGGGAGATCAATGCAGAGATGGTGCCTGCGAAAGAAGGTGGGGAAAAACAAAAAGTCCTTCCAGAACTAGATGATGAATTTGCAAAAGACTTAGGTTTTGAAAATTTAGATAGATTAAAAGAATCAGTGCGCAATTCACTAAAAAATGCTAAGGAGGAAGAGTCTATTAGAGACCTGGAGTTACAGGTAATCAATCAGCTTGTTGATATGGCAGATTTTGAGGTCCCTGAATCATTGGTCCTTTCTGAAAAGGAAAGATTGTTGAAAGAACTTGAGGCCCAACTTGAGTACATAAACAGGATGCAGAAAAAAGAAAATCCTGATAAGCCATTTACATTGACAGATAAGGATAGACAGGAACTTGAGAAGGATACTATGCTCCAGGCACAGCGTCAGATAAAGGCCTTTTTTATACTTGATAGAATAGCCCAGCTTGAAAATATATTTTTGGAAGAATCTGATATAGAAAAGGCCATAGAGGAGATGGCCATACGGTATAAGAAGACAAAAGAGGAGATGAGGGCTTATTTAGAAAAGAATAATCTATTGGATCAAATGGCATTAAATATGCGTAATGCAAGGGTGATGGAGTTTTTGTTGAAAGAGGCTAAGATAGAATAGTCTAAACAGATTCAGGCAGAGTCTATCTGCTAAAGACGGAGGTGGATATGTCTACATTAGTGCCTATTGTAATAGAGCAGTCAGATAGGGGTGAACGCGCATATGATATATACTCAAGGTTATTGAAGGATAGAATTATTTTTATAGGAGATGCCGTAACTGACATTGTGGCAAATCTTGTCATAGCCCAGATGCTTTTTCTACAACAGGAAGACCCTGAGAGGGATATAAATATTTATATAAATAGCCCTGGAGGTATTGTAACAGCAGGTCTTGCTATATATGATACAATGCAATTTGTGAAACCAGACATATGTACATATTGTGTAGGTCAGGCGACCAGCATGGCTGCAGTATTGCTTTCTGCAGGGACAAAAGGCAAACGATTTGCGCTGCCTAATTCAAGGGTAATGATACATCAACCATGGGGTGGCGTCCAGGGCCAGGCAGTAGATATAAATATCCAGGCAAAAGAGATATTAAAGATGAGAGATAAGATCAATGAGGTGCTTTCTAAACATACAGGCCAGCCGCTGGAGAAGATACAGAAAGATACTGACAGGGATTATTATATGTCAGCTGAAGAGGCCAGAGAATATGGCGTAATAGATGAGGTTATAACTACAACCAAGAAGAAAAAATAAATAAAGAATGCAATCGTTAAGGCTATTGTGATAAAATTGGATCTGTTATATATTTGAACCCAACGCAACTTTACACAATCTTATTAGAAAGGAGCTACAATGAATAAGAATTATCTATTGACACCAGGGCCAACTCCTGTTCCAGAAGAGTGTCTTAAGGCGATGGCAAGACCTATTATACATCACAGGACACCACAATTTCAGGCGATATTAAAAGAGGTGGAGGAAAATCTTAAATATGTTTTCCAGACGCAGAACGATGTTCTAATATTTGCTTCCAGCGGGACAGGTGCAATGGAAGGGGCAGTGAGCAATCTTTTATCCAGAGGGGATAAGGCGATAGTTGTGCGGGCTGGGAAGTTTGGTGAGAGATGGGGCGAGATATGCAAGGCCTATGGGATAGAATTTATTCCTATAGATGTGGAATCCGGGAAGACTGTTAGGCCATCTGATATAAGAGATATTTTAGAAAAAGACAATGGCAGTATAAAGGCAGTATATGTTACACTGTGCGAGACTTCTACAGGGGTTAGGACTGATATAAAATCGATAGCAGAGTTTACAAGACCTACCCAGGCAGTTTTGGTTGTGGATGCTATAAGTGCATTGGGGGCAGTCCCTTTGAAGACAGATGAGTGGGGGATTGATGTGGTAGTTACAGGTTCACAAAAAGGCCTTATGATACCCCCAGGCCTTTCTTTTGTCAGTTTGAGCAAAAAGGCATGGGGCCATGTGGAGAAGTCTACACTCCCAAAATATTATTTCGACTTCAAGGCATATAAAAAATCTCTGGAGAAAACAGATACACCTTATACGCCAGCAGTAAATCTTATAATCGGTCTTAGTGAGGCGTTAAAGATTATTAAAAAGGAAGGGCTTGATAATATAATTGAGCGTCATAGGAGAAACGCTATGGCCCTTAGAGAGGCAGTGAAGGCATTAGGTCTAGAACTTTTTGCGCCTGAGGATTATTCTGATGCGGTTACTGCTGTAAAAGTGCCACAAGGAATTGATGGAGAAAAACTTGTTAAGACTATGCGTGATAAATATGGTGTAGGTATAGCAGGTGGCCAGTCAGAATTAAAAGGAAAGATTTTTAGAATTGCCACCATGGGATATATTACAAAACATGATTTGGAGGTATGTATAGAGACATTGGAGAGGGTTCTTATAGAGATGGGATATAGTTTTAAAAAAGGCGCAGGTATTGCTGCATTTAAAAAGGCCCTTGGTTAAAAGTTGATACGGCTTCACAAAGAGCCCTTTCACTTTCAGGGATAGAGCGAAATCCCCTCTCCCATTTTGTGGAGAGGGGATAGGGTGAGGGGGTCAGGTTTATGTTTTTTAGAAAGGAGAAAAAATGTTCAGGATACTCGTAAGCGATCCATTAGCGCAAGAGGGTGTAGAGATATTGAAAGGTGTTAAGGAATTTCAGGTAGATGTGAAACATAAACTTCCACCAGAAGAGTTGAAAAAAATTATAAAGGATTATGACTGTATTTTGGTGCGAAGCGAAACAAAACTTACAAAAGATATAATAGAGGCCGGGGTTAGACTAAAGGTGATTGGTAGGGCTGGGGTAGGGCTTGATAATGTCGACCTTCCGGCAGCGTCGAAAAAAGGCATCATTGTTATGAACACACCAGGCGGGAATACAATCTCTACTGCAGAGCATACAATGTCACTTATTCTTGCGCTATCAAGGAATATTCCTCAAGCAGACGCTTCTATGCGAAGGGCTGAATGGGAAAGAAAAAGATTTATGGGTGTAGAATTATATGGCAAGACCCTTGGGATTATAGGACTTGGCAGGATAGGTAGTGAGGTCGCTAAACGCGCATTATCATTTGGGATGAAAGTTATAGCGTATGACCCGTTTCTATCTCTGGAAAAGGCAAAGGAGTTAGGTGTAGAGGATGTGAAGCTGGAAGAGCTTTTTAAAAGGGCAGATTATATAACAGTCCATACGCCTCTGACTGACGAGACCAGGCATATTATTAATAAGAAGACAATACTAAACATGAAGGATGGGGTTCGCATTATAAATTGTGCAAGAGGGGGTATAATAGATGAAGAGGCACTTCTTGAGGGCATACAGAATAATAAGATTGCAGGGGCGGCCCTGGATGTTTATGAAAAGGAACCATTACCTAAGGATAGCCCTCTTATTAAGTGCGAAAAGATAGTTCTTACACCGCATCTGGGCGCCTCTACAGAGGAGGCTCAGGTCAATGTAGCAGTCGAAATCGCAAATAGTGCAAGGGATGCCCTCTTAGGTCTTGGGATAAGAAATGCAGTGAATGTTCCGTGTCTTGATGCAGAACTTTATAGGACCTTACAACCATATGTATTATTGGGAGAAAAACTCGGGCTTCTGGTAAGTCAGTTGGTAAGAGGGAGGATACTGGAGATTCATATAAAATATTCAGGAGAGGTTTCCAAATATACAACATCTCCTATATCAGTAGCAGTTGTGAAGGGGGTGTTGGAACCAATATTGCAGGATGCGGTTAATTATGTGAATTCATTTATTGTTGCAAAAGAGAGGGGCATAAGGATTGAAGAATCAAAGACAAGCGAACTTGAGGAATACACAAGTCTCATTACTGTGACGGTTAAGACAGATAAAGAGTCGACCTTGGTTGAAGGAACGCTTTTTACAAAAAAAGACGCCAGGGTAGTCAGGATAAATGAATTTCCTGTAGATGCTATACCACATGGCTATATGATAGTAGCGCACAATATAGATGTCCCTGGGATAATAGGTCAGATAGGGACTATACTTGGAAAAAATAATATAAATATTGCAGCGATGACATTTGGCAGAGAAAGACCTGGTGGAAGGACCCTATCAGTTTTAAATGTTGATAACCCTGTCCCAGAGGATGTCCTTGAGGAATTAAGGAAGGTAAAAAATATCCTTGATGCAAGATTAATAAGATTGTGATGTGTTTTTAAGATAGGTTGTGTTCTTTAATTTTTGGAGATCTAAAAAAGTTTCAATTTAGTGTAGAAGAGGAGAGTGTATATGAAAAAAAATAAAATCTACATTATTGATGTTACTAACAGGGATGGGGTTCAGACCGCAAGACTTGGTCTTGCAAAACTGCAAAAAACGATGATTAATATTATGCTGAATGAGATGGGGATATACGGCAGTGAGTTTGGTTTCCCTGTTACGCGTCACGAAATAAATTATCTAAATGCAAATCTGGAGCTTGCCCGCATGGGCGTATTGAAGCCTATCGTTCTGAGTGGTTGGGTCAGGGCTATCAAGGAGGACGTTAAAAAGGCAGTCGAGATGACAGATGTTGAAAATTTGAATCTATCCATATCTACATCTGAACAGATGACGCGTGGCAAATTTCTTGGAAAGAAGACAAGGGATGATGTTTTATTGATGATGACAGAGGCGGTTAGTTATGCGAGGAAAAGAAAGTTGAAAATAATTGGCGTTAATGCTGAAGATGCCTCCAGGACAGATATGCCGTTTTTGATTAAATTTGCAAAGGCGGCAAAAGACCATGGTGCCGATAGATTTAGATACTGCGATACGCTTGGATATGACGACCCATTCACTATTTATAAAAGGGTCAAGCTTTTGGCAAGTGAGGTCAAGATGCCTATAGAGTTACATTGTCATAATGACCTTGGTATGGTAGTGGCATGTTCTCTGGCAGGTGCGAAGGCAGCTATCGATGCCGGTTGCGATGCCTATATAAATACTACCGTAAATGGGATGGGTGAACGCGCTGGCAATGCAGACCTCGTCTCTGTTATACTTGCCATAAAATACTCAAGTGGTTTTCAGGGTAAATATCAGCTTGATGAAAGGGTAAAATTGAACCATGCCTGGAAGATAGCAAAGTATGCATCCTATGCCTTTAGGGTCCCAATCCCTATAAATCAGCCAGGGGTAGGCGCAAATGCCTTTGCACACGAATCTGGCATACACGCAGATGGCGCATTAAAAGATAGACGAAATTATGAACTCTATGATTTTGAGGAATTAGGCAGAGGAGAACCAGAGATTATTGAAACAGGGAGACAGATTGTGGCAGGAGAGTATTCTGGTATTAAGGGATTCAGAAATGTCTATGATAAACTTGAGATAAAATTTAAGGACGACAAGGAGGCTGCAAAGATACTTGACTTAGTGAGATATGCAAATGTCCATACGCAACAACCTCTTACACATGACGAGCTTATTTTTGTAGCCAGATACCCTGAGATAGCAAGAAAAATTTTTACCATGACTCCTTGAGTCTTTTGTACCGTTTGCGATTTTAATCGGCAACCTGTCCCCAAATTTAAGATTAAAAGTGTCCCCAAGATAAAGGGGACGCTTTTAATCTTAAAAACAGGGACACATTGATAAGGTATTTTGCAAACAGTAGAGCGAAGAGGTAATCTTTATGCCATGCACAATTATAGTAGGCGCGCAATGGGGCGATGAAGGAAAGGGTAAGATAATCGATATCCTTGCGAAAGAGGCTGATATTATTGTAAGGTATCAGGGTGGTAATAATGCTGGTCATACAGTAGTTATTGGAGATGAGCAGTTTGTATTGCATCTTATCCCTTCTGGGATTTTGCATAAAGGTAAACTCTGTGTTATAGGAAACGGGGTTGTGGTAGATCCAGAGGCGCTTTTAAATGAGATAGAGGATTTAAGAAGAAGGGGCATTCAGATAGATGGAAACCTTATTATAAGCGAGGCCAGCCATGTGATATTTCCATATCACAAGGTGATAGACAAAAGACGAGGCGCAATAATAGGTACCACTGGGAAAGGCATAGGACCATGTTATGTAGACAAAATGGCTAGATGTGGTATCAGGATGATAGACCTGATTAATAGAAACACCCTTAAAAAGAAACTCTTGGCAAATCTGCGTGGCCGCGGGTATAAAGAATTTGATTTTGATGAGATATATAGAAAATATTTAGGATATGGTAGAAGGATTAAAAAATATCTTGCGAATGTCTCATTGGTGTTGAATGAAGCGATTAGAAACAATAGACGCATTCTATTTGAAGGGGCCCAGGGGACACTCCTGGATGTAGACCATGGGACATATCCTTATGTTACATCTTCGAGTGCAACAGCAGGCGGTGCCTTGACAGGAACTGGCGTGGGGCCTACTTATATAGATAAGGTCATAGGCGTTGTCAAGGCCTACACTACGCGAGTAGGCGAGGGTCCTTTTCCAACAGAGTTTGACAAAATTTTAATGGAAAAGATACGTTCGAAAGGAAAGGAGTTTGGTGCTACTACGGGACGACCAAGGAGATGCGGTTGGTTTGATGCTGTTATTGTGAAACATGCCATTATGGTAAATGGCATAAGTGAAATAGTAGTTACTAAACTTGATGTTTTGGATGAGATGAAAAAGATAAAGATATGCACAGGGTATAAATATAATGGCAGGATATACAGGTATTTTCCAGCGGATATAGAGATATTGGAGAGGTGTAGTTGTATTTATGAAGAGCTCCCTGGTTGGATGGAAGACACCAGTTCTGTTACAAGATATGCTGACCTTCCAAAGAACACAAAAAGATATCTCCACAGATTGTCAGACCTTTTAAAGATAAAAATCAGTATGGTATCTGTTGGCTCAAAAAGAAAGCAGGCGTTTAAGATAGAAAGACTTTAAATGTCATACTTTTTGTCATTCTGAGGATAGCTCTATATCCCACGAGCTTACCGCAATGGCACTGTATTTGGAACTCAGCCTTTTTGCCAATGCCTATCGCATAATCAAAGCAAAAAGGCAGGGATTTAGGGTTTCATCACTTTGAACAGCCTAAATGTACCGAAGGTACATAAAGGCTGGGTTCCC
>Ga0078972_1005191_pt1 | contig 33693 bp, 29 predicted proteins | sample YelNatPaOPGAMG01_FD_67568 | JGI IMG/M metagenome (GOLD analysis project Ga0078972, IMG submission 67568) | Hot spring thermophilic microbial communities from Obsidian Pool, Yellowstone National Park, USA - OP-RAMG-01 (SPADES assembly) (version 2) | ecosystem: Environmental > Aquatic > Thermal... | reverse complement strand
GGAGGGGATGGACGAAATCCTGGTGCTGGACGGGGGTCGCATCGTGGAACGGGGGACGCACGCGGAACTGCTGGCCCGGGGCGGCCTCTACCGGCGCCTGTGGGAACTCCAACAGTGAGCGAAGGCCAGGGAACCTTGCCCCTCGGCGAGTTGTCAACCCCCTATAACCCCGCCACGAGAGGTTAACCCCAAAACGCTGCGAACTCAAAGCTTACGCAAAGCCCCCTGGCGGGGGGCCGTGGGGGATGTGCTCCGTTCACGCCGACTGAAGTCAGCCTCTTTGAAAAAGGTCGGCCTTCGCCGACCTTGATTAAAGCAGGGGTGGAGGGAGCGCAGCCCCCTCCCAGGGGGCTTGGGGGATGTGCCCCCAAAAATTCAAAAGAAGGGGCGAGTTGCCCACATTAGCAACCCGGCCATGAGTGGGGCCCAAAACGCTGGCGAACCCTAAGCCCACGAGGGTGGGCAAATGGGAGGTCCAGGGGGGCGAAGCCCCCATGGCAGGGGGTTGTGGGGGGGTGTCCCCCCACAAATTCAATAGAAGGGGCGAGCAGCCCGCATTAGCAACCCCGCCACGAGTGGGACCCAAAACCCTGGCAAACCCTAAGCCAACGGGGGTGGGAAAACGGGGGGTCCAGGGGGCTTCGCCCCCTGGCGGGGGGTCGTGGGGGGTGTCCCCCCACAAATTTAAAAGAAGGGGCGAGCAGCCTGCATTAACAACCCCGCCACGAGTGGGACCCAAAACCCTGGCAAACCCTAAGCCAACGGGGGTGGGCTAAGGGGGTCCAGGGGGGCAAAGCCCCCATGGCAGGGGTATGGGGGTGTCCTCCACAAAACCTTAAAAGTTGTCAACCCCTGAAGCGGGCAAAGAATTTGCGGCTTATCCGAGGGTGAAGTAAAATTATCTCAAACCAATTTGGAAGGAGGGCAGAGATGGCCAAAGCAGTGGTCGCTTGGAGCACTGCGGCCAGCGCCGAGGAAGCTGTAGCCCAGGCCTTTGATAAAGCCTTGGGCGAACTGGCAACGAAACCCTCCCTCGCTATCCTCTTCTCAACCGTGGATTATGACCCCGCTAAAGTCATAAAATCCGCCCGTAAGAGGATAGGGAGGACTCCTCTGTGGGGGGGAACCTCGTTTACAGGCATTTTGACCCCTGACGGCTTCATCTCCAGCCCCAATGGGGCCCTGGGGGTAATGCTCATCTCAGGGATTGAGGCCGGAGCTGGTTGGACCCCAGCAGGTAGGAATCCTCGCAAGAATGCCCTCAAAGCCCTCAAAAAGGCCACCGCCAAGCTCCCCTCCCCCAAAGCCTTCCTGATGACCGCTTCCCCAGGCATTGAGGAAAGGGTAATAGAAGCAATAGCCGAAACCTATCCCGCCGTCCCCATCGTAGGAGGGAGCGCAGCCGATAACACCATTGAAGGCAAGTGGCAAGTATTCGGCTACAGCAAAATCTACCCCAAAGGAGTGAACGTAGCCGCTCTCTCCTACACAGGCAAAGTAGGGGTAGCTTTCGGCGGTGGGTATTCCCCAACCGGTAAATCGGCCAAAGTCACTAAGGCCAAAGGCCGAACTATTTACGAACTGGATGGCCGGCCAGCCTTGGAAGTCTACAAGGAATGGACCGGGAAGAGCCAAGAGGAAGTGGCGGGGATGAACCTGCTTGGGGCAAGCCTCCTGGCACCGTTTGGCATTGAAGAGGCTGGCTTCTACAGGATTGTGCATTTGGCCTCCGGCAACCCCGATGGCTCAATCGGCGCTTTCGCCGAAGTGCCCGAAGGGACCGAAGTTCGCCTCATGCAAACAAGCGTAGACAAACTGATCCAGGACGTCGGGGACATAGCCAGGGAGGCCCGGAAGAATATGGCCAAAGTTGAAGCCCTCATCCTGAGCCACTGCGCCGGGAGGAAAGTAGCCATAGGCGACCGCATAGGAGAGGTCGTCCCCAGGATTAAGGAAGCCATAGGCGATGCCCCCTTCATCGGCTTCTTCTCCTTCGGTGAGCAAGGCTATCTTCCCAACCAGGCCAACCGCCACTGCAACCTTATGCTTTCAGCTTTGGCCATAGGGGAGTAAATAGCTGCGAAGGGGGCGGGCTCTTCCTCCCGCCCCCTTATCCTTAACTAAGGCAAGGCCGATGAATTTATGTCCATTTTCACGCCGACTGTGCATAGTATTAGGGTTGGCTGTCGCTATTTTGCTTTTAAGCGAGGCCATAGCGACCATAAGGTTGCTCTTGCTTTTCCCCGGAAATGCAGTAGATTTTGCCCAACATTACTTCCTCGGTTGGTTCGCAAACCACGGAGGTAGCTTCACCGACCCCGACTGGCCAAAAAAAGTGGGGGTTGTTTGGCAACCCTGGGCGTATGAAACAGTCCAATATCTGCCTTACCAAGCACTACTTCTGCCTCTGATGCGCCTTCTGGCTAAGCTCCCCTTGGAGTTAGCTTTAGTGCTATGGCTTGCGCTGGCCTTAGGCCTCTGGATTGTAGCCATAAAGCTTGCCGCCCACATAGTTCCACTCCCAGCTGGGCGCATAGCTCTCCTCTTAGCCTTGTGGCCTATAATCTGGAACCTTTTCTTACTGGGCAATGTGGACATTTTCCTTGGAGCATTTACGGCTATAGCCTTGGCGTTACTGGCCGAAAGGCGCGAAGTAGTAGGGGGCTTCCTGTTTGGTATAGTTTCGGCCTTCAAGCAGCCTTTCGTTTTAGGGGTTATACCATGGCTTCGGCGCAAACCTCGGCCTGTGCTTTTGGGCCTTGTGCTTGGCTGGGTTCTGGCCGGAATTTGGGCCTTGCTTGGGGTGGGAGTTGAAGGGATACGCTTCATAGTTTCTAACGCCAACACTTATGTTAACTCCGTAATCAATTTGCCAATTAACGGCTCTTTTTGGGGCCTCTGGCTTTTTTTAGCGGGTAAGGAGATGAGCGTAAACTTCTGGAATGCTGGCATTCAACTTTACCGCGGACTTTTTCCTGGATTACTTCCGGTTGGCCTTATGGCTACACTTTCTTTAGCGAGTCTGGTTGGGTTCGGCCTCTGGCGCACCCTGAAGGCAAGCGAACCTTTAATTGAAGCTGGATTCTGGCTGACGACAGCTCCTCTTATTTCCCTTGTTTCTTGGAGCAATTACCACATTTACGATGCTATGCCTCTTCTTTACCTCTTGGGGACTTTGAAGGAACGCCCCCAAAGGGTTCGCTACCTGTTCTGGCTCATCTTCCCCTTTTTCATTCCGGCTCATGCGTGGGGGGAAGTCGCCCTTTTGGCTAACCCCTGGCTTTTAAGCTCTTTTGTTCTATCAGTAGCGAGGCTGGCTTTGGCCGGCCTTTTCGTTTATTCCCTAACTCAGAGGAGGGAAAATGAGCTTGGTAAGGATATATGAGGCCGATGTCCCCGAAGTGGAAAAGGTAATCTCCCAGATTTTTGACGACTTCAGCGTAGATGTTGAAGGCAAAAGCGTGCTCATAAAGCCGAACATAGTAGCCGGCCTGCCCCCTGAATACGGAGCTACTACGCATCCGGCCGTAGTTTCAGCCCTGGTTAAGGAATGCCTCAAGCGAGGCGCGGCCAAAGTTATGGTGGGGGATAACCCCGGCGGGGTGGAAAAGGATTCCAAAGCCACCGCCCAAAAAGCAGGCTTGGTTGAAGCAAGCCACGGCTGCTTCGTGAGGCTCTCAGAAAAAGTCACCGAGGTCTTCCTGCCTTCACCAGGGGTAAAAGCACCCATCTCCAAAGCCATTTTAGAAGCCGATTTCCTCATTGATGTCCCGGTCATGAAAACACATGTCTTCACCACCATTACCGGAGCAGTCAAGAACCTCTATGGCTATGTAGCGGGGACGGCCAAAGCCCGCTTGCACATGGCTGCCCCAACTCGCCGGCAATTTGCCGCCCTCTTAGCCGACCTCTACGCCATTCGCCCTCCAAACTTTGTGGTAATGGACGCCTTAAGGGTGATGGAAGGCAATGGCCCTACGCATGGCCAAGTCAGGCCTCTGGGCAAAATCTTAGCCGGAAAAGACGGCGTAGCGGTGGACGCAGTCGCTTGCCGGATGATGGGCGTTGACCCAATGCGAGTCCACCACCTGGTGGAAACTGCCTCCAGAGGCCTTGGCCAAATTGATGGGATAGACATAGAGGGAAGCTTCTCAGTAATCCCTGACTTTAAACTCCCCACAACTTTCGCCGCCTCCCCTCAAGAGCAAGCAATGCTCCTGACGGCTATAGGCCGAGTGCGGCCGGTGCTGCGGGAAGAACTTTGCCTTCAGTGCGGAGAATGCGCGCTAAATTGTCCGGCCCAGGCTATAACTCTTAACCCCTACCCTGTAGTGGATGAGGAACGGTGCATAACCTGCTACTGTTGTGTAGAACTTTGCCCTGAAGGAGCATGGGAAGTGCCTTCGGGAATCCAGGAGAAATTTGACCGCATCTTCCGATAGAGGCCTGGCCATGGAAGTACTTCTGGAAGAGGACAAGCACTGGTGGTTCGCCAGCCGGACCAGAGCTATATTTGCGGTGCTTGACCCAGTAATTAAAGAAAGGGGTGGGCTTGTATTGGATGTAGGTAGCGGGGCCGGGAACATGTTCCACCACTTAGCTCGCTACGGCCGAGTAATAGGAGTTGATAACAACATAAAGCCTCTTTTAGTCGCCAAGGAAAGGGGTTACCTCGTCCCCTTGGGCCGAGCCGAGGCCCTCCCCTTCCCCTCCGGGACATTCAACCTCATCGCCCTGCTGGACGTCCTGGAGCACTGTGACGATGACCTACTGGTCCTTGAGGAATGCTACAGAGTGTGCGCTCCCGGTGGGTTCATAATCATAACCGCTCCTGCTTTCCAGTGGCTTTGGAGTTACAACGATGAGCTTAACCGCCACCGGCGCCGCTACAGTGCCAGAACCTTGCGGGAGCTTCTCCAAAAGGCAGGCTTCCGGGTCCTTAAAATCACTTACAACAATTTCTTCATCTTCCCCTTAGCTGCGCCTTTAATCCTCATAAGGGAAAAGCTTGGCTTGCGGCCGAAGCTGGCTTCGCCTCATTTTGACGAAGAAGCTTATCAGGTGGAAATGGAGCCGGCCCCACATTTGGTCAATGCCATCTTATCCCGCATCGGGGAATTGGAGGCTTGGCTTATAAAGCCGTTCAGTTTGCCTTTTGGAACCTCCATCATTGCTTTAGCCCATAAGCTCTGAGTTTGGCAACTAATTGTTCCAAGCTCTCCCGGCCATTAACCCTTATGCGTTTGAGGGCAAAGAGGCCATCGGATGATTGGACAATGCCCGGTTTAGTAGTCACGGCGCCCCAGAAGTGGGCCGATTGGAGCACTTTTACAACTTCATCGTCGTAAAAGCCAAATGGGTAGGAGAAGAACCTGGGCTCAATCCCATGGGCTTCCAAAGTCTGCCTGGAACCCAAGATTTGCCAGACCAAGTAATCCAAGGGCTTGTCCCTCAAAGGCACGTGATTGCGGCTATGTGAACCAATCTCCATGCCCGACCTGGCCATCTCTTCAATCTGCTCCCAAGTCATGTAACCCGGCCTTCCTTCATCAATAAAATCGGTAATCACGAAGAAGGTGGCTACAAAGCCGTATTTGCGGAGCAAGGGGAAAGCATTCTGGTAATTGTCCTCGTAACCGTCGTCAAAAGTGATGATTAAAGGTTTGGGAGGCAAAGGCTTCCCAATCGTCAGGTGGTAAACAAGGTCCCTGAGGGTGATGGTGGTGTAGTTGTGGGCTTTGAAGTACCTTAAGTGTTCTTCAAACTGCTGAGGAGAAACGCTAATTTCTCGGCGGACCAGGTTTGCATCGGGAGGGGGTGAAGAAACGTAATGGTAAAGCAAGATTGGCACCACTGCTTCCCTCCGGATTCCGTCAGGGGTAGGGGCTGGGGTTGGAGTAGGAGTAGGCGTGAAGGTAGGGGTCGGACTCGGGGAAGGGGTTGGGGTCAGAGTAGGGGTCGGAGTAGACGTAAGGGTTGGGGAAAGGGTGGGCGTGAAGGTAGGGTGAAGGATTGAGCCTTTCCAATAGGCTTTGTTCTGGGAAGGTAAGAAAGCTATGAGCCATAAGGTCATAAGGAGAGGGATAAAAAAGACAGGGACAATCCGCTTCAAGGTTGTTCCCCTCCGCTCATTTTGCCTGCGAGGCAAAAGCTATGAAGGTTTTGCTTGTTGGCACGGATGAAACACTCATTACCTCCATAGGCGAGCTCCTGGCTTCCAACCACTTTTCGGTGAAGTTTGCTAAGAGCTTCCCCCAGGCAGCTCCCCTTTTCTGGAATTGGAAACCCCAACTGGTGATAGTGGAATTGCCGCCTTGGGACGAGGAACCGGAAAGGTGGGAATTCGTGAGACGGATAAGGGAAATCGTCCCGGTCCGAGTTCTTTCCTTAATAGAGCATGGCAAGGTTGAGGATAGGATAAAAGCGCTTGAGCTCTTAGCCGACGACGCTGTTTTCAAGTCAGCATCTCCAAAGGAAGTGGTTGCCAGGGCCAAAGCCCTCCTGCGACGGACAGCCTCTATCAGTCCTTTCCCCAAAGCTGAAATTTACACCGATGGCTTCCTTTTCATTAACTTTTCCACCCGAGAGCTCTTCTTGGGCGGCCGCCTCGTCAAACTTAGCTCTAAGGAATTCGCTGTCCTGGAATGCCTTGCCCGTCATCCTCGCCAAATCCTCAGCCCTCACAAGATAGCCGACCTCCTTTCTCCGGATTACACCCCCGCTCTCATCCGGCACTACATCTTCAGGCTTAGGAAGAAAATTGAACCCAATCCCTCAAAGCCGATTTGGATTAAGAGTGCACGGGGGCGTGGGTACTATCTGGATAAACCGGGTAGACCATTCTACCCTTTTTAATGACCGCCTTGGCTCTTATAGTCCCAAAGCGATAAGCAAGGTGACGGTAGTCCGGGATTTCCCATATGGCAATATCGGCTTGCTTACCTTTATGCAAGGAGCCGATTTTATCCCCAAGCTTCAGAGCATAAGCAGCGTTGAGGGTAGAAGCGGTTAAGGCCTGCGAAGGGTAGAGGCCACAATAACGGCAGGCCAGAGCCATCATGAATGGCATTGATTCGCACCAGCATGTTCCTGGGTTAAAATCAGTCCCTAAGGCTACCGCTACCCCCTTCTCTATGAGTCCTTTCCCATCGGCAAAATGCAATTGCCCAAGCCCGAAAGAAGTCCCCGGTAGGATTACGCCAATGGTATCGGATGAAGCAAGCTTCAAAGCCTCCTGGGGAGGAGTGGCCGCCAAGTGATCGGCGGAGGCCGCCCCAAGCTCTACGGCCAGGCTGGTCGCCCCAAGGGATTTGAACTCGTCACTGTGGATTTTAAGGGAAAACCCAAGCTCTTTGGCCCTCCTAAGCACTCTGGCCGATTGCTCTAAATTAAAGGCTCCTTCATCGCAGAAGACATCGCAGAAAATTTTCCCCCTTTCAACCCCTCTCTCATCTGCCCAGCGGGCGAGGGCCGGAAGCATCTCCTCAGTGAGCAATTCCACATATGCTTCAGGTCTTCCTTTGAACTCCTCAGGGAAAGCGTGGGCACCGAGGAAAGTAGGGACGATGTCCAGTGGGCCTTCATTCTTCAAGGCCAGGATTACATCCATAAGCTTGAGTTCCGTTTCCGTTTCCAGGCCGTAGCCGGTTTTGATTTCCACGGTAGTGGTGCCGGAGGCGAGGAAGGAGAGGAGGCGTTTGCGGGCTTGTTCCAGGAGGGATTCAAAGGTTGCTTGCCTGGTTTTCCGGACGGTAGACATTATTCCTCCGCCGGCGGCCATGATTTCAAGGTAAGTAGCCCCTTTCAGCCTAAGTTCAAATTCTTCCACCCTATCTCCGGCGAAAACCAGGTGGGTGTGGGGGTCAACCATTCCTGGGGTAGCGGTGCAACCGGCAAAGTCCAAGGTCTGCCGAGCTTTATACTTTCCCATAATTTCCTTTTGTGGGCCAAGGTCTACGATGAGGCCATCGTCAATGGTTATGGCTGCATCGGCAATCACAAGGATTTCGCCCATTTTTTCCCCCTTGGCCGGGCCTGGCTGCGAAGGGGTAGCTATTTGAGAGGCTAAGATTAAAAGGTCAACTTTGGGCATAATTTATCCTCCGTTGGGGGCACAACCCCCAGGCCCTCTGCCAGGGGGCTTCGCCCCCTGGACCCTCTTTGCCCACCCCCGTTGGCTTTGGGCTCGCCGGCGTTTTGGGTCCCCCTCGTGGCCGGGTGGCTAATGTGGGCAACTCGTCCCCTCTTTTGGTTTCGTGGGGGGACACCCCCCATAACCCCCCGCCATGGGGGCTTCGCCCCCCTGGACCCCCCATTTCCCCACCCCCGTGGGCTTAGGGTTTGCCAGTGTTTTGGGTCCCACTCGTGGCGGGGTTGCTAATGTGGGCAACTCGTCCCCTCTTTTGGTTTCGTGGGGGGACACCCCCCATAACCCCCCGCTATGGGGGCTTCGCCCCCCTGGACCCCCCATTTTCCCACCCCCGTTGGCTTAGGGTTTGCCTGGGTTTTGGGTCCCACTCGTGGCGGGGTTGTTAATGTGGGCAACTCGCCCCCTCTTTTAAATTTTTGGGGGCACATCCCCCAGGCCCCCTGCCAGGGGGGCCTTGCCCCTGGACCCCCCAATTTGCTCACCCTCGTGGGCTGGGGCCAGGGGGTTAGGCCAGAGGGCACATCCCCCATACCCCCCCCTGCCAGGGGGCTCCGCCCCCTGGACCCCCATTTGCCCACCCCCGTTGGCTTAGGGTTTGCCTGGGTTTTGGGTCCCACTCGTGGCCGGGTGGCTAATGTGGGCAACTCGCCCCCTCTTTTGGTTTCGTGGGGGGACACCCCCCATAACCCCCCGCTATGGGGGCTTCGCCCCCCTGGACCCCCCATTTTCCCACCCCCGTTGGCTTAGGGTTTGCCGGCGTTTTGGGGTTAACCTCTCCCCCAGCCGGGAGAACCCAGCCAAATTTTCCCCCTTCCCTCGCAGGGAAGGGGGCCAGGGGTTAGGTCGGAAAAGCACATCCCCCAAGCCCCCTGGGAGGGGGCTCCGCCCCCTCCACCCCCCATCGCCCGCTCTCGTGGACTTTGGGTTCGCCAGAGTTTTTGGGTCCCAATCGTGGCGGGTTAGTCTCTCCCTCAACCGGCCTTCTCCAAAGCGGGGGAAGGAGAACTCCGCCCTTACCTCGCAGGGGGCACAGGGGGGTGAATTTCACCCCCTGGACCCCCGCATTTTGCGTTAGCGCATCACCATAGCCATGACCGCCTTCTGGACATGGAGCCGGTTTTCAGCTTGGTCAAACACTACGGAGCGCCAACCGGGCCCTTCGGTCTTGTCAATGACTTCATCGGTGACTTCAAAGCCTCGGTCGCAGGGCAAGCAGTGCATGTAAATGGCCTCAGGATGGGCCAGTTTCATCTTCTCGGCATCGCAAATCCAGTGCTTGTTGGCCTCAAAGAGCTCCTTGGCTTTCTGCGGGCTGTCTTCCCCAACCGGTGGCTTGAAGATGGGCACCGCTGCCCAAGATTTGGGGTAAACAACGTGAGCCCCGCGGAAGGCCTCCTTCATGTCGTTAACAATCTGGAAAGACCCACCGTAGCGCTTGACGTTTTCCTCGCAAGCTTTAATCACTTCAGGGTCAAGCTCAAAGCCCTCAGGGTGAGCCAGGACTACATCCATGCCCATCATGGTAGCGGCAATTATGGCCGACTGTGGCACCGCCCTCGGCTTGTGGATGCTTGGGGAGTAAGCCCAGCTCATGACGAATTTGACCCCGGAAAAGCCCCCGAACTTTTCTTTCACCGTCAGGATATCGGCAAGGGCCTGGAATGGATGGCATTTATCGCACTCCATATTTAGGACCGGTATATCGGCCCAGTAGGCGAAGTTGCGAATTAGCTCATGAGCAGCACCGTATACCCAATCAACGGGCTCGCCATAGCAGCGGATAGCGATGCCGTGCCCCATGCGGGAAAGGACCCTGGCTACATCGGAGACCCTTTCGGTTGTATAAGCCACTTCTTTTCCGGGAAGGGCTGGGGTGTAGATTTGCTCAGGCTCAAGGTAGTGGGCGTGGCCTCCAAGCTGAGTCATGCCCGCCTCAAAGGAGTTGCGGGTCCTAAGGGAACGGTTGTAGAAAATCATGAAGAGGGTCTTGCCCCTGAGGATATGGTCGTGCGGCTCGCCCAGGACGAACCGCCTCTTGAGGTCAAGGGCTACATCAAGGATAGTCTCTATCTCTTCTCTCGTCCAATCCAGAAGGCTTATAAAATCGCGGCCTCGGAACGTATCGGTCTTCATACGCCTTCTCCTTATCCTGATTTTGGGCCAAATTTTAGCACAAAAAGCGTAAGGGGCAAAAAGGACGAGCTGGCACCCTCGCTGACTGGGGGTTCGCCAGCGCCCCGGTTTAATTAAGACCGGCGGAGAATGTGAGGCTTGCATTTTGGCAAATCCTACTTTGTATGCTACAATATTCCCACTATGGTGAGCGGAGACGCATCGGGAACCATAAAGCAAAGGCCTGGAAGCGAACTTTTCGCTTCCCAGGCTTATTTATTTCAACCAAGGAGGTGATTCTTCATGGGTAACAGTAGCTTTCTGGACCTTTTGACCCAAATCTTTGAGGGGAAGTGGGGGAAATGGATAGTAAACCTTGTGGTGATACCGGCCCTCCTCTTCGCCGCCCTCTGGCTACCCCCAATTTCCCTGAGGGAAAGGGTCCTGGAAGCAGGCTTCACCACAATTGACGATGAAACCGGCGGCTCAGTGCTGGACCCAGACGGGACCCAAATCACCATCCTGCCGGAAGGAATGGTAGCACCTTTCCGGATTCGCCTCTCCAGCATCCCGCGCGTTGATTTCCTTAAAGGCGCCGGCGGGATGGCCGAAGCAGCTAAAAAATTGCCCAAAAACCTGGAAATAAAAAGCCCCCTCTACAAAGTCAGCTACAGGGGCACAATCCCCACCTCCGTAATCTTGACTGTGCCCATCCCCAATGATGCCGAACCCCACGAAACCTTGGACATATACTATTGGGACGGCTCCCAGTGGAAATGGCTGCCCCATCAGCTCATCCCCGAAGATGAACTGCTGGAATCCCGCATAGATTTCGTCCCCCAAGCCTTCGCCGTAATGCAGACTAAACCATTCCCTCCCTTCGTCTCCGCTGACCTCCCACTCAACGGCTCAATGCCTCCTGAGGCCAGGGAAGCTCTGGTGGAAATAAACCCCCAAGGCCTCTACCTGGAAGGGGATGGCACATTGGGAGGAAGAATGCGGGAACTTTCCCCTGAGGAACGCTCGGCCTCCCTCTTCATCCTGCCAACTATAACCAACTGGGGGCCCGACGGCGTTGTCCGAAGCGATTACATTGACAACCTCCTTGTAGACCAAGCCCTCCAGGAAAAGCACATCAAAGAAATCGTAAACTTCGTGGTGAGCAACCACTTCTCAGGGATAGACATTTACTACCGCGATTTTAACCCGGAGCTAAAACCCGATTTCGTGAACTTCATCCGCAAGCTCGCCGATGCTCTCCACAAAGAAAACAAGCTCCTTTCCATAAGGGTTGACCTCCCAACTCAGATAGCCGAGGATCGCTGGGAGACCGGAATATACGATTGGCGTGCCCTGGGAGAGGCAGTGGACCTATTCAAGGTTCCAGCTCTACCAAACCCCCAGGCTTATGCCCCCGGCGGTCAGATAGAACAACTCCTAACTTGGGCCACCGGCCAAGTAGACCGCTACAAAATACAGCTCGTAGCTTCCGCAAGAAGCGTGGAGCAAGTCCGTAATGCCCTCATCTTCAAGCCCTACACCGAAGCGCTGAAGGACTTGGCCGCCTCCATCAAAGCCAGCAAAGAAATAGCCGCCCCTGGGGAAGAGGTCGCCTTCACCCTGGAAGGCTTGGCACAAATTGCCGGAATCCAGCACGACCCCAATACCGGCTACTACAAGCTGAGCTATACCGATTCCTTCGGGAACGAGCGGACCTTGTGGATTGAGAATGCGTCCAGTATAGCGCATAAGCTAAGGCTCCTCTCCCGCTACAACGTGAGGGGGATAGTCTTTCAGAACCTGCTGGAAGAAGAGAACGACCCCCAGGTATGGAGCGTCATCCGCAACTTCCACGAGTATGCAATCCAATCGGTGGAAAGCAACTTTGCAGTGACTTGGAAAGTTCAGGATGCTAACGGTGTGGTCCGCGACCAAGTCACAACTCCCCTCCAAGGTGCTTCTTACAAGTGGCAGGTTCCAAACCTCCCAGGCCAATACACCATAGAAGCCAGCATTTCCACCGATGGAGGGAAGACCTTCACGAAAGTCACCCACAAGCTTGCCCTCACGGTAGCCCAACCTACCCCAACACCATCTCCCACCCCCACTCCCAGGCCAACCCCTACCCCGACTCCTACCCCCAAACCCTCTGGCCAGACTACAACCCCATCCCAGCCCTCAGCTCCTCCCCCTTCGGTTAAAGGGACCGGATTCGGCTACGGAATTCAAGCCCACATGCTCTATAACCCCGACCCAAGGATAATCCAGGCTGTTAAAGACATTGGCTTCAACTGGATAAAGGTCCAGATTGAATGGAAAGCCTTTGAGCCCTCCAAAGGAAGCATTGCGTGGGGAGAAATGGACCGGATAGTCAATGAAGTCCACGGTAACGGCCTCAACCTCCTCTTCAGCATAGTCAAAGCTCCCAAGTGGGCCAGACCACCGAATACAGACTTCAACGTGGAAGGGCCTCCTGCTAACCCCCAGGACTACGCCGACTTCGTAGGCCAAGTGGCTGCTCGCTACTGCGGAAGGCTCAAGGCCATTGAGGTCTGGAATGAGCAAAATATAAACTACGAATGGGGCAACGAACCACCCGATCCAGGCCGCTACGTCCAGCTCTTAGCTGCAGCCTATAGGGCTATAAAGGCCGCATGCCCACAGATGATTGTAGTCAGCGGGGCTCTGACTCCCGCCGGAGATGTGACCATAGCAGGACAATGGCGGGCAGTGGATGATATAAACTACCTGGACGCCATGTATCAGCATGGCCTCAAGAACTACTGTGATGCCATCGGTGCCCACCCCAGCGGATACAACTGCCCCGCCGACGGCGACTGGCGCACCGTTACCGACCCAACAGCCAAGTTCCGCGGCCCATTTGACAACCGCCACCACTCCTGGTGCTTCCGAGGCACTATGGAAGGATACCGCAACGTCATGCTCAAATACGGTGATGGAGCCAAGAAGATATGGGTTACAGAGTTCGGCTGGGCTTCAGTGGATGGGCTTGGGGTAGGGCCAGCCCCCGGCTACGAATACGCTGCCGATAACACCGCCCAAGAGCAAGCCGAATGGACCGTCCGGGCTTACCAAATGGCCAGAAGCTGGGGGTGGGTTGGAGTGATGTTCCTCTGGAACCTCAACTTTGCTCCGGTCACCGGCCCGCAGGACGAAAAGGCCGCTTGGAGCATAGTAGACCAAACCTGGAACCCCAGGCCAGTCTATTATGCCCTCAAGAACATGCAGAAATAAGGATAAGGGGGCGGTGGGGAAAAGCCATCGCCCCCTCGGCTTCCCCCTCCTTATCGTCACAATCCTCTTAGCCTTTCTACTCATTTTCCTAAGCCAGACTAACCCCCAAAAACGCTACCCATCCCCACCCTGGAGGATGCAATCCCCTGAATATGGCATGCACGTCTTCCTGTGGTGGCGGCCCGAGGTGGCTGACCGGGACCTGCAGCTTGTGAAGCAAGCCGGATTCCAGTGGGTGAAGCAAAACTTCGCCTGGAGGGACATAGAAGGGGCAGCCAAAGGCCACTTTGATTGGACCCGAACGGACAGAATCGTTGAGCAAGTGGAAAAGTACGGCCTCAAGCTCTTAGTGAGGGTGGATAGGCAACCGGCTTGGGCCGGTGGAGGCTACCCAGCCAACGGCCCTCCGGATAACTACGAGGACTTTGGCGACTTCCTCTACGCCTTAGCCAGCCGCTACCGGGGCCGCATCCATGCTTATCAAATATGGAACGAACCCAACCTGAATCGGCCAGACGGCGGTGGGGAATGGGGTGGCCGCACCCCTGACCCGGCCGAATACGTCCGATTGCTCCGAATCGCCTACAAACGAATAAAAGAGGCCGACCCCAACGCCCTTGTAGTATCGGCCGGGCTGACCCCAACTGGTGACATGCCGCCAAGGGCAATCCCCGATGAGCTTTACCTGGAGATGATGTACCAAGCGATGGAAAACCACTCCAGCGATGGATACTTTGATGCCCTTGGGGTCAATGCGCCTGGATACAAAGCCCCACCGGAGATGAGCCCCGATGAAGTGGAAAGGAGCCCGGAATATGGCGGGAAACGCTTCTTTTGCTTCCGTCACGTTGAAGACATGCGCCGGATTATGGTTAAGTATGGGGATGAGAAAAAGCAAATCGTAGTGCTGGAATTGGGCTGGACAAGCGACCCCCGCCCCGATTCGCCCTACCACTGGCACTCTGTAGACGAAGGGACGAAGGGAGAATACCTTGTGCGGGCCTACAAATATGCCCAGGAAAACTGGGCACCTTGGATAGGCCTCATGGTCACAATCTACATCCCCGACGTCTCCTGGACTCCGGAGAAGGAAGAATACTGGTGGGCAATACTGGACCCTTGCTACCCTGAGCTTTGCCTCCGTCCGGCCTACATGATGCTAAAACAAATGCCCAAAGGAGGTGAGGATGCGAGCCGTAGTTCAGAGGGTAAGTGAAGCCTCGGTTCAGGTGGATGGGAAAACGGTAGGAGCAATAGGCAGGGGCTTTGTAGTCCTCATCGCTGTGAAGAAAGGCGATACTGAAGAGCATGCCCGTTGGATGGCGCACAAAATTGCCAACCTCAGAGTTTTCCCCGATGCAGATGGAAAGTTCAACCTCTCCCTCCTGGACGTCAAAGGAGAAGCCCTGGTTGTTTCCCAGTTCACCCTTTATGGCGATATCCGCAGGGGTTTCAGGCCCAGCTTTACCGAAGCCGCTCCCCCCGAAGAAGCCGAACCGTTGATTGAAAAATTCATCCAAGCCTTGCGAGAAGAAGGGGTTCCGGTCCAAAGCGGAATCTTCGGGGCAATGATGCTGGTTAAAATCTTCAACGATGGGCCTGTGACGATAATCCTGGACAAAGAATGACCCACCTAACCCTCTGACCCCCTTCCCTGCGAGGGAAGGAAGAAAATTTGGCTGGGTTCTCCCGGCTGGGGGGAGAGGTTAACCCCAAAACGCCGGCAAACCCTAAGCCAACGGGGGTGGGAAAATGGGGGGGTCCAGGGGGCGCAAGCCCCCATGGCGGGGGGTTATGGGGGGTGTCCCCCCACGAAACCAAAAGAGGGGGCGAGTTGCCAACCCTTGCAACCCAGACACGAGTGGGGCCCAAAACGCTGGCAAACCCAAAGCCAACGAGGGTGGGAAAATGGGGGTCCAGGGGGGCGAGCCCCCATGGCGGGGGGTTATGGGGGGGTGTCCCCCCACGAAACCAAAAGAGGGGACGAGTTGCCCACATTAGCCACCCAGCCACGAGTGGGGCCCAAAACGCTGGCGAACCCTCAGCCAACGGGGGTGGGCAATGGGGGTGGAGGGGGCGAAGCCCCCTCCCAGGGGGCCTGGGGGATGTGCCCCCAAAATTTTCAAATTAATGCCAGAAGAAATCCCGCGACTGGCTTATGGGGCTAAGGGCTAAAATTTCAGTTCGGCCATCCGGAGCGGTGTACTTCTGGACTATGGTCACATCCCAGCGGAAAAGCCTGGGAGAAGCTTCGGCCGGCGGGGCTAAGTGGGAAGGCAGAAGGATGCCCGTAGCTTGGGTCCAATAATGCTCCTCCCCACTCCAATCCTGACCGTTCCTATCCCGATACCTCACCCTCACTACAAACCACTCATTCTCTTCCAAAGTGTAAAGGCTTGTCCAACTCAAGAAGACTTTGGCCTCCGGGCCCACGAAAATCGCCCCATCGGGTGGGGAAAGAAGAATTGGCTCCGGAACGCTTGGCCCCCCTTCGGGCCCCCCTATCGGGAGTGAGGAGGGGGTGGGAGAAGGGGTTACGGCCGGAATTACGAGGACCTCCCCCTCCCTTAAGGCCCTCGGCTCAGGAATATTGTTGGCCTCCATCAAGGCCTTCACCGGCACTCTGAACATGACAGCTACATCTATCAGCGTTTGCCCCTTTTGGACGGTGTAAGTGATAGGCTGGGTCTGAGCTACAGTAGGTTGAGGCGTGGGGACAACCGGAATTATGAGCTTTTCCCCTTCCCAGATTAAGTTTGGGCTCTGCAAGTTATTGGCTTTAACGATGGCTTCCACAGTTGTCCCATAACGGGCAGCAATAGCCTCAAGCACCTCGTTGGGCTGGACTATGTGCACTATGTAGGCCGGAGTTGGGGTAGAAGTGGGCAAGGCTTGAAGGAAGGGCGTCGGGTAAGGGGTAAAGGTTGGGGTAAATGTGAAAGTAGGGGGGAGAGAAGGGGTTGGGGTAAAAGAAGGCGAAGGCAAAGGAAGCCGGAAGGGCCGGAGGAACCAAGCCACAATTAGAGTAGCAATCAAGGCGAATACCGCCAAATCCAGCCAGGGAATGGAAAACGAAGGACGGTCAAGGGGAGCGCCGCAGAGGAAACAGTCCTTGGCATACCGTGAGACCTTTGCCCCACAACGCGGGCAAAAGCGAGCCCTCGGCTGGGGCAGCGGATTGCCACAGGAGGGACAAATGGCTTCTTTCCCCTCTATCTCCTCACCGCATACCGGACACCTCATAGGCTCACCCTTTCAAGGTAAGAAATCAAGCTTCTTCCTCCGCATTGATATGCTTTGGGCCAACCCTTCCCCGCAGAGGAAGGTGAGCAAGGCACTTCCCCCGGAGCTAAGGAAGGGCAAAGGTATGCCTGTAACGGGCAGAAGCCCCATGTTCATGCCCACGTTTACCAAAACTTGGAATAGGATTATAGCCCCAATCCCCGTAGCAATGAGGCTCCCGAACTTATCCCTCGCCCTGGAAGCAATGGTGAAGAAGCGCCAAACCACTACAAAAAGCAGGGAAAGTATGAGAAGCGCGCCGAAAAAGCCAAGCTCCTCCCCAATCACCGAGAAAATGAAATCCGTATGGCGGATACGGAGGAACTGGAGCTGGCTCTGGCTTCCCCGGGCAAACCCCTTCCCAAAGAAACCGCCGGAACCCAAGCTTATGAGGGCTTGCTGCAAATTGTAACTCGCCCCTGGGTCAAGGCGGGGATTGAGGAATACAAGGATGCGCTTGCGCATGTAATCCTTCAAAGAAAACCAGATGGCAGGAGATAAAAGCACGCTAACTACTCCCAAAAAGCCGAGGTGCTTCAACTCCACACCCGCTTGCCAAGCCAAGGTCAACCATATCACCCCCAGGACTATGGTTGTCCCCAGGTCGGGCTGAAGGTAAATGAGGATAGCAGGGGCAGCCACTATGGCTAAGGAGAGGAGGACGTAACGGAAACTTTTTACTTTCTCCCCAAGCCTGGCAAAATAAGCGGCTAAGACTATGGTGATGAAAATTTTGGCTGGCTCCGATGGCTGGAAAGTTATCGGCCCAAACGCAAGCCAGCGCTGAGCCCCGTAGATTGCTTTGCCCTTGAAGAGGACGGCCACGAGCATAAGCAGGCAGAAAGCATAAATGGGCCAGATGAAATGCTCCAGAAACCTGTAGTCTATGACGGCTAAGGCTAACATTGCCCCCAAACCGATGGCTCCATAAATTATCTGCTGGATATGCAACCTCTCCAACCCCTCTACCCCCCTTGTGGCACTGTAAACCATAGCGAAGCCGGTGAACATAAGCGCCAAAGTAGCAACCAGAAGCCAATAATCAAAATCGCGCCACCTAATCATGTTCCGCCCTTCTCTTCACGCTTTTTATCGGCACGCTGGCCACGAGCTTACCGCGGTTTTCCCCTACTTCCAAGCTCAGTTCCGTCCCTTCCCTATCCACATCCAGGTATTTCCCCAAGGAACTCAAGAGGGCTTCGCGCAATTCCTCCATAAATCCAGGGGATACTTGGATTCGGTCCTGGATGAGCATAAGCTTAAGCCGCTCTTTGGCGATATCCCGAGGGTTCCTCAGCCCAGCTTTCCCAAAAAGCCTCATCTTTCCCCCTTTATTTGCGCCGGAGCCATCGGCTCAAGAGATTGAAGATGCTTTCCTTACCCTTAAGGGTTGGGAATGGCACTTCTTCCCCCAAGAGCCGGCGGGCCATGTCCTTTATCGCTTGGCCTGAAGGGGATAGGTTGTTCAGGACCACAGGGACGCCTTTATTGGTGGCTACGATTACTTCCGGGTCCTCCGGGATTACGCCTATCAAGGGGATGGCTAAGATTTCCAAGACGTCCTCAACCGATAACATATCGCCTCTTTCCACCATTTCGGGCTTGACCCGGTTTATCGCTAACTCCACCGATTCTTTTCCAGCGGCTTCCAGTAGCCCTATCACCCTATCGGCGTCACGGACCGCTGCTACCTCCGGAGTCGTTACCACGATTACTTCATCGGCTGGGGCGAGCGCTGTGCGGAAACCGTGCTCTATACCTGCCGGAGAATCCACTAAGACGAAGGAAAATTCCGAGCGAAGTTCCTCGCATATTTTTACCATATCGGCAGGCTGCACGGCGGTCTTGTCTTTGGTCTGGGCTGCCGGCAAAAGGAAGAGGTTGCTGAGCCTCTTATCCCTAATCAGGGCCTGACGCAGGCGACACCTCCCTTCCGCTACGTCTACCAAATCGTAGACGATTCTGTTCTCAAGCCCCATCATCACGTCCAGGTTCCTCAAGCCGATGTCCGCATCCACGGCAACGACTTGGTGGCCGGCCAAGGCCAGAGCCGTAGCCAGATTGGCGGTTATGGTAGTCTTGCCAACCCCTCCTTTCCCCGAAGTTATGGTTATGACTCTGGGCTCCATCCCCCTTTTCCTCCTTTAATCACTCAACCTCAAAGCTTTCCACGTAGAATTCTCTCCCTCCGCTAACCTGAAGGTAAGGACTACCGCAAGAGGGGCATCCATCGGGCAGAGGCAAGCCCACTTCAAACCGAAACCTACAATCCAGACAGATGGCTTGACCCTTCCGCCGGTGAAACCTGAGCCTCGCCCCCTCCGCTATTGTCCCCCGGCTCAGGATGTCAAAGTAAAATTGGACTGAATCGTCCACGTAGCTACTGAGTTCGCCTATGACGATGTCTATGGCTAATATCCGCTTTGCCCCGATTTTCTCCGCTTCTTCCAAGACCAGGCTCAAGAGGCCTTGGGTGACCCCGAGTTCGTGCATTCATTTAACCTTTCGGGTGTAATCGGGTAGGAGTATAGGGGATTCAACTTTGGGCTCAATCCCGGCCTCCTTAAGCTCCCTAATCCACTGCCGGACGTGGTCCAATGTAAGGCGACCGAGCTTTACCTCTTTGCTCCTGAGGGCTGCAGAAGTCCCCGCCCTCCTTCCAAAGACCAGGACATCCAGCAAGGAGTTGCCCATGAGCCGGTTGCGTCCATGCACACCGCCTGTCACTTCGCCAGCGGCAAATAAGTTCGGCACAACTGTGGAGCCATCAACGTTGTACTGAAGGCCGCCATTTTGATAGTGCAGGGTAGGATAGACCAATATGGGCTCTTTGGTTATGTCAATCCCGAAGCGCTTGAACTGGCGCACCATGGCCGGAAGTTCACGTTGGATGGTTCCGGGGCCATGGAGGATGTCAATCATAGGGGAATCAAGCCATACTCCGCACATGCCGCTGGGTGTCTTTACCCCCTTCTTCCTCTCCACGCACTCCCTTATTATCGCCGCCGATTCCACGTCCCTTGGTTCCCTGGGGAAGACGAACTGCTCTCCGTCTACGTTCAGGACCTGCGCTCCAAGCCCGCGCACTTTCTCTGTCACCAGAAGTCCGACGATTTGCTCAGGGTAAGCCGCTCCGGTTGGGTGATACTGCATTGTGTCCAGGAAGATAAGCGGCACACCGGCCCTGTAGCCTATCACCAAGCCATCGGCCGTAGCACCGTAATGGTTGGTGGTAGGGAAGCCTTGGTAGTGAAGGCGGCCGCTTCCACCGGTAGCTAAGACGGTGCACTTGGCTTTGACTACCAGATGCTCTCCGGTCTCCAAGTTCATCAGGATAGCGCCGGCGCATTGGCCGTTCTCGTCCAAGATGAGCTCAATAGCCGGGGAGAACTCCAGGACGGTTATATCCTGGTAACGGTTGCGCACCTCATCCCTCAAGGTGCGCATAATTTCAGCGCCCGAATAATCCCTGGCCGAATGCATCCTCTTGCGGGAAGTGCCTCCACCGTGCTGGGTGCGCATAGTGCCATCGGGCTCTTTATCAAACATCATCCCCAAGCTCTCAAGCCAACTTATGACGAAAGGCGCATCCATCACCAGAGCTTCTACGAGGTCGGGGATATTGACGAAGTGGCCGCCGCCTACCACATCCAGGTAATGGATAACCGGGGAATCGTTGGGCTTATCGGCGGCCTGGATTCCCCCTTGGGCCATCATGGTATTAGCATCTCCGAAGCGGAGTTTAGTGGCCAAGATGACCTTAGCGCCGTGCTCCTGGGCCATCAGGGCTGCGGCCGCTCCGGCCCCTCCCCCGCCTATCACCAGCACATCGGTTTCGTAATCCACTTCCGAAAGGTCAAACTTATCGGGGTCAATGCGTGGTTTGCCCTCCATGACATCGGCCAACTCAAGGGGCATACGTTGGCCCTTGCTAACCCCCACCCGGATTGGGCGCATCTTGTCTTCAATGTAATCCGGGTGGAACTTGCGCAGGATTTCCTCCCTTTCCTGCAAACTCATAGGTGGGAAATCGTTGTGGAGGCGATATGGCCTTGTCGCTTCCACCTTCTTTATGGACTCACGCATCTCCGGTGTATAACTCATCCCTCCACCTCCTGAGGATTGGTTTAGCTTACTCCGGCTCTATGTCCCTTGCGCTGTAGAGTTTCTTCAGTTCGTCCACGCTGAGGCTCTTTATCTTCTTCATTTCTTCGTCAAATTTGCCCTCTTGGATTTCCCGGAGGCGTTCTTCCAAGTGTTTGGACCTCGGAGCCAGGTATTTTCCGTAGAGGCGGCGGCAGAGGATGGCGATGTTGTATTGGGGTTCTTCGGCAGGGCAGCGGGCCGAACACAGCCCACACATTATGCAGTCAAAGGAGAGGTCGGCAACTCTGGCTATGTCGCCACGCATCGCCGCTGCCATGTATGCCCGCACATCAAGTTCCTGCGGGCAGGATTTGGTGCAAGTCCCACAACCAAGGCACCGCAATACCTGGGGGTAAAGTTTGAAGATTGTCTCCGGCTCAGGCTTGAGTTGGTTTATATCGTAGACAGCTTTCTCGGCAGGGAAGAAGGGTATTTGGGCTAAATACATCCCCGGCTGCACTACTGTTTGGCAAGCTAAGCCTACGTAAAGCTTGGGGTCGTTGGCGATGCGATATACGGTGGCGCAAGCTCCGCAAAATCCTCCCCTGCACCCAACCCCACGGATTAGCCTGTATCCAGCATACTCCATGGCTTTCATTATCGTAAGGCCAGCAGGAACTTCATACAGTTTGCCCATTATGTAAACCGGTACCATTTCTTCGGCCATAGGCTACCTCCTTCGTGCCAGTTGAACTCGTCCACCACAGGCTCTCGGTCGGCCTGTGCCGATGCTCAGAAAGGCTCAATCAACCCAAATCCAAAAATTCCTCCTCTTTAAATTCTGCCACCGGCGGTAGCTCTTCCAGGCTGCGGCCTGGGACATAGTTGAACAGGGCCTGCACTTTCTCCCCAACGGCCGAGAACAAAGTCCCCACATCAATTCCCATCGGGCAGGCCGATGTGCACATCCCACACGCAACGCAAGATGTCGCCATGTGGTTCATGCGCGTTAAATGGAAGAGTATGAGGTCGGGAAGCATAGGCACAGCACCCTTCCGTTCGGCCCAGGCCAGGTATTGGGAAGTGGTCCTATCAAATGTCTCGGTGCGGAAGACGCAGTCCGGGCAATAGCATATCGGGCAGTTAACCATGCAGTTGTGGCAACGGATGCAGGTTGATAGGTAAGAACGCAGGCCTTCAATCCCACGCGCTTTCCCCAGAGTTTCGGCAAAGGCCTCCTTCCGCTTCGCCGTCCGCTTCTCCCGCAAAGCCGAGATGACTTCCAGCCTTGAGGGTGGCTCTGAGGCCTCCTCCAGCCCAAGCCCTTTCAAGAGGTCCGGCTCCCCTTCCAGAGCTATCGCTTCGTAAGGGTCCATACCCAAGAGGCCTAAAGCGAGCTCAGGAGCATAACCGCCATCGTTGGTGGGGGTGAAATGGACGCAAACTTCGCAGGCCTTTCGGAAGTTAAGCCCTTGGTAAGGGGTTGCCTCGCCGGCCTTGAACTGCCGCAGGATGGCTTCTTCAAGGGCAGCGTTGGCCGAAGAGGCGTAATCTTTGAGCTCATAAGTGCCAAGGCAATCCATCCCTACTACAAGGACACTGTTGCGGTCTATCTGGTGGAATTTGACCAGCTCTACGAAAGCCCTCTGCTCGCAAGGCCGGAGCAAAACCCCTATTTTCCCAGCCCCGCCCTTCTTAGCGACAACGGAAACAGCTCGGGCAAGGTTTATGGGCATGACCGGCGCAAATGGGGAGGCCTTTTCCAAGAGCCCCTCGTCTCTCACCAAGGCATAGGTAATGCCACTCCCCGATAGAGGCAAAAGCCAAGCTTTAACCACCCCTTGGTTCAGGAGGGATTTCAAAACCCCAACCACGGCCCCTTTTGGGTCACCATGAGTTTGGATGACCGATTTCATGGCAGTTCTCCTCGGCTTCAGAGGATTGGATTCTTCATTGGGCTGGGACCCTTGGCCTTAAGGTATTCCACCATCTCTTTGACTGTATCGGCAAATCTCTGGCCCTCGCTGGCGCTTATCCATCGGAGCCAGACCCTGTCCTCCTCTAAGCCCAGTTCCTTCAGGATTTCCTTCAGGATAGCGACTCGGCGGCGGGCTTTGTAGTTGCCGTTGAGGTAATGGCAATCGCCAGGATGGCAACCCGCTATGAGGATGCCATCGGCCCCCTCAAGGAAAGCCCTCAGCACATAGATTGGGTCCAAGGCCCCCGTGCACATGAGCCTTATGACCCTTATGTTGGGCGGATATTGGATTCGGGAAGTGCCGGCCAGGTCAGCCCCGGAATAAGCGCACCAGTTGCAGAGGAAGCCTACGATGCGAGGTTCAAATTCCATGCCCCCTTAAACCTCCCTAACATCCAGCACTTCCAGGACCAAGCTCCGGATAGCGTTCAGGAGTTTGTCCTTGTCCACATCCTCAACTTTTACTGTGACTATGCGGTTTGTAGGGTCTTCACCCTTGAAAGTGCCCAAAGCGATTATGTTCCCCCCAAGTTCGGCGATAGTTCCAGTTAGGGAGGCCAGAACTCCCTGGGCCTCGGGGACCAGAAGGGTCAAGCGCAATCCTTTTTCCCGTGCTCCCAGAAGCTCAAGGAAGACTTTGAAGATATCGGTTTCGGTTATGATGCCCACTAGCTTGTCCCCCCTCATCACCGGAAGGGCGCCGATTTTATTGTCAACCATCACTTTGGCGGCCTCTTCCAGCGGGGTGAATTCGGTAGTGGTTATCACATTGCGGGTCATGACATCGCCCACGGTGAGCTTGGCCAAGAGGTATTGAAGCTCGTAGACGTTGAGGGCCTTTGCCGAGGAAGGGGAGGCATAGAGCAAATCCTTCTCGGCGACAATCCCGACCAGCCGGTCGTTCTCGTCAAGGACGGGAAGGCGGCGAATTTTCTCCCTCCTCATTATTTGCAGAGCCTCATGGATTGGGACATCAGGCCTTACGGTTATTGGGTGACGGCTCATTCGGTCACGAACCAGCATAAAGCACCTCCTTATCTTATGTCCAAAACCTTTATCCCTTCCTGGGAAACGGCCTCTTTCAGGGCTTCCTGGGACATTCCCGTTACTTTTATCGTCACGGTCCTGGTGGAGAGGTCTTCACCCCAGAATTGCCCCAAGCTTACGATGTTCCCCCCTCGGGAGGCTATGGCTTTGGTTATGGAAGCTAAGACCCCTTTCTTCTCCGGGACCAAGAGGGTTATGCGGACCCCTTCTTCCCTGGCGGCCATCATCTCGGTGAAGACCTTGAAAAGGTCCGATTCCGTGATTATCCCCACCAGTTCCCCATCCTTGGTCACAGGCAGCCCTCCGATTTTGTTATCGGCCATGAGGCGGGCGGCTTCTTCAATGGGCGCATTTTCGTCCACTGTGATGACGGGAGCTTTCATTATCTCCTTAACTTGGAGCTTGGAAAGAAAGTAGTGCATTTCTTGGATGGAGAGGGTCGTGGCCGGGGATGGGGATGCATAAAGTAGGTCTCTTTCGGTGACTATGCCCACAAGCTTCTTGCCCGCCATCACCGGGAGGCGACGAATCTTGTTTTCCCGCATTATCCGGAGGGCTTCTTGGACAGAGGTGTCCGGCGTTATGGTTATGACCGGCTTGCTCATCCTGTCTTTTACCAGCATGGACTACCTCCTTAAGAATTTTTAGCTGGCCAGAGCCGCGTCTACCACTGCCATGAGGGCTTTCTTGTCAAACGCCCTCATTTGGGTAGCTCCGTTGGGGCAGACCATAGCGCATATCCCACAGCCCCGGCAAAGCCCTTCATCAACCCTGGCCACTCTCGCTTCGTAATCCATAAACCTGGCCTTGTAAGGGCAGGCCAAAACGCAAAGCTCACAAGCACTGCAGAGCCTCTCATTTACCGTAGCGATGGTCTCAGGGAAGCCACGGAGTTGCTTGAGGTAGAGGGCGGCTTTGAAGGCTGCACCTCGGGCTTGGCCTATCACTTCCTCCATGAAGTGAGGCCCTTGCGCAAGCCCGCAGATGAATACCCCAGGCTCCGTTAGCTCAAGGGGACGCATCTTCGTGTGCTCTTCGGCGAAGAAGCCGAAATCATCAAGCTTGACCCCAAGCTTCTCCGCCAGCGAGGCATTATCGCTGGGCTCTATCCCTACGCTCAGGACCAAAAGGTCCACTTCCAGCTTTACCTCACCGGCAGTGGGCTCTTTCAGGCTAACCAAAAGCTTGTCTTCCCCAAGAGCTTCTACCTTGGGCTTGTTGTCCAAAGTGTAAGGGATGAAGATGACCCCCTTCTCCCGGGCTCTGGTGTAAAGCTCCTCGTAACGTCCAAAGGTGACGATGTCTCGGTAGAAGACGTAGATTTCAGCTTCGGGGTTGGCTTCTTTGAGGAGGAGGGCGTTTTTGACGGCGTTGTAACAGCATACCCGGCTGCAGTAGGGGTGCAAGTCGTCTCGGGAGCCTACGCATTGAATCATGGCGATGCGGCGGAAGGAAGGCGAGGATTCTTTCAGGAGCCTTTCCAGTTCAAGTTGAGTGAGGACACGGGGATGGGTTCCCTTGAGGTATTGCTGGGTGCCGGCTTCCCTGCCGCCGGTAGCCAATATTATTGCCCCGCAACGGATGGCTTCCCCTCCAGGAGATAGCTCCACAAGGTAGCCTCTTCCGTCCTTCTCAACCCTGGCTACCTCCGAGCCGAGGTGCAAGGTTATGAGGGGGTTGGATTTTACTCTCTCCACCAGGGTCTTGAGGGTTTTAGCGGGGTCAATCCCGTCCAACACTACCCTGGGAAGCTTGAGCAGCCCGCCCGGCTCCTCTTCTTTTTCAACCAAGTCCACCTTGTAGCCAAGCTCAGCCAGGGACAGGGCTGCGGTCATCCCGGCCAAGCCAGCTCCTACAACCACTGCCCTCTCTTCCGGCGGGAACGAATCGGCGGAGATTTTGGCCAGAAGCCTGGGGTAAAGGTAGAGGAGTCTGGCCAATGCCATCCCCAAGAGGGCTTTAGCCTGCTGGGTTGCTTTGGCCTTGTCCCCCCGCAGCGGAGCTACGGCTTCTTCAAGGATTGGAACGACCTCATAGGGGCCGAGGGTGCCGAGTTTCTGGTGCACTTCCAAAGTTGGGCGCAGCCCGCAGGGCACCACTACTAAGCGGTTCACCCCCTCGGCCTTGGCCTTCTCCACAAGCTTGTCCCAGGCGTCAGAAGAAGGCTCCAACGCGTAGAACGAAGCCCCGTAGGCCGAATAGACAAAAGCCCTGAGGGCATCAATGTCCAGCTCGCTGCTCAATTCAGGGCAAGAGATGAAGAAAACTCCGGGCCGCGGCTCAGCATCAACGAGGTCAGGATAAGATGTGAGGATAGGGTAGGGCGAGGAGAAAGGCTGAGGAAGGAAGGAGCGAGCGTAGAAAGCGGCCGCAGCCGCATCTACAACCGTATCGGGTATATCCATTGGGCTGCGGGCTGCCCCAGTCACAAACACTCCTTCGCGGCTGGTCTTATGAGGCTCATCGGGCTTAGTCACCGGAAAGCCCCATTTGTCCAGCTCAATCCCCAGCTTCTCAAGCCCCTGCGGTGCTCCGAATCCAACGGCTAAGACCACAAGGTCAAAAGCCTCTTCCCGCAGGCCTCCGTCCTCGGCCACGTAACGGATTAGCAGGTCTTTCTCCGGGTGGCGCTCAACTACTGAGGAAACCATGCTCCGGATGTAGCGAACACCTGGAGTTTCCTGAACCCTGCGGATATACTGCTCGTAGACTTTGCCAATCGGCCTCAAATCCATGTAGAAGACGGAAACCTCCAGTTCGGGGTTGCGCCTCTTGGCCAAGTTAACCTGCTTAGCCGTATACATGCAGCAGACCGAAGAGCAGTAGCCCCTGCCTATGGCTGGGTCGCGGGAACCAATGCAATGGATGAAGGCTACTTTCCTGACAGGCTTGCCATCGGAAGGACGGAGGAGCTTTCCGTGAGTGGAGCCGGAGAAGCTGACCATTCGCTCAAACTCAAGGCTTGTGAGGACGTTGGGGAAAACCCCGTAGCCGAACTCGGCTCTTTTAGCGGGGTCAAATGGCTCGTACCCTGCCGCCACTACCACCGAAGCAACGGAAAGTTCCGAGGTCTTAGGCTGCATGTTTAAATCAATGGCATCGGTAGGACAAACTTCAACGCATTTCCCGCAGCGGGTGCAGTAATCCATGTCAATTACGTAAGTTGGCGGGATACCCCTCAGATGCGGCTTGTAGATAGCTTTTTGTGGGGATAGCCTGCCTTCGTAAGGGTGAGGGCGTTCCTCAGGGCAGACTTCGGCACAGCGGTTGCAGAGGATACATTTTTCTTCGTAAACGTAGCGGGGCTTGTGGAGGATTTTAACGGTGAAAGCCCCGGCCTTGCCTTCCAAAGCCTCCACTTCGGCATAAGGGATGATGTGGATGTTGGGGTGGCGAGCGCTTTCAAAAGTTGGGCAGAAGCGCGGAGAGGGATATGGCTCAAGGTAACAAAGGCCGCAGGAATCGGTTGGGAAGGTGTAATCCAATAGGTGAAGGGAGCCACCTATGCTCGGCTCCTTGTCCACCAAGTAGACTTCAGCTCCTGTTTCAGCCAGAAGCAAAGCTGTCTCCATTCCGGCAATGCCGGCCCCGATAACGAGAACTTTGGCCTCCATGGTGCTACCCCCTATTTTGAAGATTTGTCTTACCTGGCAATTTCTTCCACCATGGCCAGGTACTGCAGAGGCGTGAAGTTCCGGACCCGCGAAGCCTTGTTCGGGCAGACTACTGCACATGCCCCGCAGCCCTGGCACAGTGCAACATTAACCGTAGCGATGCCCTTCCAAGGGTGAAGGGCACGCGCTTCATAAGGGCAAGCTTCTATGCACAGGCCGCAACCAGAGCAAAGTTCCTCTACTACGTAGGCCACAGTGGGCTCTTGGATAAGCTCCCGCTGGGCGAAAAGGCCCAAGACCTTGGCTGCCGCCCCCGAAGCTTGCGCTATGGTTTCAGGGATATCCTTCGGGAACTGGGCTGCGCCAGCTATGAAAACCCCCGCCGTCAGGCTCTCCACCGGACGGAGTTTGGGGTGAGCTTCCTGGAAGAAACCAAAGGCATCGGTAGCCACCCGGAGCCTCTTGGCCAGCTCCTCAGTTCCGGGCGAAGCTACCACCGCATTGGCCAGAACGGCCAAGTCCACCTCCGCCTCCACCGGCCTCCCCGAAAGTGTATCCACCCCTCGCACGAAAACCCTCCCCCCTTCCTCGTAAACCCTCGCCACCTTGCCGCGGATGTAAAGCACGCCGTAATCCACTATCGCTCTCTGAACGAACTCCTCATACTTTTTGCCCTGGGAGCGAATGTCTATGTAGAAAACCAAAGCCTGACCATCAGGCACCTTCTGTTTGAAGAGGGAGGCTTGCTTGGCGATATACATGCAGCATATCTTTGAGCAATAAGGCCGATGGCGCTGGGGGTCACGGGAGCCAGCGCACTGGACAAAGGCAACGCTCTTTACCTCCTTCCCATCGGAAGGGCGCTTCAGGCCATCCCTAAGCATCCTCTCAAATTCCAAAGCAGTGATTACATCCGGATAACGGCCTCCGCCATACTCGCCAAGAGCCTGGAGGGGATAGAGGTCAAAGCCTGTAGCCACCACTATTGCCCCAACGTCAAAAGCCTTCTCCCCAGAAGGGGTCTCCACCTTCACGATGAAATTCCCCACATATCCGCCAACCTCCTTCACCTCCGAGCGGGTCAGGACGGTAACGTTTGGATGCTCCATGACTGCCTTGATTTTCTCCTCCAGGAAACCGTCGGGGGCATTGAAGTTTATGTAAAGGCCTGAGAGGCGGCGGACCTTTCCCCCAAGCTCTTCCCCTTTTTCCACCAAAATTACCGGATACCCAGCATTGGCTATGTCCAAAGCGACGGTGAGGCCGGCTATTCCTCCACCTATGACCAGGGCTTTCTTGATGACTGGTATCCCCAGAGGGATGAGGGATTCGTCGTAGCGGACTTTCTCAATGATGGTGCGGATGACTTCAATGGCCTTGAGTGTAGCTTCTTCCGGGTAATTCTGGTGGGGCCAACTGACTTGCTCCCGGATGTTAGCGATTTCAGTTCGGTAGGGGTTAACTCCGGCCGATGCAGCAGCCTTGCGGAAAGTAACCTCGTGCATGGAGGGCGAGCAGGCTGCCACTACAACCCCGTCCAGCTTGTGCTCCTTTATTGCCTGGCGGATAAGGTTTTGGCCTGGCTCGGAGCACATGTATTTGTAATCGGCAGCGAAGGCCACATCCGGCAACTTCTTTATCTCTTCCACTACCCGCTTCACATCAACGACGCCGGCGATGTTGAAGCCGCAGTGACAGACGAAAACTCCTATGCGAGCCATTTTCTTCAACCCCACTGTGAAAATAGCGATAAGACTTTCCCGGCTGCGCCGCTTGCCTGAGAGACCGTTTCCGGAATATCTTTAGGGCCGGTGCCGGCCCCGGCCAAGAATATCCCCGGGCGACCGCTTTCCAAAGGTGCAAAATTCCTATCTTCCTCCTCAAGGAAACCATGCTCGTCCAGCCTTAGGCCCAGCTTCTCCGCCAAAGCCCTGGTTTCCGGCCGAGGAACCATCGCCACCGCCAGAACTACCAAGTCCGCCGCTATTTCTACCTGCCTCCCTGAAAGGGTATCTACCCCCCGCACAACCACTTTCCCATCCTCCTGGTAGAGGCGGGCTACTTTCCCCCGGATGTAGAGCACACGGTCCTCTGTTACAGCCCTGTGGATGAATTCCTCATAGCCTTTCCCGGCCGAGCGGATGTCAATGTAAAAGATGATGGCCTGGCCATCGTGGACGCGATGTTTGTAAAGCATGGCGTGCTTAGCAGTGTACATGCAGCAGATTTTGGAACAGTAAGGCATGTGGCGTTCGGGGTCACGGGAGCCGGCGCATTGGACAAAGACCACCACTTTGGGTTCTTTGCCGTCGGAGGGCCGCAGGATTTTCCCTGCCGTCGGGCCTGAGGCCGAAAGGAGCCTTTCAAAGGCCAAAGAATCTATCACATCAGGGATAGTGCCAGCACCGTATTCCCCAAGTTCGGTTAGAGGCAATAGCTCATAACCGGTGGCAACGATTACCGCCCCGACCTCTTCCTCAAAAATCCTTTCCTTCTGGTTGTAATCAATGGCACCAACGGGGCAAAATCGCTCGCAAACCCGGCATTTTCCTTGGGTAAAATACAGGCAATTTTCGGGGTCTATGACCGGCTTGTTGGGCACAGCTTGGGGAGAAAGGGTATAGATGGCCTTGCGCTTCCCTATGCCCCTTTCAAAATCGGTTGAAATTACCCTCTTGGGGCATTTCTCCTGGCAAACTCCGCAACCGGTGCATATATCCCAATTCACATAAGATGGGTAGCGGCGGATTCGGACCCGGAAATTGCCTACTTCGCCTTCAAGCGATTCCACTTCGGAATAGGTGTAAAGCTTGATTTTCTCGTGGCGGCCTACTTCCACCGTGCGGGGGGTAAGGATGCATTGGGAACAGTCAAGGGTGGGGAAAGTCTCGGAGAGCTGGAGCATGTGCCCCCCGATGGAAGGAAGCCTCTCCACCACAACGACCTCATAGCCGGCGTTAGCTATGTCCAATGCCGCCTGAATCCCCGCTATTCCGGCGCCGATTACCAATGCTCGCTTGATGGGCATGGTTCAACCCCACGCACATGATGCCTTCTTGCCCACAACTTTCGCACTCCACTTGCAAAGTGGTGTGCTCAATCCCAAATTTTGAAGCCAGGGAGTGTTTTACCTCCTCCATGATTTTCTGAGCCTGACTCAGGGCTTGGTCGGCCAGGACTATGTGAGCGCTGAGAGCGGTGTAGTTAGGGCCTATGGTCCAGATATGTAAGTCATGAACCCCATGCACTCCCGGCACTTGAAGTATTGCCTCGGCCACTTTAGAAGCGTTCAACCCCGCCGGTATCCCTTCAAGGAGTATATGCGTAGCTTCTCGCAGCACTCGCCCTGCTCCCACCAAGATGACTATTCCGATTAATGCGCCAATGAGCGGGTCAACCCAGAACCATCCAGTCCAGAGCATGACCAGACCCCCAGCAATTACGCCTACTGAAGACAAAGCATCGCCCAGGACGTGGAGGAAGGCACTGCGCACATTGAGGTCACCGTGGTCATGCTCACGGAGCAAGATAGCAGCCAGAAGGTTTGCGCCCAACCCCACCGTTGCCACCAAGAGCATGGGACCAGCCAGCACAACTTCAGGGTTCCGGAGCCGTTCCCAAGCCTCGCGCAAGATTCCGAAAACCACCAGGAGCAAGGTTGCGCCGTTAGCCAGGGCTGCCAGGACTTGGAGGCGGTGGAAGCCATAGGTATGGCGGTCATCTGGAGGTAGGGAGGCAAGCCTGAGAGCCAAATAGCTCATCCCTAAAGCCAGGAAATCCAGGAAAACGTGGGAAGCATCGGAGAGCAAAGCCAAGCTGCGAGTCCAGAAGCCTCCGGCAATCTCAACCGTAAGAATCAAGCCAGTTAAAACGAGCGCCCATAAAAGGCGCTGCTTAGCGTAGTTCATCCTACCTCCTGGTCAAGCAACCCTTTGGCTTTCAACAGAGGTTTCGGGTCTACGTAATGCTTCTCCAACTCGTAGCGGGTGGGGTCAAGGCCCAAAGCTATGGCCAGAAGCTGGGTGAAATAGAGGACGGGCAATGGCCTAAAACCCCCCTTCTTCACTACCAAATCCCTCTGCCAGCGGTCCAGATTGAACTGGCACAATGGGCAATTAGTTACAAGGACCTCCGCGCCCGCCCGGTAAGCGGAAGAAATTATCCGGTAGCTCATTTCCATGGCCAATTCAGGCTTTATAGCCACAAGGTAATTGCCGCAGCACTCTACCTTTCCCCCCCACAGGACCGGCTCAGCTCCCAGGGAAGCCATGAGCTCATCCAAAGCATGGGGATTTTCTGGGTCATCGTAGGCCACTTCAGCCGGGGGACGGAGGACCATGCACCCATAATAGCAGGCCACTTTAAGCCCCGAAAGGCTCTTTTGAACCTTGGCCTTCACCTCCTCAAAGCCGACTTCATCCCTGAGGATTTGGAGCACATCCATTACTTCAACTTGCCCTTGGTAGTCGGCCTCTATGAAGTAGTTGAGCCTCTCCCTCCTATCGCGGTCCAAGCGTATAACCCGATTGGTCCTCTTGAGGACGTTGTAACAAGTAGTGCAAGCGGTAGCGAGCTTATCCCCCTGAGCTGAGGCAGCCACTAACACCCTTGCCGGCCCGGCCAAGTCCAGGACATTGTCCACCAAGAGGGGGAAGGAAGCCCCGCAGCAATTCCAATCCGGGAGCTCTTCAAGCTCAACTCCCAAGGCAGCCAGAGCCTCACGAACCGAGCGGTCAAACCCTTTGCCTTTGGTGTTAAGGGTGCATCCGGGGAAATAGCTGACCTTCACAAGGCCTCCTTTAGAGCGTATATTTCCTGAAGCCTGCAATTATTGCCTGCTGGGGGAAAGACTCCAAATCCTTTTCGGGAATCTGGTTGTGCTTGAGGACCTCCCCACTTCTCTCCATAGCCAGCTCGCGGAGGGCCTCCATAATCCTTGACAGGTCCACCCCTTTCGGGCAGCGGGCGTAACAAGCCTGGCATGCTACGCAAAACCAAATAGTAGCCGATTGGAGGACTTCCTCCACCTGGCCGAGCTGGAGGAGGCGTATAACCTGGCTTGGTAGGAGGTCCATAGCGAAAGCGGCGGGGCACCCAGCAGAGCACTCTCCGCACTGGTAACAGGCCAAGAGGTCTTGCCCGCTTAATTCCTCAACCCTCCTGGCCAAGGGGTTAAGGAAGAACTTCTCCAGTGAAATCACCGTTCCCATACCCATCACCCTTTTCAGAGGCTACCAAATATTACATCAAGTTGAGATTTTTGTCAATACCCTTCCGGGCGAGAGGTGCGTCCCAATTTCTGACGTCATTGCGAGCGAAGCGCAGCTTGCGCCGCCTTGGAATGACAAATTGGGGGACAGAATGCGGCCTCTTGCAAACCCCGCCACGAGTGGAACCCAAAACCCCCGGCAAACCCTCAGCCAACGAGGATGGGCCAAAGGGGGGTCCAGGGGGCGAAGCCCCCCTGGCAGGGGGCGCTTACAAGTGTAGGTTTTTAAGTTGCTGGCAAATCGGAAAAGGAAGGCCAGGGGTGAGGGTAGAAGTGCCCTAAAGGTAAGGGAAGCCCACTCAGCAAAGCAGCTCTCTTTTCCCCCTTTTTAGCTGAGGCTTCCCTGTAAAAGCCACGTAAGCGCTCCCGCAAGGCATTCTCTTTGACACTTAAAGGCTTGGCCAGGAAGCAAGAGCGGGCTATAACCATGCCCAAGCTCCATAAGGCAAGGACAAAAGCTTGAGGTTTAGATAGGTGAGGCATGTGTTGAGCAACGGTTTCATACCACTGCTTCAATGATTCCTTGATACCACTAATGGCCCATTCGTCAAATTCATACCGCTCAAAAACCTACACTTATAAAAAGGCCAACCCCCTACTAGTGCTTTATCCATTTTTGATTTTCGGATATGAGCGGGCCAATTTCTGGCGGGCATCCCGCGAGGTGAATTGCCAATGAACGGTTACCCGCACTTCGTTTCTCAACTTGACCCATGCGGCCACTTCCCGCCGAAGGGTCTCGATATCCCCTATCCTCCGATCCAGACATTGCCGCTCCAACGCCGAAATCTCTATCTCTGCCATATTCAACCAGCTGGCGTGCTTGGGGGTCGGATGCAGACAGAACCGTTTTGCTCGCTTTCGGGCTTCCTCAGGCGGCAAAACCAGGTACAAGGCCCCA